>Ga0315542_1000582_pt1 | contig 23135 bp, 26 predicted proteins | sample SalMarSW160120MG_FD_202541 | JGI IMG/M metagenome (GOLD analysis project Ga0315542, IMG submission 202541) | Salt marsh sediment microbial communities from the Plum Island Ecosystem LTER, Massachusetts, United States - Salt Marsh Sediment SW1601-20 ... | reverse complement strand
TCATGAACGTTCGATCCTTCATGAGTACACGCCCGTTGACAATTACGTCCTTCACGTCCGATCCGTCGGCCGAATAGACCAGCGTGGAATAGGGATCATACAGAGGCTGGAGGTGCGGCGCGTCAAGGTCCACCACGATAATATCGGCCCGTTTCCCTTCCTCAAGGGTGCCGATTTCACTTTCAAGCCCCAGAACTGACGCGCCTCCTGCGGTGGCCATGCCGAGCACTTCCCTCGCCTTCAGGCAGACAGGATCCATGGTGGAAACCTTCGCCAGTTTGGCAGCAGTATCCATTTCCAGAAACATATCCAGATCATTGTTGGAGGCAGTCCCGTCAGTACCGAGACCGATTGAAAGGCCGGCTTCCATCATGCGTTGAATGGGAGCGACACCGGAGGAAAGTTTCATGTTGCTTTCCGGCACATGCACCACCTTGACGTCTTGGCCGGCGAGCAGCGCAATTTCTTCATCGTCCAGATGGATTGCATGCGCGGCGACCAGGCGAGGGTTGAGGAAGCCCATATCATGCAGAAACCGGACCGGCCGCTTCCCCGTCTTTTCCACGACGGCATGAACCTCTTCAAGGGTCTCAGACAGATGGATCTGTAACGGTGCAGACCCCTCCAGAGAAACCTCGAGTGCTTTTTCCAATGTCTCCCGGGAGCAGGTCAACGGACTATGACAAAACAATCCCGGTTGGATCAGCGCAGAAAAGCCGGCCCATTTTCGAAGGAATGCTCTTGCAATGTTTATGGCTTCCCGAGGGTCAGGGATACCGGGAGCGGGGAAATCAATGATACCCTGGGCAACAACCGCCCTGAGACCGGCCTCATGGGCGGCACGGATTGTCCCGTCCTGATAGAAATAGCCGTCCATGTAACAGGTTGTCCCTGCTGCGATCATTTCCAGGCACCCCAGCAAGGCGCCCTGGTACACAGTCTCCGGATCCAGGACCCTTGCTTCCAGTGGAAAAATCTTCTCGAAAAGCCATGTCTTGAGTGGGAGGTCATCAGCGTACCCGCGAAAAAGAGTCATGGCGGCGTGGGTATGCGCGTTTATGAGACCGGGCAGAATGACCCCGCGGGTCGCATCAACCCGATCCGTCTCCGTATGATGCAAGCCAGAGGACTCCTCGCCCGGTTTCCGTATTTTCTCAATACGGCCATCCCGGATTGAAATCGTGACATCCCGCAAAGGAGGCTCCCCCTCAACCATAGTCAAAAGAATTCCCCCCTGAATCACCACATCCGGTCCGGACCCATCCGGCAGGAACTTGTCCATGTCGCTGCTCACATCCATGTCAATACACCCGCTTCTTTCCCTTTCACTGATCTCATACCAAAAGTCCTTGACTCTTGAAAGAGAATTAACCCATACTATTTATTTAAATTTCAGATCCCCTGGAGGCAAAAGAGACCACGTGGCCCTTATTGCTCCATTTCAAGGATACACGTACCCTTTTGAAAGCAAAGAAGATTTCTCTAAACTGGTTGCCCCTCCGTATGACGTCATATCTACGGAGGAGCAAGAAATCCTCTACCGGAAAGATCCCCATAATATCGTTCGCCTGATTCTCGGCAGAAAGAAGACAGGGGATTCGGACTGGGATAACAAGTATACAAGGGCGGCTGATTATTTCAAGCGATGGGAGATGCAGGGAACCCTGATGCGCGCTGCACAACCCTGTCTTTACGTGACCTCCATGACCTATGATCCGGGGGATGGTGCAGCCAGGAGAACAAGATGGGGGCTCATGGCTCTCGTCCATATTGAAGAAAAGGGCTCAGGTATCATCCTTCCGCACGAACGGACGTTCTCGGCCCACAGGGACGACCGCCTGCGGCTCATGCGCGCCTGCCGCGCACAATTCAGCCAGATTTTCTCCCTCTATGAAGATCCGGGAAACGCCATCATGGGCATCTGTCAGAACGGGATGCGCATGGAACCTCAAATCTCATTTGATCTCGAGGATGGGACCACACACCAGATGTGGATCATTGAGTCGCCTTCGATTGCCGGGGAAATCTCAGAGGCCTTTCTCCCAAAGACTCTCTACATCGCCGACGGTCATCACCGATACGAAACCGCCCGCACGTACAGAAATATGATGCGGACAAGATACGGCAGAAAACCTGCGAACAGATCCTACGAATTTACGATGATGTACCTGACAAACCTGGATGATGAAGGCCTGACCATCCTCCCCTCCCACCGCCTGGTAAAACGCGTTCCGGGTTTTGATCTGAAAAATTTTCTCCACAGGATTGAACCATGGTTTACCATTGAGAAAGTCCCCCTTCCTTCCGACGATCCGGCCGCCGGTTCCCAGGTTTTCCGGGAAGCCCTTGCAGGTGCGGGAGAATCTCATTCTGCCGTCGGCTTTTACCACGAAGATGCGGACACGGGGTACCTTTTCTCATTGAAGAGAGACATGCGGAATCACATGGGCGATGACCTTCACCCCGCACTCAAGGACCTTGACGTCCTTGTGCTTTCCCGGTTCCTGCTTCAGAAGGCCCTCGGGTTCAACAAGAAGGAGCTGGACGATGAAAAGATTTTCCAGTACCAAAGCAGTGTGAAGAGAGCGATCTCCCTCGTTGATTCCCGTACCTTCCAGATGACGTTTCTGCTGAATCCGACCAGGATGGCACAGGTTAAAAAAATAGCAGGCCTCTCACTCGTGATGCCGAGGAAATCCACGTATTTTTTTCCAAAAGTACTGAGCGGCCTCGTTTTAAACAAAATCGACCCTTATGAAATCATCCAGACCTCCTGACACAAGACCCTGCCCCGACGAAACCATTGACGCACTCCTGGACGGGCGCCTGAAATTGGTACAGTCGAGACAGGGCTATCGTTTTTCAGTGGATGCGCTCTTCCTTGCCGAATTCGTGACCGTAAAGCCCGGGGATCTCCTGGTGGATCTGGGGACCGGCTGCGGCGTTATTCCGCTGATCCTCTTGCTGACCAGGCCCCTGAAGCAGGCTCTTGGAATCGAGATCCAGCATTGCCTAGCCTGCCAGGCATCCAGGAATACATGTCTCAATGGTCTTTCCCAGAAAATGAAAATCCTGCTCGCGGATATCCGCTACCCTCCCCTTTCTCCGGAGGCGGCTGATATTGTCATCTGCAATCCGCCCTACCGAAAACCCAATAGCGGCCGTATCAACCCGGACACGTCCAAGGCCATAGCGCGGCATGAAATTCTCGTTTCCCTTGAAGAAATCCTGAAGACAGCTCGATATCTGCTGAAAAAAAAGGGAAGGGTTGCGATGATCTACCCTGCCGAAAGGCTCACCGACCTTCTGAGCCGGTCAAGACAGCATGCCCTGGAACCGAAACGGATCCAAGTCGTTTACCCGGACCTCCGGTCCAGCGCGAAGCTGGTACTTCTGGAAGCGGTGGCGGGGGGCAACCCGGGCCTGGAGATTCTTCCACCGATTCTCGGGCAGGGGAACTACTCCATCACTGCTCCAGCCTGAACTCGATCCTCTCTACGCTCTTCTTTCCCAGCGCCCGATTCAGCTTCTCCCGCATTTCCTGTTCCTGGAACCGGAGTTCCTGGAGCCAGATGGGGTCCGACACGCTCACCCGCAACAGGCTCTTTTTTATCCACAGCGGTTTCGCGTGTGCGGCAATAGCGGGCCCAACCGTTTCTCCCCAGACTTTCCATATCCTGGCGTTCTCAATGTCGAAGGGAAGGCCCCCTTGTTTGAACATCCCATCGAGGATTTCCCTCAGGGGAGTTAGAGAAGTTTTTCGTTCTTCCATCCCGTAAAAATAGCCGCCCAGGCTTTGTAAGTCAAGGAAGAGAACAAGCCCCTGATCCACCATCAAGGCATGATCTTCCCGCTAAGACGGGATTTCGCAGGGCTCAAGCCGCATTGCCTTCGGTCGCTCCTCCCGCACACAACAGGAGATCTACGATGCGGCGCCCCCGCTGGAAAAGGGATCTTCGACTCGCATCTGACGCCTTGCTGATGATCAGGACTTTCGCCAAATCAAACCACAACACGACCATCCTTTAGCCGGCATTTCTCTCGGACCTTCGTAATGAACTGGTGGAGAGTCCCGTGGATAGCAAGTTGAGCTTGCGAAATCCCGCTATCGGGAGCGCGCGAAGAAAAATGGATGAAGACATACTGTCAGTACGTCGAGCTCATGTTTCAAGCGCAACACAGGAGGCACGGGGCTATCCGCCGCCGTAGTAGATTGCCCCTGAGAAATACGGGTTTAAGCCTTGACGAGCAGATGATTTCCCGATAGTGTTAGTTTTCATCCATAAATGGCGATTTTTGGATTGAGAACTCACTCGTGCCCAAGATCCTTTTGTGGATAGGCGCGAGATATCTTATTTCTGAAATCAATGAACGGGGTATTGATATGGCTTGGGATTGGGAAAAACTGCAGCAGCAGAAAAAAGGACAAGGGGGTGCAGGACCGCCAAAGATGGACGAAGTGTTTGAAAAAATAAAGGGAATGAGAGGCAGATTCCCCGGCGGGGCGTGGCTTATCGTCCTGGCCATTGTCCTTATCTTTCTTGGCACGAGTTGCTTTTACACGGTTGCTGTTGATGAGGTGGGGGTAGTTCAGCGGTTCGGGAAATATGTGAAGACCACCTCACCGGGGCTTCATTTCAAGCTTCCCAGAGGCATCGAGAAGGTCACCCTGGTACGGGTGAGGCATATTTTCAAAGACGAATTCGGGTTCAGGACCTTGGAAGCGGGGATCCGCACCCGTTACGCCTCGGGCTCCGCCTACTTGAACGAGTCCCTGATGCTTACCGGGGACCTAAACGTGGCCGTTGTCCCATGGGTCGTGCAATACCGCATAAATAATCCTTATGACTATCTGTTCAAAGTGCAGCGCGTGGAGAGTACCCTGCGGGATTTGAGTGAAGCCACAATGCGGCTGGTTGTCGGAGACAGAAGCATCAATGAGGTTATCAGCAAACGGGAAGAAATCGCCGTAGCTGCCAAGGTCGCACTTCAAAAAGAGCTGGACAAAGTTCATACCGGCATAAAGGTGGTGACTATTGAGATGAAAAAAACCAACGTTCCTGAAGCGGTTCAGCCTTCCTTCAACGAGGTGAACCAGGCCATTCAGGAAAAGGAGCAGATGATCTACCAGGCAAAGAAAGCATATAACAAAGTGATTCCGGAAGCACAGGGGAACGCGCAAAAAACCATAAAAATGGCTGAGGGATACGGCATTTCAGTCATCAACAGGGCACAGGGCGATGCAGCGAGATTCTCTGACCTCTATAATGCATACAAGGAGGCCAAGGATGTCACCAAGCGGAGGCTGTATCTTGACGCCATGCAGGAAATCCTGCCGTCGCTGGGGAAAAAATACATTATGGATGAAAGCCGGAAAAATATCCTTCCCCTCCTTAACCTCGGACAGCCTGGAGGTGAGAAAAAATGAAACTGAAAGGTATCATCATTCTCATTGTAATTGTCTTCATCGCTGTTTATTCAGCGGCATTCACTGTTGACGAAACCGAACAGGTCATTATAACGCAGTTTGGGAAACCTGTGGGCCAGCCCATAAAGGAACCAGGGCTCTACTTCAAGGTCCCCCTTGTCCAGCAGGCGACGTATTTTCCCAAGAATCTCCTCAACTGGGACGGGGAACCCGGACAGGTCCCTACCCTTGACAAAACGTATATATGGGTTGACACGTTCGCGCTCTGGAAGATTGTTGATCCCTTGAAGTTTTTCCAGACCGTGAACAATGTTATTGGAGCCCAGGCACGGCTTGATGACATCCTGGACGCCGCTGTCAGGAATCTCATTACCTCCTACCCCCTCATCGAAACAGTGAGAATGACCAACCGGAACCTGAAGACTACGAGCGTCATGGTAGATCAGCAACGGGTCGGAGGTTCTCTCGGCAAGGTCACGACGGGCAGGGAAAAGATCACCATGATTATGCTTCAACAGGCCCAGCCAAAAGCTGAAAAATTCGGAATCAAACTGGTGGACATGAAAATAAAGCGCTTGAACTATGTGGAAAGTGTCCAGAAATCTGTCTATGCCAGGATGATAGCCGAACGAAACCAGATGGCGGAAAAATTTCGATCTGAAGGGAAAGGAGAGGCCAAGAAAATAGAAGGTGATCGGGATAAAGACTTGAACAGAATCACTTCAGAGGCGTACAAGGCATCCCAGGAAATCAAAGGAAAAGCCGATGCTCAGGCCACTGCGATCTATGCCCGGGCCTACAACCAGGACCCTGAATTTTATTCCTTTGTGAAAAGCCTGGAGGCATACAAGGCGGGACTCGGAAAGGACACGTATCTCCTGCTTTCAACGAAGAGCGACTTGCTCAGATACTTCGAGGAATATGGAATCACCGATAAGAAAAGGTGATTCGGATAGCTGGTCCGTCAGAGGAGGAGAAGGAAGATGGTACGAACAGAAATTGCTTTGTTTCTCAAGAATGTTCCGGGCGAACTGGGAAAACTCGCGAGCCTCCTCTCGGACGCGGGCATAAATATTGACGCCCTCACCATTCAGGATGCTTCCGGATACGTGCAGCAGATATTCAAGGCGAGAGGGAAGTCCCTGAAAAGGATCGCGCCGGCGGCAAGTTATGGTTCCATGCAGAAAGATTCAGCCGATTTCGCGCTCATCCGGCTCCTGGTGGAAGACACGGACCACGCCATCGATCTGCTCTCGAAGGAAGAGTATCTCTTTGACATTATGCCCGTGATCGCATTGGAAATTGAGAACAAGCCCGGGACCCTTGCCCGAATGGCGAAAAAATTCGGCGAAGAGGGTCTCAATATCAATTATGTGTACGGCTCCGCCCTTCCCGGCGGTGAAAAGTCGCTCTTTATTTTCTGTCCGGAGGACATTGACCTGGCCGCGCGAATCTTCAAGGATGATTCCTGACCGCTCCATCTTGCAGCGCTTTTTCGATGCGCGCAATATCCTCCGGCACATCAACTTCCGGGGAATTGTACGGGGTTTCGCTGACCCTGATTCGAAACCCGTGTTCAAGGGCACGCAACTGCTCCAGGTTTTCCGCACTCTCCAGGATGCCGGGTTCCAACCGAGTGAACTGCAGCAGGAACTCAGTCCGGTAGGCATAAAATCCCAGATGTTTATAGTGGACTGACCTCCCCACCGCGTTGTCACGGACAAATGGTATGGGATACCGGGAGAAATAGAGGGCATAGCCGTCCTTGTCCGTCACCACCTTCACTTGGTTGGGGTTCTCTCTATCTTCCTGTAACAGCAGCCTGCACTTGAGCGTGCCCATGGGAGCAGCGCCGGTCCGGGAGAAAGGTGCCACGAGATCCGATATCATGGCCGGATCAAAAACGGGTTGATCTCCCTGGATATTTACGATGAGGTCTTTTCCCGAGACCCCCAGCGCCACGGCCGCTTCTGATATCCGGTCCGTTCCGGACCGGTGCTCCTTGCTTGTCATGATGGCTTTTCCGCCGAACTTCTGAACCGTTTCAAAAATGCCCGCGTGATCTGTCGCTACGTAGGTATCTGAAATTTCAGCACAGCACAAGGAGCGCTCATAAACATGTTGAATCATGGGTTTCCCGTTTATAAGGGCAAGGGGCTTTCCGGGAAACCGGGTTGAATCATAGCGGGCAGGGATAAAAGCAAATATATTCATTGCAGTCCTGCTGAAAGAAGCTTTCAGCGCCGTTGCTCACGGTTCAATGTAGCTGGCACATGCATCTTCAGATTCCCAGGCTGTCACTTTGCTGACCCGTATATCTCCGTGGTTCAATTTTTCTGAGAGATACTTGAATAGATACCGGGCAATATTTTCTGAAGAAGGATTCATGTTCTCAAACACCGCCAATTCATTTAGAAAATGATGATCCAGCGTACCCAGTGCCTCTTTTGTGGCCTGTTTCATTTCACCGAAGTCCATGAGGAGGCCTTCCTTACCCAGATTGTGCCCGGTGAGATACACTTCCACCTTCCAGTTGTGTCCGTGGAGGTTCTCGCAGGCTCCGTGAAATCCTCTGAGTTGATGCGCCGCGGCAAACCCGGATGTCACCTTCAATTCATACACGAGCCCTTCTTACTCCTTTTCTTCAGACAATTCTTCAGCAGAGAAAGTTTTCCCGCATTCCGTGCAGATGCCGTCCACTATAATCCCGGTGCACGTGCCGTCCGGACACAGGATGCGATTTTCAAAATCAGGGTTCTCTTCCTCTCCTGCGGAGGCTGCTTTTTCTGAATAGTCCAGCGGACTCCCGCATTCCATACAATACCGCGCCTCTCCCGGCGTCGTGGCGCCACAGTCAGGGCAGGTTTTTCCTGGGATCTCCTTCTCACAGTGCGGGCATTTCATCTTCTCTTTTCCTCTCTGCAGTTACGGTGTTTCCCTTCGTTCAGGTGCGTCTTTTGCTCTATACGTGAGCAGGTCAGCTTTTCTTGGAGGTCACCACCTGGAACGGCGTGATCTGCTGTTTTATTCTCGTACTCTTGCATTTAGGGCATCTGATTTTCTTTGTCTCGTATTCTCTCACACTCATGATCATTGAAAAGGACTTCTTGCACTTCTGACAGGTAAATTCGTAGGTTGGCATAGCTCCCTCCTTTCGAGATTAATGGAAACCATTGACCAAATGCCTGCCATACTTACTCTTGAGATGTAATTTCTCCATTCATGGGAATCCTGTCAAGGCTTTTTTTCTGATTTGTCCAGTCAATCATCTGCGCGATCTCCATCCATGACCGGACGCTCCTGAAAGGATGAGGTCTCTTATTCCACGGTTGTTGAAACACGATGGGGGTCACCTGGGTGGCGGCAAGGAGATAGCAGGTGTCAAGACGATCTTCCACGAAATACCTGATACCTTGCTCCAAAAGAATGGGTATCTTCTGTTCGTGAGTCCCGGTCGCTTCCAGCCGGATCAGATCCTTGTCCACCCCCTTCAAGTGCCGGAGCACCCACTGAAGAATTGCCGACCTCCCTGGTCTCGCGGTAACAAGAAGGATCGGCCCTTCTTGGGCCAGCAAACCGAGTACCTCCACCGCTCCATCCATGGGCTTGATCCCCATGTGAATGGGATCATCAAGGATCCGCTGAATGATAACCCTGCTGGTTTCATCATCTATATCAATAACTTTCCTGAAATCATACTCTGTTATGTCTTCATAGGTCACTTGCACATGGTATTGATTCCTCGCAGTTTCCACGAATACGCGAAACGTGTCTGCCAGGACACCATCAATGTCAAAAGCAAGCTCCCGCGGTGATATTTTTTCCACTCTCTTCCGTTCGTTACTCCTGTTTTCATACCCAGCCACGGCTAAGGCTTTTTAGGGTTCTTCCGATTCCCACGGCATGCAAAGGATAGGACATCACACGAAAAAGCGACTCCTGTCAGCGATCGAACGACACGACCCGATCAGACTTCTTTTTCTTCTTTTTTGCGTCATACAGCTGTTCGTCGGCCTTTTTCAGCAGGGAAGCCGGATCCTGAACGCCCGGATCATGGATGTGGGCTATGCCGAAGCTCACAGACATTCTCACTTTCTCGCCATCCTGCACCGGAGGGTTCTTGGAAAGGTACTGATCCAGACGGCTCATCATTTTATACGCCTCATGCCGCGTATTCCCCGGCAGGATGATGACGAATTCGTCCCCGGCGAATCTCGTTACAACATCACTTTCTCTGCTCATCTGAACCAGTTGGTCTCCCACATATTTCAACACCGTGTCTCCGAATTCATGTCCGTACCGGTCATTAACGGATTTAAAATCATCCAGATCCAGAAACGCAACTGCCAGCGGTGTTTCATATCGAAGTGCCCTGTTGAATTCTCTCTTTAAGATCTGTTCCATGACCCTTCTGTTGATGAGTCCCGTAAGCGGATCACTGGATGCGGCGAGTTTGATTCTTTCATGAGCAGCGACATTGAAAACGCAGATGGAAAGGATAACTGAAAGCCGCTCCAGCAGGGAAATATCCATTCCCGGATGATACCTGTCAGGGGAATAGTCGCCGCAGTTGAGGCTCCCGATAATATCGTTCTCCTGCCTGAGCGGAATGAGAGCAAGGGACCGGACGAGATACTTCTCATGGTCAGGGAACAATTTGTAATAGGGGGTCAAATCGCCGTTGACCAGGACCGGCCGTGATCCATTATCCACCAGGGTTCGAAAGGTCTCCGGCGCTATGATATTTAATTTCTTGTCGAGCATCCCTGATGTTCCCAGCTCTCTGATCAGGTGCTCCACATGATTTTCCTGTATCAGGGATATCCAGACACACGGGATGTCAAACTTCTTCCGTATCTCTGTGAGGAGAATTTCAAACAGGTCCTTGAAGTTCAGAATGGATAAAACACGAACTTCCACCTCGAAAAATTTTCTTTCAACTTCCTCATTCCTTCTTACTCTCTCAAGGATCTCTTCAATATCATGCATAATCGCTTCCTGTACGGTTTATTTGCATACCCTGCACCCCGGAAGGTCTATTCAGCATCCCTTTCCTTTTCCGCCAAAGGAAAGCGTACAACAAAGGTGGTGCTGTTTTTTCCCCCCTCTATCACCATATTCCCTTTCAACAGGCGAACAATCCGATTGGTGATATAGAGCCCCCGGCCTTCAGTTTCTCCTTCAAGGAGTCTCACCCTGTCTTCGTAGGAGATCTGCCCGCTGTTACTGATTTCCGCGCAGGCCCATTCTTTATCGCCATAGGTACGAATTGCGAGGAACCCTCCTCTGAGCGGTATGGCTTTCGTGGCATTATTCAAGAGATTATCGAATACCCGCTCCAGATGGATGGGGTAACAACGGACCGGCAACCCTGACTCAAAAGGCCCCTCTCTCAGTTCCACGTTCTGTTTCAGCTGTTCCTTGATAGCTTCCCGGTTGATCTCAAATCGGCGACGGAGAACATCTGTCAGGTCAACAATCTGTTCCTTTCCCACTTCGTAGATGCTCAGAGACAGCTCCTGCAGCCGGCTCGTTTCCTCCAGAAGGATGTCCGTATACCGACGAATCTGATCCCTTGATTTTTCGTCCTGGCCCTTTTCAAGAAGGGCCTTCAGCCGCCGGGCGAAGCCGGCCGCCGCGATGGTGGGATTCTTGAAATCATGCAGGATATCATCAAGCCGCTCCATCTTCTGCGCCTTCATTAATTCCCTGCCCAGGAAGAGAAAGAGTTCTATTTCGTCCTCTCGGTACCGCAGTCTCTGTTCAAGAGCGTCAAAGGTTATGAAATGGGTTATCTCGCCCTCCACAAAAAGGGGTATATAGAGGATGGAATTGATATTATGCAACCGGGCGAACTTTTTCATCTGGGCTGAAATCAGCTGGCTTTTTTGAGGTTCCACAACCAGGATATAAGAAGGCGTGACAATTTCGTAGGTGGAACTTCCTCGGTAATCCCTCAGGTTGAGTATGACTTCGAATGCCGGTTCTTGTTCCACGGGGAATTTCATGCCGATACTGTGATATCCCCCCTGTTCAGGATAAGCGGCCTCGAGAATGACACGCGTATAGTCAGGCATGACGGAAAAAAGGGCACAACTTTGTACATTCACCATGTCAGCCAATTCGGGAATGATCCTGTTGAAGACTTCCTTCATCTTGATACCGCCCCGTCTCCCGACCGTCTTGAAAATGTGCTGGATAATTGACTCTTTTTTCTCATTCATGCGATGCATGACGAGTATCTTTTTTCGGGCTATCACGAAACTGAGTCGCTTTGCCATCAGATTGGCAATCTGAATTTCGAGCCCTGAAAAAGTGCGGTCCTTTTCCCGGTAATAGATCTGGATAACCCCTCCCGTGTCTCTCTCGTGAGGAAAAAACCGAGGAATCTCGAGTGGGATCGCAAGCAGTGAATGGACACCTTTGCGATGGATGACATTCTTGTCCTGGTATCTTCCTTCATCCAGGATATTGGGAACCAGGCACGGTTTCTTGCTCTTTACCACCGCACCGGCTATGCTGCCTTCGAGGGGGATATAGGTCTCTCTTGAATGTTCGTCCAGAGGAAATGATCCGTAGTTCAACATGTGTCCGGTGAGGGGATCATATATCCGCACGGAAGCGGACTGAGCACCCAAAAATTCAACCATATACCGTGTTGCGATTTCGAGAATTCGAGGCTCTGACAAATCAGGGTCGATATCAACGATTTCATCCACCTGTTGGATGACCTGGCCGAGAAAGCCAGCGATAACATGTTCTTCCAGCCACTCCGGGAGAAGGGACCAGAAGGTCTCATCCTTCTCGAGGTCCCCGGCCCATGCTTCCCGTTTCACCGACTTGACCAGATCGTCCAGTTTCTTCAGCATCATCGTTTCCCTGTTGAGGTTCCCTTTGCTCAAAATGCCTTTATTTTTTAACAGGTAGCTATGGCAAAGTCAAGCACGGGCCTTTGGCCCAAATCCACTGTTGAAATTTCATTTCATGCATTTCATCGGATAGGTTGACGAGATTCCCGATAAACACAGAGGGGTCAGAATGCAGACTGGAGACCGAAATATATAGGAAAGAAAATGGGGGTACGAGTGAGAAAGAGGGGCCCTTCAGAGGACATCCGAAGGGCCCATGGAATTACCTTCAGCCCGCCTTGACCGTTATTTGTCTTGGTTTCGCCGCTTCCGCCTTTGGAAGGATAATCTTCAATACGCCGTCACTCATGCTCGCTTCGATTCTCTGTTGATCAATAACATTGCTCAAGGTGAAGCTCCGGTAATAATCACCGGATCTATATTCCGTATACACCGGCGTGGTATTCTGCTCTTCACCCATAACCCTGCCCCGGATCGTAAGCTCACTGTCCTCAAGATGGATTTCTACACCATCATTAGCCACTCCAGGCATGTCGGCGACAAGTATGAGTGATTCCTTATTCTCGGAAATATCCACAGCGGGAATGAATACCGGACGACGCTGGGTCAATTCGCCTTTTGATTCCATCTCCTTTTTTCCTCGCAATTCAAGATTTTTGTCCATGGAAGTCACCCCCTTTCACCCGACCTTGATCTCTATTTTTTTGGGCTTGACCTCCTCAGCCTTGGGTAACGTCAGCCTCAGGATTCCGTCCTTTGTTTCAGCTACAGCCCCGTCTGCCACGATCCTGGTGGGAAGCGCAATTGTCCGGCTGAATTTTCCCTCATCTCTCTCGCGGCGATGATAGCTGACATCTTCACCTTCGGGCTCAGCTTTGCGTTCACCTTTAATAAGGACGGTATCCTCCTCTACTGTGATATCCAGGTCATTGCCGGATATGCCGGGGAGTTCAGCGGTGATATACAGGTTATCGTCATCCTGGGCCACATTGACGGCCGGAAAGACACCCGCATTCCTTACCGGTGCCCGTTCTCCAAAAAACCGGTCGAAAAGCATATTCATTTCATCCTGCAACCTGTTCAGTTCTGTAAATGCTCTTGTTTCAAATGGATCCCTCCATCGCAAGATGGCCATACGATCACCTCCTTTTTATATATTTCTTTTTCCCGGGGTCCCTGTGATAAGCAGTTGTTTTCCCGGAAGATCCGATATTCTCGATAACCGGGCCCGGTTCTCTCTCCGCATGTCCCGCAGATACGGCCGCGCGCAGTCCTTCATGCAGGTAGTATTCAATAAATAATTCGTATTTCGGGAATGTCAAGAGAGGGATGCAACTTCTTGCCTGGATCGGTTTTCCACCCTTCGCAGGAAAAAGAATGCTGCCAGGAATCCTCCGACAGCGTCGGCACAGAGGTCCCAGAAGCTTGGATCCCGCCCGGGCACAAAGTGTTGATGCAGCTCATCAGAGAGGCCGTACAGGATTACAAGGAATGTCACGATCAGTAACCGCTTTCCCAGTGTTTTGCCCTTTCTTTCCTTGAAGGAAAGGGCAAAAAGCAGGGCCAATATTCCGAATACCACAGCATGTTCCATTTTGTCCTGGCCCCGGAACAAATCCGGGGTGGGCAGGCTCTGTTTCGAAGAAAGCCAAAAGATGACGCCCATCCACAAGAAGGCCAGCACACGGTACGTCCAGCTACTTCGCATGATATTGTGTAATGCTCTCATGGCGGAAAATCAAATATATTTCTTTTGGCCGAGAAACAGAAGGATTTCCTGAGCTGCTTCATCCGGTCCCAGTTCGGTGGTATCAATGCGGACTTCGGCATGCTTCGGAGCTTCATACGGATCATCTACCCCCGTGAAGCCCTTGATCAGGCCGGCCCTTGCCTTCGCATACATCCCTTTCCTGTCACGTTTTTCACATTCTTCAATAGGAGTTGACACATATACCTCAACAAAACCTCCATATCTCTCTATGGAAGACCGGATCTCCTCCCGTGTTGTCTCATAGGGAGCAATAGGGGCGCAAATGGCTATCCCGCGGTTCTTGGTAATCTCGCTCGCCACGAATCCTATCCGTCGTACATTGATGTCCCTGTGCTCTTTGGAAAACCCCAGCTCGCTGGACAGGTTCTGGCGCACAATATCACCATCCAGAAGTGTGACCGGCCTGTCACCCATCTCAAGAAACTTGGAGAGCAGCACTTTCGCGATAGTGGATTTCCCAGCACCTGATAGGCCGGTAAGGAATACGGTAAATCCCTGCCGACGAGGCCGTGGGTAGCTTTTCTGTAATTCTTCAAGAACTTCAGGGAAGGTGGCCCATTCGGGGACTTTTCGCCCTGACCTGATCCGATTGCGGATATCCGTGCCGGACAGGGCAAATGTCTGGGTTTTTGGCGGGACCTGGTTCAACTCACGATATTCGTCTTCAAAAGGGAGGTACACCACCTCATCGAACAGAAGGGGAGAAACTCCGATTTCTTCCTGCAGCCCCTCCACCTTCCTGCATGCCTCATGATGGTGGTAGAACGGCTCCTGGTTGCAGTCCATACCGGGACTCCCGTGATCTCTTCCGAATACGAAATGGGTGCATCCGAAATTCCTTGCGATGATTGCATGCAGAACAGCTTCTCTGGGGCCCGCCATTCTCGCCGCCAAAGGAAGAAGATTGAGAACATAGGAGCCGGGCGGGTAATGGCGGGAAACAGCGCTGTAACAACGGGCACGGGTAAAATGATCAAAATCATCGGGTTTTGTCATTCCCGCAATGGGAAGGAGCAGGAGATTGGCTTTTGCCTTTCTCATGGCCATGAGCGTCATCTCAAATTGAGGGCGGTGGATTGGATTTCTCGTCTGGAATCCAACGACCCGGTGCCATCCCAGCTTATCATACACCGCGCGAACTTCACGGGGAGTTAAGCGGAACTGCCTGAAATCGAAGTGGAGCGGCAGGTGCAGGACTTCCAGTCTCCCCCCGAGGTAATAATCCCGTCCTGCCTCGAACAAATAGCGTACTCCCGGATGTGTTCGATCCAGCGTGCCGCATATTGCCGAGGCCTCCTTCTCTCGTTCCACGGGCCAGATATCCTCAATATGAAGGATTGCCAGCAGAAATCCTTCCGGGTCCCGCAGACATATGGATTGACCTGCCTCAAGGGTGCGGCCGCTGGTCTCCGGGACATCCAGGCAGATGGGGATAGGCCAGATGATGCCGTTTTGAAGCCTCATCCGGTCGAGAACGGCCTCGTAATCGGCCCTTTGCAGGAATCCCTCCAGCGGTGAAAAGGCACCCGTCGCGAGGAGTTCAATATCGCAAAGCTGGCGATCATTCAACGTAATATCCGGAAGGCTGAACGCCATCTCCTGGAGCATCATCTTTCTTTCTTCATCGACGACAAGGTCAATAAGCGTGCCCCCATGGGGCTCAACACGCTTTTCCGCATCCATGCTGCTCTCCTCCGATGCCGACATTTGGCATTTTTAAAATGAGTTAGGATCCTGTGTATCCTGCCACACAAACTTTTTTTTATGGTACAGCATGTTCAGGCTGTCAATGTTTTTGTTCGGCCCGATTCTTTCCTTTCTTGAAATATTTCACACTTTGAGGTAGAAATGTGTCCCAAAGGCATCTGGAGCAGAGCTGAAAAAGACCAGCCCGGAGCCTCGGAACGGAAAAAAAGCTTTCTCCCTCGGATAGGTGTTAGCTATCCTGGTTTTTCACCAGAGGTGGAGAGCTTCATAAAAACTGAAGGGAGGTCAGTTTCTCCCTTTTACCGCGTCTACGCACCGAAAGGATACCAACGTGAAACCAGATCAATTCCCCCGGCACATCCGCTCCTATGTCATTCCTGAGCCGAAAGGAGATCTTTTCTACCGCTGTTTGAAATGCGGTGCGGAATTGAATATTCAAACACTCCTCTATACCTGCACAAAATGCGGGGGAGTGCTTCTGCTTGAAAACAGAGACGTATCCAGACACAAGATACCCGGAAAGACATGGCAGGAGATCTTTGACTACCGCAGGATGCTCAACATGCAGCCCCTCAAGGGGATCTTCCGCTATTACGAATTCATCGCGCCGGTCATTCCCCTGGAACATATCGTGTATCTCGGAGAGGGCCACACACCTCTGGTACATGCAAATAGGCGTCTTCGGGATCTAGTCGGCATGGACTTCTATTTCAAAAACGACGGCCTGAATCCAAGCGCTTCATTTAAGGATCGTGGCATGGCGTGCGCCCTGAGCTACCTCCAATACCTGTCCGCACAAAAGGGGCGCAGTGATATACTCGCGATTTGCGCCTCCACCGGAGACACATCGGCGTCCGCAGCCCTCTACAGCTCATACCTCCGGGATATTGTGCATTCAGCGGTCCTGCTTCCAAAAGGAAAAATCACCCCCCAACAGTTGTCGCAGCCCTTGGGCAGCGGTGCGAGAGTCTTTGAAATGCCCGGAGTTTTCGATGACTGCATGAAGGTAGTGGAGCTGCTGGCCGAGAATTACAACGTGGCGCTCCTCAATTCAAAAAACAGCTGGCGAATTCTCGGTCAGGAATCCTTCTCTTTTGAGCTGGCCCAGGACTTTGATTATCAGGTGGGAGATACGGCAGTGGTGCTGCCCATCGGGAACGCAGGGAATATCACCGCGGTCATGAGCGGATTCCTCAAGTTTTTTGAAGCGGGGATACTAGATGCCCTTCCCAGGATCATTGGCGTACAATCAGAACACGCCGATCCGGTCTATCGTTATTACCTCGAAGAGATACCGGAAAAGCGAACATTCATCCCTATTGACGTGCGTCCCAGCGTGGCGCAGGCCGCCATGATCGGCAATCCCGTATCCATGCCGAGAGTTATTGAACTGGCGGCAAAATACAATGAGCTGGCCGGCAAAAAACGTGTCCACGTGGTCCGCGTAAGTGAGCAGGAAATCATGGATGCCATGATTATCGCCAATCAGAACGGCAACATTGCATGCACCCAGGGTGGCGAATCTCTTGCAGGACTTAGAAAAGCGCGCAGCGAGGGACTTCTGGGGTCCCACATGATCGGCGTGCTCGATTCAACGGCCCATATGCTCAAGTTTGCGGCATTCCAGGAAAAATATTTCCAGAACTCATTTGAGTCCGGATTTGAGGTGGTTCCCGATCCTGCACTCAGAAACGCACCGCTGGAATTGACTCCTGAAAATCTCGGGCCGTCGCCTGCTCCGGAGAGGCCGTTAAAGGGCAGGGAATTGGATGCATATGTTGCGGACATGGCTGAGCAGATTGCCGGTATGCTCAAATTACAGAAAAAGTAACGGGGAAACCTCTCCCTTCTCATTTTTTGGTCGGTTGGAGCAATATATCATCGCAACTGGAATACGCCACCCATGCCACGAATAAGAATTCTCGTTGTGGGCCGGACAAGACTCCCATTCCTTCTTGAAGGCCAGCAATTCTACATGAACCGTCTCGGGCATTACGCATCCGTTGATTGGACAGAAGTAAAGTCCGTCCCCGTGAGGAAAAAGACCCGGGAGGAATCCATAAAGGATCAGGAGGGACGTTCCATCCTCGGGAATATCAGTGACCGGGAATACGTTATCGCGCTGGATCGAAAAGGAAAAATGTATGATTCACCCGGTCTGGCTTCCCAGATGCAAAAAATCTTCATGGATCAGGATCGGCTGGCTCTTGTCATAGGAGGGGTCCTTGGATTGTCGGAGGATGTCTTGAAGCGGGCTCAAGCCACCTTCTCTCTTTCACGATTAACATTCACACACGAGATGGCCAGGCTATTTCTTCTGGAACAACTCTACCGCGCTTTTACAATCTTAAAAAGCGAGAAATATCACAAGTGAAGGAGGGCGCTGCTATTGCCCCTGATTGCCGGCTTCCAAGGCCATCGCAATCTTGTTTTTGAGTTCTGTGAGATCAAAAGACTTTATGACATAGAAGTCCGCTGCGATGGATTTCATATCCTCTTTAAACGTGTCATACGCGGTACAGAGTACTACGGGCAAGTCATAAAACTTATTTCTTATATCCTGCAATAAGTCCAGGCCGTTGTAGTCCACCATCTTGATGTCGAGAACCACAAGATCCGGCTGTTCTTTTTCAATCTTTTCGAGCAGCTTATACCCGCTGTCGGCAGTGATAACTTCGTAGCCCGCCTCACTCAATTCTTCAGAATAGAGATACCGGATATGTTCTTCATCATCCACAATCAGTATTTTTGCCATGATCTCCTCTCCTTGATCGTGTCTCCAAGGACCGCACTTGTCAGGATTCATCTCCGGCCAAATGCAGAACACGATTCGAAGGATACAAAATAATTTTCCATTTTGCAAACAGGAAACTAGTAGGTATAGAAACCCTTGCCGCTCTTTCTCCCGAGCCATCCGGCATCTACATATTTCTTCAACAGTGGGCACGACCGGTACTTATCGTCTCCCAGACCCTCGTGAAGAACCTGCATGATGGAAAGGCACGTATCGAGCCCGATGAGGTCTGCCAGGGCAAGGGGTCCCATGGGGTGGTTCATCCCCAACTTCATCACCTGGTCGATATCTTCCACCGCTCCGACCCCTTCAAAAAGCGCGTAAATGGCCTCGTTTATCATAGGCATGAGGATCCGGTTGCTGATAAAACCCGGGAAATCATTTGCTGGAACCGGTGTTTTGCCCATTTTCAACGCCAGAGAACTGGTGCTTTCAAACGCTGTGTCACTGGTGGCAAGCCCCCTGATAATCTCCACCAGCTTCATCATGGGAACCGGATTCATGAAATGCATGCCGATGACCGAGTCCGGTCTTCCGGTTGCTCCTGCAATCCTGGTGATGGAAATGGAGGAAGTATTTGAGGAAAGAATCACCCCTTTTCTGCACTGCAGGTCAAGTTCTTCGAATATCTGCAGCTTGAGGGTTTCCTTTTCGGTCGCCGCTTCCACCACGAAGTCGGCCTTTACCATATCATTGATGGATATGGACCCCTCGATAGCCGCAAGGATTTCACCCTTTCGTCCCTCTGTAATGACGTCTTTTTTCGTCATCCTGGCCAGACTTTTCTCAATGCTCGAAAAACCTCTCTCCACAAACTCGTCCTTGATGTCATTCATGATAACATCAAATCCGCTCATCGCAGCAACCTGAGCAATGCCGGAACCCATTTGACCTGCACCGACCACCCCAATCGTCTTTATCTCCATCTCTCCTGCCTCCTGCCGGTATTACTCTCTCCCTTTCATCTCTTCCTTTTTTTCACGAGACCGCACAATCATTACAGAGCACGGCGCTTTATGGGCGACTCTTTTTGCCACACTCCCAAAAAAAACCAGCCCCGCGCCTGACAGGCCGTAAGAGCCCATGACAACCACATCAATATCCTGTTCCTCCAGGAACCGCAAAATCTCCGTTGACACATGTCCGTCACGAACAACCAGTTCGAACTCTGTTCCCTCCCCTATCCTGGCTGCGTATTCCTCCTGCATGCGATCTTCAATATCCAGGATCAGGGACTTGTCCGGTTCCGTGGGCACTACCCATTCCGCCTCTGTCAGAAGAGGATTAATCAGAGGGGGGAGTACGTGCAGGACATACAGTGTTGCTGCGTACTTTTCCGCCATTTCCAGGGCGGTTGAAAACGCTGCCTCCGAATTCCTGGAGAAATCAATACAACAGGCAATCTTCTTTACAGTCATGATTTCCTTTCCCCTTTCCAATTGATATACTTCGCAAGAAACCTGTCCGTGGACTTTTCAACTCTTTTTATATATAAATAAAATGCAGGTGCGGGGATCAAATGACATCACCGCAAATCGAATGATCCTTGACTTGCACAACCAGAACCCGTATGCCTCGCATCTCGCGGCTCTCACTGGTTTGATAGTATCTGATTATCGGAAAAAGATCAAGCGGACGATTTGTCTATTTCAAATGGGCACTCCACGCTATGAACAAGGATATTGCAGTTTACGAACACCCGAATCCTCACATGAAGAGTTTTTTCATTTCCGCTCCCCTGTGGCCGCTTCGGGTGGAAATCTTTCGCAAACCGCTTCCTGAGATATCCGGAGAAAAAATGAAAAGTCTTGGGAACATCGGAGGGCGGGTGATACAGGAACTCCTTGAGATCGCCGGCGTCAGGGAACTCTGGACACGGCCAAGGGAAATCCTCGTGAAAAAGGAGCGCGCCGCCTCCTGGCAGGACATTGAACCGGGGGTACTGGAAATACTTCGAAGGGCACTGAGAAAACAGCGGATTCACCTGGTGAAACGATGACTTGAAAGACGCAGAACCTCAGTTCGTTACGGAACAATTGCGATCTCGGATGGACAAGCACAGGATGAACCCGAGAAAACAGTGAATAGAAGGAGATACTGGTATGAGACTTGAATTTATCGAAGCACGCGATCTGCCTGATGCGTGGTTTCAGTGTGTGTATAAGCTGCTGGAGAAGGGACACGAATATACCATTGAGAGGGGGAGCTATGAGGGGCAAAAACGCCTCGAATTCGATTACATAACGGTTCATATCAAGTATCCCGGAGTCAGGCCTCTCCTGCCGGACATTCCTCCAGCGCTGGGTATTCCGAATCCTGTTGCAGAAGGATATCTGGAGGAATACCTGCCCTACCTGATGACGTCCGTAAAGCAGCCAGGTGAGGATTATACGTATGGATGGTATCTCGAGAGCCAGATCGCCGAGGTAATCCGTATGTACCGCGAAGACGGATATGGCACCAACCAGGCATTCATGACGGTTGGAGATTCTCAATCCATTCATCTGAACGATCCCCCCTGCCTGCGGGGAATTGATACCCGCATAAAGGATGGGAAGCTTCACTTTGTGGTCTATTTTCGTTCGTGGGATTTGTGGAATGGTTTTCCGGCGAATCTTGGAGCTATTCAGCTTCTCAAAGAGTATATGGCTTCAAGCATCGGTGTGGAAGACGGCGAAATCATTGCGGCCAGTAAGGGGCTTCACCTGTACGATTACGTATGGGATCTGGCAAAGCTGAGAACCATGTGTGAGAATCCATCAGCCCTCGCAGATGGTACGTGTGAAGATGCCCATTGACCTGAAAGGGTTCGATTCCCGGGACATAGAACGCTGGGTTCTCGAATGCGGTTTCCCCGCCTACAGAGGACGTCAGATCCATTCCTGGCTTTTCAGGCGACTCGCCGGTTCTTACGAAGACATGAGTGACTTACCGAAATCCCTTCGGTCTTTTCTCTCCCGTGAAGCCACCATGAATCACATGATCCCGGTTGACCACCTGCGCTCAAAGGATGGGACCGAGAAGTTCCTTTTCGAACTGGTTGATGGATGTCGAATCGAATCAGTCCTTATTCCCGAACGGGACCACTGGACCCTCTGTATCTCTTCCCAGGTGGGATGCGCCATGGGATGCCGTTTCTGCCTTACGGGGAAGCAGGGTTTCAGAAGAAATCTCTCCACCGCCGAGATAGTGGATCAGGTTATCCAGATCAGACGTTCCATGGAATCACCGGAACGTCTGACCAATGTTGTTCTCATGGGAATGGGTGAACCCCTCGCAAATTATGAAAACGTGGTCAAGGCCCTTCATATCCTGGTAAGTGAGGCAGGGATGAATTTTTCTCATCGAAAAATCACCCTGTCCACAAGCGGACTGGTTCCGGAAATACGCAAGCTTGGCAGAGACACCACGGTCAATCTTGCAATCTCTTTGAATGCAGCCGATGACGACACACGGAATAAGCTGATGCCCGTAAACCGCCGGTATCCCATCGATGAGCTGCTCAATGCCTGCAGAGCCTTCCCGCTCCCCAACAGGCGCATGATCACCTTTGAATACATTTTGATCGACGGAATCAATGACCGCAAACAGCATAGTCTGCTTCTTGCGGGACTCCTTCGAGGACTCCGGGCCAAGGTCAATCTGATCCCGCTAAACCCCCATGAAGGTTCTGTTTTTTCTCCACCACCCATGGAGAGAATTCTTGCCTTTCAAGAACAACTCATTGACAGGCATCTTACTGCCATCATACGGAAGAGCAAGGGGCAGGACATCCTTGCGGCATGCGGACAATTGAGCGGAAAATACCACCCATGATCACCCGAACACCGGCCCCGACATTCTTCATTCATCTTCATCAGGTGTATGCACTAAGTCCCCTGCTCCCCCGGGAGGAGCTCAGGGGGATTCATCTGATAGTCACTCTTCTACACCCCGGATCGGGCGAACCTATTCGGGTCTCTCACCGGAGGTGGAGAATTGATTCCAACCAAGAGTGTTTTTTTCTTGCCTTAAAAAATTCCTGTGGGGTAAGCTTAAATATTTTGGACGAGGAGCGATTTTCATGGTCAAACTCGATTTTTCAAAAGGCAACGGTCTCCTTCCTGCGGTCGTGCAGGAATACGAAACAGGAAAGGTGCTCATGGTCGCCTACATCAATGAGATCTCATGGAAAAAGACCCTTGAGACGGGAGAGGCACATTACTGGAGCCGGTCCCGCCGGGAACTCTGGCATAAAGGCGGTACTTCAGGGCATGTGCAAAAAATAAAGAGCATTCTTGTTGATTGCGACAATGACACGGTGCTTTTCCAGGTTGAACAGGTTGGCGGTGCGGCCTGCCACACGGGCTATGATACCTGTTTTCACAAGAGGATAGACAAAAACGGTGAGGTTGTCATTGTGGGGGAGAAGATATTCGATCCTGAAAAGGTGTATAAAAAATGAGAATATTGAAATTGGGGATCCCGAAAGGAAGTCTACAAAAGGCCACCATTGGACTTTTTGAAAAGTCAGGATGGAAAATTAATGTTAATTCAAGGAGTTATTTCCCCGACATAAACGACAAG
>Ga0315542_1000581_pt1 | contig 23150 bp, 11 predicted proteins | sample SalMarSW160120MG_FD_202541 | JGI IMG/M metagenome (GOLD analysis project Ga0315542, IMG submission 202541) | Salt marsh sediment microbial communities from the Plum Island Ecosystem LTER, Massachusetts, United States - Salt Marsh Sediment SW1601-20 ... | reverse complement strand
TTGAAATTAAATAGACGCTGCGGACTTGTGTCGTGACAACAGGTCAGATAAAACCAACCAAGGCCCCGGTATTCCGCCGGGGCCTTTTTTATGTCCGCTTTTCTTCATTTAATAGAATGGATAAGGCAAGGAAAACATCACCCGGAATAATTTGGATAAACGAATCATTATTCACGCAAATAATCAAACTTTAAACCACTTGCCCCTTCTCCTCTTCCCGGGCTGACAAGAAAATATTTCCAGGTTTTGGTTGATCCATCAATCCAGCGCGCACGCGCAGTTTTGACTTTTATGGAAATTGCTGCACGGCTTAGTGTCTCTTCATTAACCGTATGTTCGGGCCCAATACGTTGAAGAAATTGCGTTTTTGGATACATTTCTTCGATACCATTGTCTTCAACATGAAACATCCGTCCCTGTCGGTACATAATCTCACGGTATGAATTGGGGATATGTGCGGGAAGATAGGGGATCCAATGTGCCGGAACAGAAGAGGCGAGTCTGAATTCGGGCATGGCCCGGGAACCTGTTTCTTCCAAAGAAAGTGCTTCGAGTGCCTCAACCGCCAGACGTACTCTTTCCTGTGCAGCCAGAACTGCTTCAGAAAGTGCTTCGGGTGTACCCGCGTCAATTGCATCTTGAATTGCCGCTTCAAGCTCAGTATTTGCAGCAGCTAATTCCTGCTGGACAGCTTCAAGCTGAGCGAGCCGATCGGCATCTTTTTTTTCTTTTAAACGCCGTGTCTGGTCCCGGTAGTCTTCATATCCGGAGAACGATTTCCCCAAACCATTACAAATGGTATGCTCAACCGCCCAAGCCATATTGGCACGGTCATCACGAATAAAGCGGACTTCTTCGATTTCTGTCGACTCTTCCTTCTTTGTTGTGGTCGGCGGAAGAAAAAACCAGGGTGCATTTCGAAATACAATCCTGGATTCAAAATCATTTGAGACAATATTATTATCAGACATGCTCATACCAAACATATTCCAACTTTTTCGCCAGTCTTCTTCCGGTTCACTGCCGGCTTGGTGTATTTCATGTTCTTCTCCGAATACGTCCGTGACAGTTAAAGACTTCACCCGACAAAGAGACCCAATCTCCAGTGGTACAGGAATTGTAAACCAGTCATTTGCATAGAGTAACGCAAACTCCATGGCAAACACTGTCCCCAAATCGGTTTTTTGCACAGCTAACGAATCCGTAAATACACGCCGGTCTTCTATTTCATACCACCGAGTTTTCGGACTCCCACGGAAAAAGATGTTGGTAGGAATTATCTCAATTGATTTTTCTTTTTGCACAACAGAACGGTCCTCTCCGGCAAGTTGTTCCTGCCCAAGAAATGAATCTTGCCTGCTGTCTACAATAAAAGAATACCAGTCTAGATCACCGCCGGTGTGTTCATCACAGAGCAGAACAACATCTTTATCTCCATTCGATGGATCCGGTGCCTGCAATGCCGATTCATATTCAAAACTCTCCGATTTGAAGGCGGAGTCTGCATCCTGTATTGTTGTGAGAGGCCCGAACATTTTTTCGTAGGTATCTACAAATTGTTCAATAACCGGACGAATCTTATTTATTGCTTCTTCACTTAATCCGGGTATTATGGAAAAGTCAAAATCCGATTTTAAAATATGTGCTTCGATAAGTTTCTGTCCGTCAAGTACCTTCCCTGCCATTGATTTAATAAAACGTTTTGTTTCGTCATCAACCGTTGTCTCTTCTTCATGAGTAAGCATCGGAAACATATACTTACTGCGTAAGTAATTTAAAAATGGTTCTGCATCTGCGATATTCGATACACTCTGCTCACAAAGTTGACCAATTTTTATCCTCTCTGTTACACTCAAAGCAAAAGAGACTTTTTCAATTTCCTGTTCAAGCGGACGAGCATCCGTATAAAGTTTTACGAGGTGTGCGGTACCCGGAAATCCACGGGAAAAACGGGTAATTCGGGAGGTTTTCAGCGAAACTCGTGTGCGGATGGGGGAGCCGGCATCCTCACCGATGAATTCACCGGTAAGCCATTGAAATGCAAGCATACCAAGAGGATCTTTTACGCGGGCTTTCAAACCAGGCATTTGATCGCCGCGGGACCGGGGTTCAATCCGTTTCCATGCCCTTTCCCAGGATTGTATATTCATTGGGACCATGGCGGCATATGGGTCACCTGTTGTTATGTCAACGTCACTCATTGTTTTCTCCATTCACATTTTGTTCAATAAACAACGCCGGAAGAAACATCCCGACTCTTTTTAATGCATCCAAATCAATACTCCGCACTTTTACCAGTTCGATTGTCTCGGTGACAATTTTTGAAAGTGTATCCCAGCTCCAGGTCCCCCCTTCATTTTCAATGACAGGAGAGACAGCAAGAAGCAGTGCATTCGGCGGTTCTGAATTCGGTTTGTTATAATGATACGCAATTGCGGTTGTCTCTTTTGTTTTTGGAACAAATTCATCCCAGTCATCGATTACTAGACCGGCATATGTTTGATCCGCATCATTATAAAACCCTGTCGGGATTGCAGAGATAAAAGCCAGTCTCCCCTGGGGGTATTCTGCCTCTGTCCCGGGAAGTCCGGCCCACCGGTCGTCTTCCTGATATGGCAGTTGTCCTATGTATAACTCCATTGTTTTTGAAAAAGCACGGTCGGTCATAAGCATTCGGTCAAATGCAGCGATACGGGGATGTGTATAAGCACATTGACTGAGCCATAATACCGGATACACAGGGAGCTCATCATCGAGAAGATCATTGTTATGAGCGAGTGCAATGGTTAATTCGTCCCGATTGTCCGGTGTAAAACGTGGTAAGATCACCATGGCTCCTCCAAAAAGCGTTTTTCCTGCCTGACTAAGTGTCCCAATTGCGTCTTCTCCGGGATTTGCGATCTGTTTTTCTGCTATGGTTACCCGTTTCATGGCCTCTTTGAGGGCGGCCCGCGCTTGGGTATACAATTGATCAAATTTCATCCAGGTATTTGCTGTACATATATTAATGCTTCCATCGTGTAAAAAAATAAAAAAAACATTATGCTTCTCAGTATCTTCAATCCGCCAGATAATACCTGATTGAACCACGCTGCATGTGCAGTGCATTGAAAGCACATCATCATCCGGAAAAATGTCTCTCACCGCCTGTGGAATAGTACTTTGATCGAGTTCATCACGTAATGCCGGATTATTAATCGAATAGAGAATTTCAAAATCATCAGATAGAGAAACTGGTATGGATCCTGGTATATTAAATCCAATTAATTCAACAAGATCTTTGCGCACATCATCAAACGAGCATTCCCAGAGATTGTTGAGTTTATCGTCAGTAAATAGATCACCGTATAAATTCATACTGATATTCTTGAGTTGATTGCATGATTCGCTAATTCGTGTTTTGAACTCGGCAATATCTTCAAGAGTAAATGCTGTTTGATCTTTTTTTGCTTCATCAGACTCTTCCGCGAGCATCACATCCCCGGGATGTAAAATACGTCCCTGTGCAATGAAATCAATAAGACAAACAGCTAGCTGTTGAATTTCCGGAATCGAATAAAAATCTTCATCATCTTCCTTTTCGAATTTTATTTTCACTTTACTTTCAACATCATAATCAGGATAGGTTGACCGTACATAATAGGCGATTCTTTCTTCAACTTCTGTAGCCTCTTTGCTCACCGGCTTGGAAAGCATATAAATCAAATCAAGCGGGCCGATTTTTACATTATTTTCTTTTAGGTCGTCAATTGAAACAGAAATATATTCATCAGCATCCGGATTTTCTTTTATCCCAAATTTAATATTCTCCGGTGATCCAAGTAATTTCGCAGCCCACCTATTCAGAAGCGGTTCGATGAAACCGCGGGGTGTTTCCGGCCACGCTGGGATTTCTTCATTTTTAAAATCGCCGGTGAAAAGGAGTAGCGCGCGAAACTTGCTGTTTAAACTGCCGCGTGGTGTTCTAATAACGTCCGTACCGGAGAATGTCGCTTTTCCCGAAAGTACATTAAGCGGCGCTCCGGCCCGTTCAAAATTGCCTCCCACTGCCTGATACACACTCTCAGAGAGAAGGAGATCAGAGGCCGCATCATATAACTCAGCAAGTTTTTCCAACTCGTAACAAATAGCTTTTTGCTCGTGACTCCCCGCACCCGGAAGACAAAGCTCATTGCCTTCCTCGACACGTTCGCCAAACGGGATTTCATTTTCCCTGTATGCTTCCAGCAGTGCTTTCCCGTCAACCACATTTCTGGGCGCTGTCGCTTCTTTTGCTTCACCTTCGACTGTATTTTCTTCTATTGGTATTTTGATGGGATAAAGTTTTCTGAATAGATAAATATATTGATGGAGCTCAAGCCTGTTTCCGTTATTGTCTTTATATTCATTTCCCAGTTTATGTTCAAACCGGTATCCGAGTAAGGTACCCAATGTTTGCCCTTGACGCAATCCTTCCAGCAGCCAGAGTGCCCGCTTTACCCTGTCCGAAGAGAGATGCACCGCATATGCTTCCGCATTCTCTTGATCCGGTTGAGAAATATATTTATGGCGTAAAATCGCCGCTGTCGCAGCATGTTGAAGCGAAGGTGAATGGATATATCCCCCTTTTATTGCCTCCTTTTGTTTCGGTTTCAGGTCTAAAAGCCATCCGAATGCACCAATCCCAAGTTTCCGGGAATCAGTATCTTCATGAGATCGTAAACCCCAAAGCCTTTTTAAAGGGAACGAATTGATCCACGAATCCAGTCTATTTGTAGAGAGTGAAAACACATCATTTTGATATCGCTCTGCATCTTTAACAGGGAATGTGGCGGGGAGATTTTTCAAATATCCTTTTGCACTTCCCTCATCAGCTCTTCCGTTCTCCAATAGTATCGATGCCCTTAATAATTGAAAAAAAAGTGCCCGGGAAAAAGGAGGTTTTTCTTCACTGGAACAGTTGAGTATGTCCTCATTACTTACTCCATCATCTGCGAGCCATGTTACGTATGTTTTTTTTTCTAAAGAAGTGTCTACTTCTACAAGTACATTATCAGGCGATATTCCCTCATCCTGTACCAAGGGAATGTCTACCGGATAGCCGTTCCCCCATGCCACGAGCTGAGAAACAAAAGGAGTAATGTGCCGGGCATTTTGCGCAGAGACACCAAGGGATACCAACAATTCGCGGAAAAAAGTCATCCCATTATCCTGAGCTGTCTGCAGGGTTTCAATACAACCCTGAATCAACGTGCTGCTTGAACCATATGCCGGTCCGCTCGATGCACCCATTAGCGCAGAAACGGGGTTTTGGTTGGCAAGCTGACCACTTATATAAGTAAGAAGCGAAGACATGTACTGAGATGTAGAAAAATGGCGGAAGCGATTGGATACAACAGAAGAATCCATTCCGAGAATTTTTAGAAAGTCACCTTCCGGATCAGAAGAGTTCCCGTCGATACGTGGGATGAGGGAAGTATTTTCTGCGAGGGTTTCCCAATGGCTTTTAAGGAATGTTAAAACTTTTAAAAGCCATTCACTCATGATGTAGTCTTTTTCTTTATCATCGTCGTCATCTATCCATTCCGTATCTGTATTGCTCTGCCGCCATTCCGACAAAGAGCTGACCGGTAGAATCCCATAAGGCATGTTTCCTGTCCGAAAGATGGGAAGCGGACCACTTGCCCGTACAAACTTGACATAATGTTCTTTTAGGTACGGAAGGTATTCCTGTATTCCCTGGAGTCCCTTATCGACCATAAGATACTTCAGAAAATATCCCCAGGTAACCGGCCAGAGTGCACCCTGTATACTCCCTGCATAATAATAGTCCTTTCTTGAGCTGTTATCGATACGTTCTAAACAAGCATGATCAATACACAGAAGATTAGCAAAATGAACACCATCTGTATCCTCATCCAACGGAACGGCATCATGGTATTCCAGGCGGTATGTCATCTCTGCGTCATCTTCCCGGCCCTCACAGATATTTTCTGAAGTATTGTTTGTTTCAAATTCAGGCTTCAGGAAGGCGAATCCTTCCGTAAAACGGTGGTTATTAATTAATTCTTCTATATAGGATTGGGCGATTGGAGTTTCTTCCGCCGCTTCTGTTTCTATTGCTGTCTTTACTCCCAGAGCAATTACTTTGGAAAATCCAAGTTCAAGCATGTCAGAAAAAGCGTCATCCGCCATATCCGCAAAATCGACTATTACCGCCATGCCGACATCTACTGCTGCAGGAAAATCCATAATCCATTTTGAATCTTCATCAAAGAGAGTACTACGAAGATATACTTCGACTTCAGTATCACTTCTTTTTATCATGAACTCGAGCTCATTAAAAAAATCTTCTATTTTATAGAGTGCGTCTTCCTCAACAACAGAAATTATTGCTGACTCTGTCAGCACATAGCCGCATTCAACAATAAGATTTTCAATTTCCCGGGGCACACTCTTCTCTGAACTGTCGAACGCATTGGAGAGTGCATCATCTATTGGGAATGTATCCAGAAGATTTCCCAGTTCATGAGGAGAAAACGGTGCAGGCCCTACCGGAAGGGGTTGGGGAATAATGTTTCCCCACGTTTCTTTTACAAGAGTATCTCCCTGGTAAAGGCGGACAGCAAAACGGTCGGGGAGAACCTTTGACACAGGAGCATGGCTCCATGAATCCGGTTTTAATTCAATGTCATCCAATGATTTAGGGACACTGGTTGTGAGTTTTACCAGGTCTTCTCCGAATTCAATAACAAAATAACGGTTTTGAGTATCATCCTGCAGTACCCATAAAGCACTTTTTACAATTGTACTCACCGTATGCTTCTCTGAAAGTCCTTCCACTTCCCAGTCCTCAGGAAACTCTCCGTGATCAAGTTGGTCTGTTTGTCCCTCTGTACAGTCAAACACTTCTGATTTTTCTTCCCATAAATTATTCTCCTTTATGGTTTTATATATCCATGCAGCACGATATGCTCCGAATAATCCGGAAAACTCCCGCCACGTTTCTTTTTTTACTTTTTCAAGATTCTTTGAGCCTTCATCATCTACTTCATAAGTGCAGGACAACAAATACTGCATTCGGCACCCATGAATATATTCTTCCTCGGTAAGCGAGGGTTCATGCGTTTCGATCATCACGTCATCGGGAATGATCCGAATCCACAATTGCTTAAGTGCAGTCCGAAATTTTGCTTCCAGACGTACAGGAAAAAGCAGTATCGGTGTTTTATCACTGACCTGTTCAATTGCTGACTGCGGATCAGGTTCTTGTTCAAGGAGTTGTTTCACAATGATAAGATTTTTTGAGTTACTACGAAGGAGATTATTTTTACGGTTGATCTCCCGGACGATATCATTTCTTGTTTCCTCTAAATCCGTAACTGAAGAATTCCCGCTTCTTTTTTCCTTTGCAATCTTGGCTTCGATCCTTTTCAACCGGCCGTGGTGCTCAATTATTTCTTTATTAAGTCTTTCAATTTCTTTTGTGTACTCAATAAGTTGTGCATAGTCTGAACCAGGCATTATGCTTCTCCTTCTTCTTCCGGCAGCATATCATCCGCATGTATCGCGATCCGCACGGGTTTCTGCATCGTTATCCAGGCAACACACGCTGCGTTGGCTGCCCATATAATATTACGCGGCTCCGTAATTTCCATAACCGGATCGCCGTTTCCATCCAACACCTGATTTCCGTCATCATCATAGACATAGCGCTCTATTCTTTTACCGGAGGCAACTAATGTTGATAAGTCTGACAGATACTCTGCCTCACTCAGAGAATCTTCAAAATGAATCCAGTTTGCGTCTTCCCAGGTTGTTAATTGCACTTCTTCTCCTTCCGGAGGAGGAACATCAAATCCCATCGTCGCCTCGGAAACCGGTTCTTCCAGAACAAAAAACCATCCGGGGTTCCCATCCGCTTTATCGGGTTTTCCACGTGCCTCTTCCAAAGTAAGATCAAAACCGAAAAAAGTAATATCCGGATCAAGTTTGCCGCTGAATATGAAGGTGCGGGTATTTTCATCGGAAAAATCAAAAATCGGCCGTCGAACAAATATGTCCTCTCCGTTATCCTCCTCGTCATTTTCTTCTACTATCCACTTTGCTCTGGCAGCGTAGACGATTGTATTGGGAAATCTTCGCAGCAGATTTCCCCGGATCAGAAGCACGAGTTTTTCGTCTTCGAAACTGACCGCATCACAATTTCTTTGCCATACATGAATGGGAATAATATCCTTAAGCCTCTCCTTAAACCGTTTATCAATTTCATTTTCCTTTTCTTTTTCATCAAGTGTATCCCAGTCTTGGCCGAGTGCTTCAACAGCGTCTTCCGTAATCTCTTCTTTTTCCTCAGCTTTCAGCACGACACCGTTTTTATCCCAAAAATAGGAAAAATAGGTCCCGCGTAAATCTGTCGGGAATTCCGCGTCACGAAGCGATTCGGCAAAGCGGTCGTTGATGGAAAGCATATATGAAAGTAAAAACCGCGTATTTGTTTTCAAAAGGCCGATTGTATTTTCGGGGATATACTCCAGTCCCGGAATGATTTCTTCTTGCCCCAGAAACTGGTACATGGGCTGATTGATCTTCGGATATACCATCACCGGGTTAAGGGTATCCAACACTTTCCCCGGAAACTGAATCCGCTTTCGGAGAGCCGCCAAAATGGTTTTCCCGGGATTGAGTTCTGATGATAGAGTGTTATACGCTTCGTCCAAATCTATTTTTTGGGGAAAACGATGTTCCTCCGGATGAAACTGTAAGAACTCCTGTAGGCGCAGCGCTTTTTGATTAAACACATCCGGATCTATTCCTGTTTTTTCCCTAAAATCCTCCGGAGGATGGGCACTATCCAGGAGTTCAACCGTCAGACTATTTTCATCTATACGATCTGCGAAATACGCACGCGCAAAAAATCTGCGGACAAGAAAAGCGGCCAAAGCGCAGATAATTGCAGGCAAAGAACGGAGGATATGATTACCCGGGAGCGTTACACCAAAAAGAGGAAGAACAACTGCAAGGACACCCAGAATAACGGCGATCACAATCAGAATGAAGGGAATAAACCTCACTATTTTCCACAATAATCCCCTGGCCCAGCCGGGTCTGTATTGGTCTACAATATCACCCCATCGGATCGAACCGTCAGGCAGGGGAGCTGTTCCGGCGGCTGCGATATCACCATCATTCAACCGATCTATAATGTCTTTGGGATGAACGGTGTCTCCCATCCTTTTTTTTATCGGTCCTCCCGCTCTTGTAAGCCTGCGGAAGGATGGCTGGAAAACGGCACCGGGGACAGGGCTTTGTGCAAAAATCCGCTGAACAGTCAGTTTTTTTACACTTGATTGGTCTCTGTGACGCATCAACACCCGTGAATAAAGAGGTGAAAAGAGACGCAGAACATCCCCCTTTGAAAGTTTTTCGATCCGGTTTTTCATAATATTTAGGGAAAGTGCTTGCCCGAGGCCGGCTTCTGCAATCGCCCTGTTTGCGTCTTCCACTTCACCAGCCTGACGCCAGGCAGACTCCAAAAGCTGCTGCTCATTGTCCTGAACTACTTTCCCTCCGAATCCTGCAACGGCTCTCCACCGTGGATCAAGATTAAAACGATCCATCCAATGCGAAGTTGTGGGCGACACCCGGTGTCGGCCGATATACCATTGTCCGTAAATAGGCGGTCCAACCAGAGGAATTTGCCCCCTTGTATCGGTTAAAGATTCTGCCACATGGTTGAGTACATGTGTAGACAGTGTTTCCTGAAATTCATCGAAGGCATTTGCGGGCCATTTTGTTGATGCGGTAGTAACCGCACGTAATGCTCCTTCAAGCTTAAGCACCGCCTGATTTTCCGGATCATTTTCCGCAACAACCAGGGGAGGTAGTCCATAGCCCGCATTTCCCACATTCATATTCCGTAATCCGACCCGCTTGTCAATCTTCCGCGGTTCAAGAAGCCGTACCAGCGATTCGAAATCACCTTTCATCCCTGTATGGAAGCGGAGGTGGTAATATACGGGAAGTTCGACATCGGTATCTTCTGTGGCCCAGGCCGGATCAAACAAATCTGCGCCATCTATGGCCTCCTGTGTATTCCCCAATCCGGCAAGCACACCGCGCTTGAACGACGGAACAATGAACAGGTGATACAGGGTCCCCGCCTCCAACCGTCGCGGACACAGAAGACGGGAAATAACCCGTTCCGGTTCATTTGCCAGCAGCGATTCAATCGTATCACGCGCTTCATCCATTTTCTCTTTGGCAATAATTCCCCCCTCCTGAATATCGTTAATATCAAGGATGGGATCCGTCACCTGAACATGTGCCCAAGCCCAGTTTTCCACACAATCAGGAAGGCTGGAAGCTGCGGATGCGACGGTAATGGTGGGGAGCGGGCGGTCGGAACTCTTATATTTCATGCTAAATTCATCTTCGCGAAGCACTACCAAGGATATCCACGTTTTCAGTCGGTCCGGATTTTCCGGATTGGCCTTAAAGGGAGTGAGCATCCATGGAAAGTCAGCAAGATCGAATTCCACAAAAGGGAAAAGGTGTGGTGGGAAATCTCCCACATCTTCTTTGGGAAACGTACGGACAATAACCCGTGCATCAAATCCCAAAACATCTCCCGGTCCATACAGTTCAACTTTGCGCTGCGAATTTCCCTGATCATCCTCCATACCGTCGCGGTGAATCATTGCAGTATTGACTCCCAGAATAAGCGGAACCGTAGCCCGCTTTGCCGTGACGGCCGTATCGCCCTCTTTAATATCAATATAATTTGCAATGCCGCGCCTAAACCATGGAATAAAAGTGTATTGTTCTATTGCATTATTCATCCCGCCACCTCGCATTCAGCGACTACCTGGTACAATCGGCGTTGTTCCGGATGCTCTGATATATAATGCCGAAGTAATTGCTCTGCCTCTGTCTGAGTCAACGAACCGTCATTCAGATTGTCGGTATCAGTAAATCGTGACAAATCTTCTGTTGATACAATCGTAAAACCTTCCTCCCGCATACTTACCTTCTGACTGTTTTCTTTCTGTCTGAATTTGAGCCTTCCGGAGCGCACAAGCGGACTGTTTGCCGCAGCGGCTTTGGAAAGAAACGCCTTTCCAAAATTCCGCGGTAGCCGTGTGTATTGTTTCGCTTTAATTCCGGCTTTTTGTTCATCAATACAGATCGTCTCGTATTCAAGTATATAGGGGAGTGGCTTGTTAAAATCCAGACTTTTCTCTTTAAGTAGAATTCCGGCATTCAGTTTTTCAAATGAAGCTTTGGTCAGTTTATCACCCTCCGACATATTCACAAATTGTCCCCGGGCGAAATATTCTTTGACATCTTTTGTATCCAATATAATATTAGGCTCGTCTTCTTCTCCTTCCGCTATTTCTTCTTTTGGAGTAAACAATGTAAGATCGTAACGGGTACCGCCTGCTATCGGCGCATTTCCGAACTTGTCCAGGTCAAGTCCCAGCGGCAGCACCCGCTGCCTGATCTCCAAAAATCCCAAAGGATGCAAAAGGACCAGATCGGCTGTATCAGTATCATCGAGTTCCCGAAGCAAAATGCAGGACTCTTCTTCACCGGGAAGTACTCCACCCCAGTTACCGGGATCTTTCAGCGCCGTAATCAGCTGGGCGGAAGGATTGATCGCCTCAAGGGTTACCTGTCTGTCAGAACCCCACGTCTTGTCAAACCGTACTTTCACCTTGATGAACCATATCTTTAAACTGGCCTTCCCCCGTGCATTCCACGGTCGCGGACCTGATAATCCCAGGTCCAGATTAATAGAGGCAATAGTATTTGAACCAACCTTCAAAGCCAGACCGGCCCCCATATCGATTGAAAAGGAAAACGGAGAGAAAATAAAAATCGTATCAAAACCAAGATATCCCTCGACACTGAACTTCCCCGCTTTGGCATACAGTTCCAGTAGAGCACCGAACTGCACGGAATTGGAGGTGACCGCCTGATAGGCTTCAAGAGAGATGCGTGGGTTATTGCCCGATCCAAGACTGAGTGTGAGTCGGCGGAGAATCGGGAAGCCTGCCGGTGCTTTGAAACGAGGATGAAATCCGCCGATGGAAAGGGCAAAGACCGGATTGTCACCCCAGTTTAGCCGCATCGCCGCATCACCGGATAAGGTGAAGTTCACGATCCGTGAATCATACAGACTTGCATCGAAAGCGAATTCTTTTTTTTCAAAATCGATCACGCCCAGCATATCAAGGTGGATTTCAACCAGCGCCTTTTCTTTTTTTGGGAGGACCGCCGCGATCTGACCGAGGATGACAATTCGCACCGGATCAGGTATTTCGATAAAAATACCGATATCGCCGGTAATTACCGGCGGGCTGTTCCAGCCGAACTTTGCCATGGGGCCGAATACATAGCGTCCCTCGGTCGGGGGAAAAACAGCACGTAAATCGCTGATAATACGTGCTGCATTGGCAATTGGATCCTCAGGAAACAGGATAGAATTGAGTGTACCGTTCTTGATTCCCCGGCGCAGGACCTCGATAATCATTGAGCGGTGTATTCCTACCAGGCCTCCAACCGCCAGCAGTTTGAAATTGTACGGAAGAGAAATCGCGGGGCTGAAGCTTACGTTGATACAAATGAGAATCGAAAATCCTTTTGAGCCGTCCGGCATGCGGGTGGTGATGAGAGCAACGGCAAACAGTCCGATATCCTGAAACTTCAGTTGGAGCATGCCGGCATACCGTTTGTTGTCGTTGTCGAATTCAAGAAATCCGCCGCCGGTGACGGTTTCGGTGTCGACGGCAAATCCGACACCGTTCGGTGGTTTGAAGCAGGGTCTTGAAATATCCAAAAACCCCAGGTTTCCATTGTTATTCGAAGTAAACTTGAACGGCAGTGTTATTCCAATTTTACTGACCGCGGCAATAACAGGACCGATCTCAGCACCGGCAGAGATAGCAAGCGTGAGTGACGGATTTTCATCGAACTTTATAATAAGGCAGATAGAATCCAGACTGATGGGGCCGAGTTGTTTATGAATGGGAATGGTGATTTCAAGGGCACCGCTTCCGGTAAAGTAGAAACCATTTTGTAAAGAGAAGCCGCACGTAATGTCAAAGTTTCCTTCTATCGGCTCTTCAGGTAATATTTTCTGAAGGAATCCGTCACCTTCTGATTTCCGGATGATTACTCCAAGGTTTTTTAACCTGATTTCAAAGGCGAGGTCTTTCCCCGCACCGGAGAATAACAGTTTTAATGCAGCGGTCAGACTCTCATACTCTAAACGCGAAGCGTCTGAATCGCCGAATAAAATAAATTTATCTTCAGCACCATGATGTGACAGTGCAAGTTCGAATTCACCCTCAAACGGCACTCCCGTCCCGTATATATCTTCAACAACGTCGACCGTGTCCGGAAAAACCCGTATTGCGATGCCGCTTCTTAGTCCACCGGAAAGAATAAGTGAAAGATTGTCGGTAATTTCGAAATCAAGCTCCGCCTCACCCATGATAAAAGGACAGACTGCAAACCCCTGTATTTTTTTATCCGGGCCCTCTGTTTTGGGAACAGGAGTAAGAGAAAACCCTGCCTGCGAGTACCCGGATTCATAATCCGAGAATTGAAAAAACGGTATACGCAGTTCACGGATAACAGCATAGACCTCCGGCGGGATTTCTGCCTCGCCATAGAAGAGTTTTTTTGCCTTTTCATATTCGGGAGTATAAATCCCGCAGGGAAATCCAAGCGCAACAAACATATCATTCAGCTGATCCAATAAAAGATCACTTTGAAAGTCATTTCCGGGATCATCCCAGTGGAATTTGGAACGCAGCAGTTCCTTGAGGTCCGTAAAAATATCGGGGAATTTGTCCCAGTAAATCTCATAGGATGTATACGCCGAAAGCTGTTCGGTAAACGCTTCTTCCGTACTCCTGATTATGCCGAGTAGTCTGAGTCCATGAAAGAGACCGGTTACATGTTCTTCCAGATACGTACAGATCAGAAAATCCAGGATACGTTTTCCAACAGTCGCGGAAAAATCAGCAGGGAGAGAGTCGGGCAGATCATCGGGGAAATCATCAATTATATTAACTATTGCTGTAATAACCGCCTGGATTTTCTGAAACAGGGTTGCATATTCATCGATCTGGTCTTCAAAAGGCAGTGAGAAGTCTATCGCCTCAATTGCGCCTTCCAGTTCCGTTATCTTCCCACCGAGTGTACTGAAACTGACACCCGTATCCTCCGGCCAGGCATAGCCGATATCGGCAAGAAAAAGCCGGAACCCTTCCTCAGAAATATACTCTTTCAACGGTTCGATCAGTTTTATAAGCTCACAAAATAATGTCTTCAGCGCAGATTTTGCCATAGTGTTCTCTCTTTTCTTTATTTATTTCCATTTCACAGTATCCGTTCTCCCTCTCGATTATCTATGAGTTCCCGTATAACGGTTCGTACATCGCGTACACAATCGGCCAAATATTCCCCTGCTGCGGATGCTGCCAGGTGCGTTCAGACTCGGGCTTCTCCATTTCAGCGGTAAATAATCGCCATTTCTTTAATTCATTTTGAACATGATGTATTAATATTTCATTTACCTGCAGCCAGTTACCCGGGACAATGGGAAAGCGTGTCATATCCGCAAACCCGGAAACCGCAAAGCCCTGCCATCCGAATTGCGGATGTACTTTTTCCTCCAGTTGATACAAACTGTTTATGCAATCTTCATGACTTCCCGGGGTTACCCATCCGGCGGCGATCGGTCGGTACTCCCAAAAATGGGCTTTTATGTCGCTCAGCGTCCCGATAAATCCTTTTTCCAAAAATATTGTTTCATCCCCCGACATATTCTTCAGGGGTATATCTTTTTCTTCTCCGTTATGCCTGCAGGTCCAGCGTGAACTGTCATCCATGTTGTTATAGAATTGATAAAATGACGGATCGATAATCAGATTTTTATATTTAAGGTAGGCATGATTATCGCCAATACAAATCCGCAAATTATTAATAATTTTTGCTGTCCCGCTGCACCGTTGGATCAAGGCGGCAATTCTGGATGAGGCAGTTCCGCAGTGCCGGTGTATGGTTATGGGCTGTACAGCGCCGGTCGTAAAATCAACATTTCTTTCAAGAGAAAGGACCAGTTTCTCCATCATGCGGTGTGTTTCCCAATATTTTTTTACCTCTTTAATCGGTATATCATGGGGTGAAGAGTTTGCATCGCCAAGTATCTTTTCCTTGATATGGGTGGAACACACCCTGCAAAAATCCGCGTATTCATAGACACCCGGAGTGATCTCGCCGGCGGAATACGATGGGGAACGGAGGGTAATTCTGGATTGTCTCATGAGACATTCCTGACTGCTTTTAAAAATACCGGAGCGATACTGCATCGCCCCTTCAACCATGGTAACGGCATTTTTCCTGTAACGGGGATAACTTTCCTGATCCGCCCCTTCCGGTACCGGATCCGGTTTCCTGATGATATATTGCGGATCTTCGTCGGTTACACCGTCCATTTCTTTGGACGTCATCAGGTGAAACCATTTCAGTTTTCCCAGATCAATCATTCCCTCGTCCTCAATCTGCTCCTTTGCAGTGATGTTCGGATTATCCGGTTCATTTCCCGAATAGCGTTCGTATGCCGCACCGTTCAGCTCGTATTCATCCTCGAGATTCAGGGCATGGCCGAATTCATGCGCGAGTGACCTGGCCAGCCAGGGGGGATCTACTATTGACGGGTCTCCAATACAGAATGAGAGGAAGGGCATTGACTCATATATCCATCTATACGGCGCAGCCAGCGCCGGTTTGAATCCGGCCGCCATACCGGCTTCCTTACTGTTTATGGCGATCCCCACCAGTCCGTATGAACGGGAATGCGGAGAACACCAGACATCCTCTCCGGTAACCGGTCCCGGGAAATATGAAACCGGCAATTCCAGTTCTTTTACCAGATTGAACAGTCGTTCCTGATCACCTACGGATATATTCGGATGTCCGTTCCCGTCGATGAGCATGCGAAAGAAGGTATCCTTTGGCGTACCGATCCCTATTCCCCGTTCGTTCGACGGAAGAAAAAGGGCCAGAAAATTGATATGTTGTTTGCACAAATTCAAGGGCGGGATTTTCAAAAATTCTCTTTTCAAATCAAAACAGAGGTTTGAAAACTCGGTAATATCCTCATACATGAAGCCTTCGGGCAGCAGCAGAAAATAAATCTGTTCGGGCTCTGTGGCTTCATGTATGTACACCAACCGATCGTCCATCAATTTTACCCTTAAATTGGTTTTTTCAAATCAATCGCTTCCCATTTTGCAGTATTTCCTCCAGTGCTTTTCACATACTGGTTCCAGCCGATAATCTCCTGATGAATAGCCGTCATGGCAGCGGGGGGAATAACACCGTAGGCCGGAGGAATGAATATCTTATCCGCAGCGGCAAGGGTATTAGGGAGAATGCACTTATATTCAGGAACTTGTATATATCTGTTTCCTACCAACATATAGATTTGTTCATGAGTATAAGAACTCCAAGCATCCGGACGGTTCTCGATCATATAATCCTGCAGTTCCGGAAGAGTACCGACAAAGCCTTTCTCCAGATAGATATCGCCTGAGGTTGCGGAATTTGTTTCCGGGATGGTTATGCCCGTGCCATTTTTTTTACAGGTATATACTCCCATTGGGTTACGATAATTCGAGAAAAACGACGGATCTATGATAAGTGTATTGTATTTAATGAATATATGATCAGCAAAACGGCAAAACCGTATTTTTCTTTCCAGCATAAAACCGTCGGTATACAACTGCCGAAGGAGTATTGCGAACAGGGCCGCCGCTGGCGCGGAGCTCTCAAATATCTTTCCGGGTGGAGTATTCGCTTTCATAGCCGCGACAACGCGTTCCATCATTTTTTTTTGCTGTATCAGGGTACGCAAATCACGGTCACTCGGTTCCAGTTCAAGAGTCGCCCAATCTCCCTTGATAATCCGCCGCAGGTGGAATTGGCAGACCCGGCAGAAAGCGGAAATCTTGTCCATAATGATATTGTTGGTACCTTGAATCACGGGTATAGCATCCATGGTGCAGAGAAGTTTTGAGTGATAAATGCCCTTATCATAGATACGAAGACCTCCCTCCACAAGTTGGATAATATCTTCCCCTTTGTTTTGTACCAATTGAAGATGTCCCAATGCATCGTATTGTTGCTGGCTGAAAAAATAAACACCTGCATTTTTTCCTCTGTTTGCCAAGGCATTCAATTCCGTTTTTTTCATCAGATGGCGCCATTTCAAAGAATCGGTATCGATTTTGTTTCCGCTATTGAGAAAGGTAACTGTACTCGTCAGATTAGGTATAGCCGGTTCCGAATTGGCGGGATACGATTGTGGTGTGGGATCGCTTACATATTCATCTCCAAGCCGTTGTATTTGTGATGAAAGACTGCCATCTGCCATAAGGAAATAATTTCCAATAGAATGGGCGAGTTCATGAACAAATACATGTTCGGAAATATCAAAGTCGGGATCCTTATAACCGGCAAGAGTAAATAAAAAACAAAGAGGAGTACTGCTCGTGATAAATTGTCCGCTAAAAAAAGTCTTTGTTGTCGTATCATTCATATTATTACAGGCAATACCGATAGCACCGTAAGACTTTGAATTCGTATCCCGCCATACATCCGGGAATCGTTCAATGTTCTGTACCCTGCCCTTATATTTTTTCATTACGACCGGAGTGATATTATCCAATATTTCTGTGGAAATTTTCTGTTTTCCCTCGTTAGTAATTTCAGGTGTTTCATTATAAAAAAAAGTCTTAAAAAAAGTTTTCATTCCGGTTACAGTAGCCGGTAAGGGGGAATCGGTTGTCAGTATGGGGATTTTTTCATCTACCGAGGCGGTAAAACAGGCAAAAATGTTGATATAATCCTGAAGACTCGTGAAAGTAGGTTTGTTTATGAATAACCGGTTTTTTATATGCTTGCAGTATTCAATAAAATCTGTTTTACGCTTGAATCCGTCCCCCAATAAAAGAATATTGAGGCAGTCATATTCTTTGCCTTGGTGGATCAATTCAAGAGATATAGACATAGAGTATCCTATATTTTATATGCTTTGTTTTAAAGGATTCGGTCATTTTTTATATCATGATATTGTTATATAGACTATATTATTGTTTATTTACATTATGTGTGCAAGAAAAAAAATAAATTAATGATAAATCCTCTGCATGATGGCGATTATTCCCCATGATGAATACGTATAATTCAACTTGAAAGGCCGTTTAAGAATAGTTATAATGACAGTATGGTTTGTGTCATGCGGAAATCTTTTATAATGTAAAACATGGAAGAGTATGACCGTATAATTACTTCAATTAAAAAAGGAACAAATCATGTCAACAACAACACTTTTTGTCGAAATCCTTATTATCGGTTTTGAATCTTTGGTCTGGATCGGATTGTTGCTCAGTATTATCTGGAATCCTCACGATGCACTCGTACAGGCCAAAGCGTATTCCGAATATGCCCTACTTTGGACCACGCTTTTATTCGCATTGGCATATGTCATTGGGATTATCATCGACAGGGTGGCCGACAGTGTTTACAAATTATTCCGCTATACTCCCCGTACGGCTCCACCTGCCGCATACAGGGAAATGCGCTTCCGTATTCTTGATGAAAGCGAAGGGATCGGAAAGTTTTGTGAATACCAACGCAGCAGGCTCCGTATCAGCAGAGCGACGTTCCTGAACCTGATTATCCTGACTGCGGTTTTTCCCGTCTGGCTGATTATTAATAATCAGACACACTTACTCACGATTGCCGGTTCAATAATTGCGGGCGCAAGCCTTGTGGGGTTGTCCTATTATACTACCTACCGCATCGACAAGGCCCAGACAGAAGCACTCGAACAGGCATATAAAATAATAACCGTTGATTCGGAGAAAAGAAAAAAAACCGAAGGTGTTGTTGCCGCTGTCTGCTACCGGCATAAAAACAAAGGTATTGAATTCCTGCTGGTCAAAACAAAAAAGGGGAAATACCGCACCTTTCCCAAAGGTCACATTGAAACCTGCAATGGTAAAAAGGAATCCCCTCGGGAAGCCGCAAAGCGTGAGGCCTTGGAAGAAGCGGGAGTAGTCGGAACGATCGAAACAGAGCCGTTTACCCGTTATGTATACCGTAAAGGATCCAAAGGCAGTGAATATACGGTTACCGCATATTTACTGCGCGTTGAATCACAACAGAAACCGATAGAACGGTACCGGCATCCGCATTGGTATCTTTTTGACAAGGCCTTGGAAAAACTCTCCCATGGCCGCCGTGAGCAAAAATACAAAGATGAACATGTACGGGTTATTAACGAGGCGCTTGCCCGCCTGCAAAGTAAAGATCATACAATGGAATAGAAGAATTTCTCACGGTGTTTCTTTAAGGTTTGGCGTAATTGAAAAGATAAACAATTCCGGCCGAGCATTCATTGTAAATATTTCCGCGATAACTCCTGCAAAAGCGTATGGATCTCTTCATGCCTGCCGCGGCCGATTACCTTGTCCTCAAATTGTTCGAATTCCGCTTCCAGTTGTACGTCTACATCTTTACTGAGAGCCTTTTCAGCCAGGAGAAAAAGTACATTATTCTCTTTTTCAATATGCGCGCGCAACAACGAAATATAGTTCAGTGCAGCAACGGAAATTTCATTGGGTATTGCTTCCATACCGTTCCATGCTTCTACTGCCGCGGCCATTTGTTTCAAATAGGACCTTCCGACACTGTGCTCATCAAGCATTACTTTTACAGGACCGCCGGTTGCCGGATACCCGGCCTTTTCCAATTCCTTAAAAAGATACTGTTCTTCCTTTCCGTGATGGCATTTATCCGCGAATATCCTGAAGAAGTCAATCAGTCCCCGCATATCATCCAACCTGCTTTTTATGTCTTTCCGCGGGCCACTGATCATTCTTTCCAAAATTGTTAACGCCTGCTTAATGCCCTCATGCTCTGATTTTAAATCATCAATTGCCTTGGCCATATACCGCCTCCGTTTAAATCGGTTTTAAAAGCATTTTCCCTGCTTTTCTTTCATACATTCATCAGAATCACACTTATAACAAATCTCATTTTTTAAATAGGTGTCGGCAAAATAATCCTTTATATTCTGTAAGGTCGTATGCGCAATATTATGCAGTGCCTCGCCGGTGAAAAAACCCTGGTGTGAGGTAATCAAAACATTGGAAAAGGTCAGCAATCTTGCCAGGGTATCGTCTGAAATGATTGAATAGGAAAAATCCTCAAAAAAATACTCACTTTCTTCCTCATACACATCCAACCCGGCCGATCCGATCATGCCGGATTTCAAAGCAGCCAGTAATGCCTTGGTATCCACCAATCCCCCCCGGCTGGTATTAATAATCATGACTCCCGGTTTCATTTTTCCGATCGATGCGGGATTTACCAGATGTCGCGTTTCCCTGGTGAGGGGACAATGGAGCGAGATGATATCGGACCGGGCATAGAGAGTATCCAAATCAGTGTAGGTTACCTGAAATCGTGTCTCCAGTTGTTTATCAGGGTGAAGATCATAGGCCAGGATATTCATATTAAAACCGTTCATGATCGAAATCATAATACGTCCGATCCGGCCGGTACCAATGATTCCGACGGTTTTTCCATGCATATCAAAACCCATCAATCCGTTGATATTAAAATTATTATCCCGGGTACGGTAAAATGCTTTATGGGTCTTTCGGTTCAGTGTCAGCATCAGGGCCACCGCGTGTTCGGCCACTGCAAAAGGGGAATATTCGGGAACTCGTACCACATGGATTTTTTTGTAAGCCGCCGCCAGGTCAATGTTATTGTATCCCGCACAGCGCATTGCAATCAGTTTGATATTATTATTATAGAGGTGTTCCAGCACATTCTGCTGCAGCCTGTCGTTTACAAAGGCACAGACCACATCGAACTCATTGCACAGGGCCACGGTATCGACTGAAAGCTTAAGATCAAAATACTTGATATCAAAACCGAATTGTTTGTTTTCCCCGGCAAAAAACGTTTTGTCATACGGCTTGGTATCAAAAAAAGCTATTTTTACCGTGCTCATACCATCCTCCACCTTTATCAGTATTTTAGTATTATAATACTTAATTACTGATTAAAAGTAAAGGATTTTTTCCGGTTTTCTCAGCATATAATCCGTCATCTTCAATGTTACTGCCTTGCGCCCGGAGGTATCGGGAAACAAGCTTGACTAACAGGTATTTCGGTATTAATATACCTATTAGGAGTTATCATGTCTCGGATTATAAACTTAAGTGAATCCACCCTTATCGCCTTTCACAGCCTTATCCTTATGGCACAAACCAGTTCCATACAGCTTTCAACCAAATTAATTTCTCAAAAGATCGGGGCATCGGAAAACACGATCTCGAAAGTATTACAGCGGTTGGTAAAAGACGGATTCATCACCTCCAATCGGGGACCTGCCGGTGGTTTTTCCTTGGCCAGGACACCGCAATCCGTCTCGCTTCTGGATATTTACCAGGCCATCGAGGGCAGACTGCAAACGGGCGGTTGTCCCTTCAATAATCCACACTGTACATTCGGCGAATGTATTTTTGAAGATTCCCTTTCCGAAATCTCACGGGAAGTGGTCCGCTACCTGAAAGGCAAAACGCTGGCGCATTATATAAACAAAACATGATTTCCGAACTCAGGTATTCACTATATAGCCCTCAATTATATTATTGTGATTTTTCAGTTGATATATTATGTTAATAGTAACAGTTAATCGGTTGTACAGGATGAAAGGAAGGAAAATAATGAAAGCCTCCGTTATCGGTCTATTGCTTGTTGGGGTGTTGTTTATTATAGCAATCGCCTGCTCGGTAGATCCGGATAAGTATTCAAAAATCAATGACCCGACATGGAAACCGGTATGGTCGGATGAGTTTGATTATACGGGAAAACCCGATCCCGCAAAATGGAAGTATGATATCGGCGGGCACGGCTGGGGAAACGTGGAACAACAGTACTATACCGATCGCCCGGAAAACTCCACCGTAAAAGACGGCAAGCTGGTAATTACCGCACGCAGTGAGGAGTATGAAAACCGGTACTACACATCGGCCAGGTTGAAGACCCACGGACTTGCCCAATGGCTTTACGGCAGGTTTGAAATATATGCCAAACTGCCGCAGGGAAAAGGGATCTGGAGTGCAGTATGGCTTCTTCCCGCGGATTATTATAAACACCCGGACTGGCCGAAATGCGGAGAGATCGATGTGATGGAAAATGTGGGCAAGGGACCAGGCGTTATCTACGGTACGGTCCATACCAATAAGTATAATCATATGCGCGGAACACAGAAGTCCGCGACCACTACGGTAGATGACTGTTATTCCGCCTTCCACCTATACGCGATCGAATGGTCGCCCACACGCATTACCTGGTATGTCGACGACAAGGAATATTACCATTTTGATAAGGAATCGGACGATGTCGACGTCTGGCCTTTTACCGTTCCGTTTTCTTTAATAATGAACATATCGGTGGGCGGTGGATTCGGCGGTCAGGTGGATGATGATATCTTTCCCACCAGTCTTGTAATAGACTACGTGCGCGTGTTTCAGCGTTCATCGGGGACACAATAACAAAAAAAGGGCCGTGCACCCAATAGGTCCACGGCCCGCATATCTTTTTTTTTAAAACCTCAACTATTTTGTATTACGCAATACGGCCTGTGCCGCAGCCAGGCGGGCAATCGGCACGCGATAGGGAGAACAGGATACGTAGTTCATTCCTACCTTGTAACAGAATTCAATAGAAGAAGGTTCGCCGCCGTGCTCACCACAGATACCGACCTTAAGGTCCGTCTTGGTTTTGCGGCCCAGTTTAATACCCAAATCCACCAGTTGTCCCACACCCTTTTGGTCCAGTACCTGGAAGGGGTCTTTTTCCAAAACACCCTTTTCCACATATTCAGGGAGAAACACACCGGCATCGTCACGTGAATACCCGAAAGTCATTTGGGTTAAATCATTCGTACCGAATGAGAAGAAATCCGCGTATTCGGCAACCTTATCCGCGGTAATGGCGGCACGCGGGATTTCGATCATGGTGCCGATGGTATAGTTGATCTTGGCGTTTTTCTTGGCCAACACCATGTCGAT
>Ga0315542_1000580_pt1 | contig 23158 bp, 17 predicted proteins | sample SalMarSW160120MG_FD_202541 | JGI IMG/M metagenome (GOLD analysis project Ga0315542, IMG submission 202541) | Salt marsh sediment microbial communities from the Plum Island Ecosystem LTER, Massachusetts, United States - Salt Marsh Sediment SW1601-20 ... | reverse complement strand
TGATACGTTGATGAACCTGAGTCAGGAAAATGGACAATGGCGCGTCCAGTGGGATGATACATTGGTAATGTCCGATCTGAAAGGCGGGAATTATCTCAAAATGGACCGCAATGGATATACGCCTTCGCGCGCAAATATCTACGACAAGGATGGACATGCCCTGGTAGCCCAGGCTGATGCGACTGCTATCGGCTTATGGCCTGACCAAATTGACCCTGCTCAAGCAGATACACTGTATGCAGAGCTTTCAAACCTGACCGGAGATAGTGTGGAAGAAATTCAGCAATTGGTCGCCAGTGCGCCGAAAGGTGCCGGATGGTATATTCCATTAGGAGAATATCCGGCTGAATTTGTCTCTCCACGCAGTGAAATCCTCTCAAGCTTGAAGGGACTCGAATTAAATTCATACAAAGCCCGCTATTATTTCGATGGAGGCATTGCGCCGCATATCGTTGGCTATGTTGGGCAGATTCAAGCTGACCAACTCAGCGAATATCTGCCAAAAGGCTATAAACAAGACGATATCGTTGGCCAAAGCGGATTGGAAAAATGGGGTGAACCTTACCTGGCCGGAAAACGTGGGGGAGCCTTATATGTGCTCAACGCACAAGGACAACCCATCCGTCGTCTGGCAGAGTCGCCCGCAGAGCCTTCTCAGGCCATCTACACCACGTTAGATCGCGACTTTCAGGAAGGAGTTCAACAGGCGATCAGCGGTTTTCGGGGTGCAATCGTTGTGGTGGAGCGTGATACCGGCCGCATACTGGCATTCGTATCCTCCCCAGGTTTCGATCCAAATGCATTTGAACCATTCAACTTTAACAGCAGCTCGCTTTTGTCGGAGATCAATAATCCCTCACAGCCTTTGATTAATCGAGCCAGCCAGGGCCAGTATCCTCCCGGATCGATTTTCAAGATCGTCACAATGGCTGCTGCTTTGGAAAGCGGTAACTATACTCCGGAATCCACATATCAATGTGGGTATGTCTTTAATGAACTCCCTGGAGTACCTCGCTATGACTGGACATATGAATATTTCCAGCAAGACCACGTAACCCAGCCCAGCGGCTTGCTTACCTTACCAGAGGGTTTGATGCGCTCATGCAATCCTTTCTTCTGGCATATTGGTCTCGACCTTTATGATCAGGGGTTGACAAAAGCGATCTCTGAGATGGCGCGTCGTTTTGGCCTGGGTAGACTAACTGGCATCGAAGGTGTTGATGAAGCGTCGGGTCAGGTTCCTGATCCGGTTAGTCAGGTTGATGCGCTCAATTTAGCAATTGGCCAGGGCGACATGCTCGTGACGCCCCTTCAAGTAGTTGATTTTATCGCCGCTATTGGAAACGGTGGCACAATTTATCGCCCCCAGATTGTTGAAAAAATCGAGCCACCAGACGGCGCGCCCACCTATCAATTCCACCCCCAGGTTGTCGCCCAACTACCACTCAAACCAGAAACCATCTCAGCTATCCAGGACGGTATGATTGGTGTTGTTAGCAACACCAAACCGCGTGGCACGGCATATCATATTTTTACAGGTCTGGATATCCCTGTAGCCGGAAAAACAGGTACAGCGACCTCCGGGCAGGACCAACCTCATGCCTGGTTCGCGGGTTATACCTATGCCAGCAGAGAAGACAAGCCCGACATTGCAGCCGTAGTGATTGTAGAAAACGGGGGCGAAGGCTCCGCTGTTGCAGCCCCGATATTCCGTCGTGTCGTAGAACTCTACTTCCGTGGTAAACCCGAGAAACTGTACGATTGGGAATCGACATTCAATAAAGATCGCACACCCACTCCCGAAACAGCGACTCCAGCACCTGGCACAGGCAATCCTTAACGGCAAAAACGCTAGTCTTACGTACGAAATTTCGTCTCTTGAGATGGAACATACTCAATATGGCGGCAATAGATCCCAAGCATAAAGCAGGTGACAACTCTTACCAGGAGTTCCCTCGTCGGTTAAGTTGGCTGCTGACATTTTTCACCCTGGCAATCCTGGTCGCCACAGTGGCGGCATTGATTACGCGCTGGCATTCCCTGAATCACTGGCTGATTTATCTCTATGCAGGCTTATTTACCATATACTTGATAGCCGAAAACCGTGCACATACCCAACCATCTGAAACAGGTAAGCGCACCCACGAAGTACTCCGCTATCTGCTCACATTTTTTTGGTGGCTTTTGATAGCAGCTGCCCTCTTTGAATACATCTTATGGAACCGGTCAAATTCGCTTGTCACACTGGCAGGAACTCTGATAAGCTTAGCCGGAATTGTATTACGAGTCTGGAGCGTCAGTACACTTGGGCGCTTTTATTCCGGGCACATCGAAACCTGGCATAATCATTCGGTCGTACATGATGGGCCATATAAATTAATCCGCCACCCTGGTTATACAGGTAGTATGTTGCAGGTTATTGGAATGCCATTGGTAGTCAATGCTTACTTGACTTTAATCGTTTCAGCAATATTAATAGTTCTATTTCTACGTCGCATGATCTGGGAAGAATCATTTCTGGTCCAATCCTTACCAGGATATCAAGATTATGTTTCCCATACCTGGCGGATTATCCCGGGTATATGGTAGCCCAATTACAGGCAGCATAGAAAGCGACATCGCACCCTTTCCTTAACGGTAAAAAGGAGGCATATGCCAAAGCCTAAACCCAACCCAAACTTGAGCGCATCTTTACTAGAGGTGGTTGACAATCAATTGAGAGATAACAATCCACCAGAAACCCGCCACACCTTTTCCCGGTTGGTCGCCAGTGGCTATTCTGAAAAAGATGCTCGCCAATTGATTGGCCAGGTAGTTCTTTCCGAAATCTTCAATGTTATGCAGCGTAAAGAACCCTATAACGAAACCCGTTTCATTGAGGCTTTAAAACGCTTGCCACTTTTGCCGGAGGAAAACGATTAGAGGCATAGTTTTTGTTGTACAATTGCTTGCCCGAACAAGCACAAATATCGAGGCGTAACCGCTAAACGAATTTAACACGGTCACACTCGACTCTAAAACAAGTGTAAATAATGCTTAATTCGAAAAAACAATATTGGTTATACCTCATCCTTATGCTTCTGGCAGCGGGATGTTCAAGTACTCCTACAATTACAATCACACAGACAACAGAGCCTACTCGTACATTGCCTCCGCCAAGGGTCTATACAACGCAGATCCCAGATGCGAAAGCGGTGGCCAGGGCTTATTTAGATGGTTGGAAGACCAGTGATTATGCCAGCATGTACACCCTACTGACAAAAGAGAGTCAGAATTCGATTAGTCAGGCCGATTTCATCCAACATTACCGGGATGTGGCAGCCGAAGCCGCCCTAAATGGGGTGGATTATGAAATTTCTTCAGATGAATCTGGGACATCCTCTGCCAATGTGAAATATAAAGTCACCTTGCACAGTTCATTGGTCGGAGATGTTCAGGGGGAGACCCAGATGAATCTCATTATGGAACAAGGACAGTGGCGCGTCAAATGGGATGATACCCTGGTGCTGGCCGACCTGAGTGGCGGCAATTACCTGAAAATGGATCGCGCCGGGTACACACCCGAACGAGCGAATATTTACGACCGGAATGGAAATACCTTGGTCGCGCAGGAGGATTCCACGGCCATCGGGCTGCATCCAGATCTGGTCGATCCCGATCAAGCTGATAAGCTCTATTCTGCGCTTTCGCGAGTAACCGGCATTCCGGTAGAAAACCTGACCCGCGTGGCAGATAACGCCCTGCCAGGTGACTATATTCCCCTGGGAGAGGTTCCCACCAGTTACCTCGACCGGCGTGGTTCTGTACTCTACAACATGGGTGGGGTAGATTTAGTTCCTTACAATTCCCGCTTTTATTACAGCGATGGTATTGCCCCACATTTAATCGGTTACGTTGGGCAGATTCAGGCTGGTGAAGTTCTGGCATACAGGTTAAAAGGTTATTTGAAGGATGAAATGGTAGGGCAGAGCGGTCTGGAAGCCTGGGGGGAACAGTATTTGGAAGGTAAACGCGGCGGTGCGTTGTACGTTAACAACGCCGATCATCAGCCCATCCGGAAATTAGCCGAGTCTCCCGCAGAACCGTCCCAGGCCATTACAACGACACTGGACATGGACTTACAGCTCGCTGTTCAGCGATCCCTGGAAGGTTTCTCCGGAGCTGCAGTGGTGCTTGAACGCGATACAGGTCGTGTATTGGCGATGGCTTCCTCTCCAGAATTCGATCCGAACGCCTTTGCTCCCGGCAACTTTAACAGCTATGCTGAACTTTCTCAGATCAATAGCCCAACCCAACCTCTATACGACCGAGCAACCCAAGGGCAATACCCCCTGGGATCCGTTTTCAAAATCGTCACGATGGCAGCCGCCTTGCAGAGTGGGCTTTACACAGCGGAAACGACATATGATTGTGGATATGTGTTCAATGAGCTGCCCGGCTTTCCACGCTACGATTGGACCTGGGAATATTTCCAGGAGGATGGCAAGACCCAACCCAGTGGTTTGTTGGATCTTAAAGGCGGCTTAATCCGCTCTTGTGATCCTTTTTTCTGGCATATGGGACTCGATTTATTCAATCGCGGCTTGACTAAGGCGGTCTCGGATATGGCGCGTGGCTTTGGTCTGGGAAGCCCCACCGGCATTGAAGGCGAAGAGGAAATGAGCGGGACAGTACCTGACCCGGCAACCCAGGTGGATGCGATCAACCTGGCGATAGGGCAAGGTGATCTACAAGTCACACCCCTGCAGGTCGCCGATTTTGTTGCTGCAGTTGGTAACGGTGGCACGCTTTACCGTCCTCAGGTAATTGAAAAAATCGCCCCTCCAAATGGTGAAGCGAGCTTCACTTTCAAACCAGTAGTACGCGCAATGCTGCCAGTGTCTCCAGAGAATTTAAAGGTAATTCAGGATGCCATGATGGGTGTTGTTAGCAGTGCAAAACCCAGGGGTACTGCTTATTATGTCTTCAATGGCCTTAATATCCCGGTCGCCGGTAAAACCGGCACAGCTCAGACTGGGGCGGGTTACAAACCACATGCCTGGTTTGTGGCTTATACAAATGCACAGCTACCCAACAAACCCGATATCGCCATTGCCGTGGTTCTCGAGAATGCCGGAGAAGGAGCCGATTTCGCCGCACCCGTCACTCGCCGGATCATTGAGGTCTATTTCCGTGGACAACCCGGAAGATTATTCCCCTGGGAGCAAACCTATTATGTCGAGAAAACACCAGAACCGGAAGTAACCGAAACACCAACCCCCGCTCCGGAACCTTAAATTCTAAAGGCAGCACTTAGTTGCCATACACAGTGTCGTAAACAATAAATACACCAACAATAGCAAACCATGATCGGAACAAAATTTACCATGTAAGAGGAGGATTTAGATGGGCATCATAAAATTCTTTGGGGCAATCCTTTCCGTACTGGTAGCCGCAATGATTGGAAACATCGTGGGAGACCAGCTACAAGCGGATGCTAACGGGGAGGAAATCCACGATTCTGGTTTCATTCATACCAATGAGGCTGGGGAAACAGTTATCGCTGCAAATATCGTTTGGACTAACTTCCTGCCAGGCGTGGTTTTGGGACTATTCAATCAGCCACGTTGGTTATGGGCTTTCATCGGTGGTCTGGCAGCCAGCCGCTTGATGGGGAAGCGCTATGAGGATGATTTTACACGTTGGGTTAGGGATTATGTAGATCTAAGCCAATAGGAGCGTGTGATGGCTAACTCATTTCAAGCAGAATTGCCGAATTTCTTCCACCACCCCGAAGTATTGTTACAGCGCCTGATCCAGTTTGACACCACGAATCCACCGGGAAATGAGGTTGGCTGTATTTCTTATATTAATGAGTTGCTTACCAAAGCTGGAATTGATACCACGATTCTGGCCCGCACGCCTGAACGTCCCAACTTGATTGCGCGCTTCCATGGACAAGGGCATAGACCGCCAGTGCTTTTATATGGGCATGTTGATGTAGTATCGACCGAACATCAACAGTGGCAGCACCCACCTTTTGAAGGGATAATTGATGATGGTTTTGTCTGGGGTCGCGGTGCCTTAGATATGAAGGGCGGGATTTCTATGATGCTGGCAGCAGTCTTGCACGCACAGGCTAAGGGAATGAAACCACCTGGAGATGTAATCCTCGCAGTTTTGAGCGATGAAGAGGCTGGTGGAGATTTTGGGGCAAAATTTCTGGTGGAAGAACATTCCCAGCTATTCAACAATGTTAAATACGCTTTAGGGGAATTTGGTGGTTTCACAATGACAGTTGGCGGCCGCCGTTTTTATCCTATTATGGTTGCGGAAAAACAAATTTGCTGGATGAAAGCAACTATTCGCGGGCCAGGTGGGCACGGCTCTATGCCCATTCACGGTGGAGCAATGTCAAAGCTATCGAATTTCCTCCAGCAGCTCGATAAGCGCCGCCTCCCGGTGCACGTCACCCCTGTTGTCCGAGCAATGATTGAAGGTATGGCAGCAGAATTACCAGCGCCAACAGCCCTCGTAATGCGACAGCTTCTCAACCCTGCGTTGACTAATAATATTCTCGACCTGTTAGGAAGCCGCGGGAAAACGTTTGATCCATTGTTTCATAATACTGTCAGCCCTACTATCGTTCGAGGCGGCGACAAGATCAACGTTATCCCAAGCGAAATCAACCTGGAACTGGATGGACGACTGCTGCCCGGCTTCGCGCCGCAGGATATGCTTGCTGAACTACAACAAATTGCCGGGGATGATATAGAATTCGAGATTCAACGCTATGATCCAGGCATGTTAGAGCCGGATATGAGCCAATTCAACACCCTGGCAGAGATCATATGCCAGGCAGACCCGCTGGGCACTCCTGTGCCACTTTTATTGAGCGGTGTGACCGATGGACGTTTCTTTAACCACCTTGGAATCCAGACTTATGGATTCCTGCCCATGCAGCTACCGGATGAATTCAATTTCACTCAGACGATTCATGCAGCCGACGAGCGTATTCCCATTGCAGCATTGACCTTTGGAGCGAAGGCTATTTACCAGGCAATCCAAGCATTAGGCAACACGTAGATGCATCCCATCATCTTTTGACCCTCACGATGCTACTCGATCCACCTACTGAACTACACTGGAGCGCGATTAATGACCTTTTTCCCCCCCTGGCTACCTGCTCGCCAGGCCGGCAAGCACTTTTCAGTTCCCGGCATTGAAAATGTTCCTGACCTGCATGGTGACATTGTCGATCCGCAACTGATTCTTTTTCAAAGCGGCAGTCAATACATGGTCACCCATGAGTTGCTGGAATCGTTTAAACGAAATTATCCAAAGTACGAGCGCATCTACGCTCAAACACTACCCGGTGGGATTCTAGAAGAACAAATAGAACATGGCGCTCTGGTAATTGGCAATTTGAGAATTACCCACCGTCCGGATGTTTTCTGTGCCGGTAAAGAACGGATCGAACGGCTTACGACGGACAAAGGCTGGTTTGACCAGACAATCGTTTACGCCAGGAATCGGCTGGCGATAATGGTTCGCGAGGGGAATCCGAAGGATATCCGATCACTAAGTGATCTGGCAAAGCCCAAGATTCGGGTCAGCATGCCCGATCCAAAACGAGAAGGCATCGGGGAGTATCTACGTAGAGCTTTTCGTCAAATTGGGAGAGAAGATCTTCTCGAAAAAATTCTGCAAGAAAAAGTTTCCGATGGAACCACATATCTAACAGCCCTTCATCACTTACAAACGCCATTACGGATCGTAGAAGATTGGTCCGATGCCGGGCCTGTGTGGTATACGGAAGTTCAATTTCAAAAACGTATTGGGAATCTGATCGACCTGGTAGAAATTCCGGATGAGGACAATGTACAGGTGACTTATCTGGCCTCTCGGATGAAAAACGCATTACACAAACGAGCCGCAGATGATTTCCTCAAGTTCCTGAATTGTCCAGAGGGAAGGGAGGTTTACCGCAAATTCGGTTTCCAGATGGCAGGTGAAGAATAGCCGAGAATCTTAATAGGGTAGACAAAATCCAGATTTAAATATGAAGTGCCAGGCTGGTCTCTTTCATTTTCCAACAGTCAAATATCCATTATTTTTGTTCTGCGTATTATCATTACTGGTCACAGGATGCTCAAGTCAACCTACGCTCCAGGCAACGCGAACCGAGCAGGAAACGGAGAGCTCAGCCCCAACGCCTATACGCAATCCGGTTTCTGAATTACTCACTGTACTTCCGAGCCCTACAACCTCAGAAATGATGACTTCCAACCAGCTTTCTCCCACTGGAACCCCGCCGCCGCTCACATACCAGGATCTCGAAGTACAGCAGTTACCCTCTTCCGTACAAAACAAATCCAGGGTTTTTGGACCCGGATTCTGGAATAGTGAATACAAATTTACCTTCGCCTACAATATCAAAGATACCAGCCGAATATGGGGATCGTATAATATCGCGACAAACACAGAATCACTGGCCTTTGCACCGGAGTCTTACAACGATAATTTCTGGCCCTCACGCAGCCTCTGGCAAGTTTCAGATCAACAGGAGGTGGTCGGGTATTTTTCAACAAGCGGAGCCTATGTACTTTATTCCTTATTGGACGGGTCATCTGATAATCCACCATCGAGAACAGAAGTCTGGATGGCAAATACACTGAATGGTCAGCTAATCAAATTGCAGACGTTCGAATCATTAAATTTAGTCGTCTCCCATGCTGCCTGGTCAAAAGACGAATCGAAGTTGTACTTTAGCGTGACTTATGAGGGTCCAGATGAAATTTTCGTCACAGAGGTAAGCAATGGTGAAACAATGCCTCTCTCCGCGATCACAGATTTTAATGGCGTCAGTGAAGAAACGTGGAGTCTGTCACCCGATGAACAGGCATTAGCAGTAATCGACCACAACCAACACCAGGTGATCGTACCACTAAACGGTGGCAGGTCGCAAATCGTCGACTCGGGCAACTCCTTATTGCCAAGCTGGTCGGCAGATGGGCAAGAATTATATTATTGGTGGGGAAATTCACCAGACGAACCCAGGCATATGAGCGAATTGCGTAAGTATGACCGTTTAACTGGAAAAATCTCGACAATGGTGAGTGAATCCAGTCTGCTAAAAGGGCTCGAAACGCTTAACCAGGCTGACCAAACCAACAATATTCTCCAAGCTGGTTCACCTTACGTGGTTTCACCGGAAGAGAAGAAATTATTAATTTGGGGGGACAGTCTGTATTGGATAATTTTAAATCCATAATCGCTTGAAGAACATCGCGCAAATTCTATTTACAAAACCTCTTACTTTACAACATCGTAAGGCATAAAACGGGGTCAAATCCTCTATAATAAGATTGATCATGAAGCCTGGCTATCCGGGTACAGAAATTGCATCCTGAAACTTGCCTCACCATTTCTTCAAACCACTGGAAGGAGCGAGCAGGAAATGGAAAAACGCGAATCATTTATAAAAGTTTGTCCGGATTTCTCGTTACTCTTTATTGTCCCTGGAATTCTACTCGGCAGTCTCGTGCTGACCATGATCAATCTGCTGAGTAAAGATGGAATGGTGGTGCTGCTCTTGATCGCGGTAGGGGTTGCGGAAATCTTTCTAATTCTCAGGACGAACGCGCGCGAGTCGTGGTCCGCGGACTTGATTTTCCTGCTCGCCCCAATCTTTACCGGTATTCTGGCGATCACCATGACCCATGGTATCTGCTGGGGGGTGCCCAGCTATTTCGCTTGTTCTACGGAACGCCTCAACAGCCTGCCGCTCAGCAATCTTTTCCTGGTTGCTTTTCCCGCATTCATCTATTGGATCGGTTATAAACTTAGCGGACAAAAGTCAGCTTCTCCTGTTCAGACCACAAGGCCACAAACCGTTCCTATCGCGTTTTTCGTTTTCTTCCTTTTTCTTCTGATTGTGCAATTAGCCTGGTCTGGCGCGATTGGATAGTCTGACGAAAATTAAACAAGTTCACTGAAAACGGCAGCCTTCCCCAAAAATTCCTCGCCGCGTTCCGCCAATCCCCCTTCCAATTATCTGGAAGGGGGAAACGTTTAACCCTCTCGCGATGTATAATGAACTCGCAGACTGATCTTCTGCATACTCTTTGTTTAATTGGATGGTGCATGGCTGATTTCACTCCTCGTGATTTACAAGATGAAAACCGCTTCAAGATGCTCGTAACCCTCGGGCATGACGACATCACACCATTTGTAGGTGAATACTATTGGAAGCGTAGAAATTTGTTAATCCTGAGTCACTACTTTATAACGCTGGTCTCCCTGGCAATATGGGTGTTTGTAGGTGTGTACCAGGGCAGTGACCTGGTGCATTGGTTGATCATTATGGGTGCAGCACTGCTGGCTTTCATCTTGCTAGTACCGGTCCATGAAGCCATTCATGGCGCGGTATATTGGCTGCTTGGTGCTAAAGATATTCGCTTTTCCGTATCCCTGAAAGAGTTTTACGCTTATGCGATTGCGAATCAATTTGTTGCCGATCGCCGAGAACTTACATGGATTGCACTGGCTCCTTTCGTAATCTTGAATGCAGCTCTCCTCGCTGCCAGCGTAATATATTCCAATTATAGTTTCTTCCTCCTGGGTGTTTTGCTGATTCATATCGGGGGCACAAGTGGTGATTGGGCAATCCTAAATTTCTTTTGGATAAACCGTGATAAAAATGTGTACACGTACGATGACGCGGATGAGCGGAAGAGTTATTTCTTCCAAAAAATTGATTGAAGGAGTTGAATCGTCATGAAGTTAAAAACAAAACTTCACACACTCATGCATAGCACTCAACGGATCTCCCCTCTTGCCGGAACGGCCGAAGAAACCGGGGGAATTCCATGGTGGGCTTTAATACCGAGCCTTTTGATAATTATTGCTGTTCTGGTGTGGTTATGGTTACGCCAGGAAACTGGCAAAGCTGAAGAATTTACTTCTTACATTCCATCCGGATACCCACCACACCCTAAGATTGAAATACCTTCTCAACCCACGGCCGCAGCAACTCAGACCTCAGCCTCAATAGAAGAGGCGAGGCCTACTTCTTCAGAAAAAGATGACTTGAAGCGCATCGAGGGCATCGGGCCGAAAATATCGAGCGTTTTCCAAAACGTTGGAATTCATACTTTTGACCAACTTGCTGCCACAGAAACCAGTCGGTTAGAAGCGATATTACGAGAAGCGGGAATACGTATTGCAAATCCAGAAACCTGGCCTGAACAGGCGGCATTGGCAGCAAAAGGGGACTGGGATAGTTTGAAAATTCTACAAGAACATCTCAAAGGTGGGCGCCGAGTTTAGCGCTTGAATAAACCGCCGAAGAGAGAGCTCAATCTATGCGATTAATTCGATGAGGCCTCAGCAATTCGGGTCCCAAGAGTTGAAAGTTCGTCCTATAATAGGGGTATAAGTCACGCGCCTTTATGCCAGCAGCCAAAATATTGTTATTGTTTTATTAGCTTAGTAAATATGCCCGGCATAAAGGTCGCAGCGCGATTAGACAAATCAAGAGAAGTTGGTGAAATGAATAAGGTTGTTCGAATTCTTATTACTGGTTTGCTGCTGGTCCCCCTGCTGGCTGCTTGCAGCCTACCTTTGAGTAACTCCCTTCAACCCAAGATCAGTGATACTCCCAGTGCTCAATTACTCGTTCAACCCGTCGACGGATTGATTGACGAGCCAATCAGCATTCGACTGACCAATTTCACACCCAATCAAAGTGTCACGATATGGGCAAGTTTCCAGGATGATATTGGACAAATCTGGCAAGCAGAAGCGAGTTTCGTAACCGATAAATATGGGACTGTCGATGTCTCTACCCAGGTCCCCTGGTCAGGTAGCTATCGAAAAGCGGATCCGATGGGCTTATTCTGGTCTGCAGTACCAGAAGAGAGGCGTGAAGGTGATGTACCTGCGCCGTTTTCCAATCAATGGCTGAATCCAATTCTAGTAACCTTTGAAGCCAGGATTCACGGTGCCGTCATCGCGCGCACACAAATTGAGCGTTTGCGAGTTTTACCTGAGGTAATTCGCAAAACTGTAGATGCAAACGAATTTGTAGGCACATTTTTCCTGCCTCCAGGGAATGGGCCTTTTCCGTGCGTGATTGTCGTTGGCGGAGCTACAGGTGAATTATGGGAAGAGCCGGCCGCGCTGCTGGCTTCGCATGGCTTTGCTGCGCTATCGGTTCCATATTTCAAAATGGGGACTCTTCCCAATCAATTGGTAGAAATCCCACTCGAATATTTTGAGAATGCAATCAACTGGATCGAAAACCAGCCCCTGATCGACAAGAACCATATTGGCGTGATGGGCTTTGCCCGAGGAGGAGAGCTGGCCTTATTATTAGGTACAACTTTTCCAAATATCAAAGCAGTCGTCGGTTACGTACCCAGTAGCCTGGTTTGGTCCGCTTACGGCGTTCAGGGGAGCGGCGACCAGGCCGCCTGGACTTTCCGCGGTGAGCCAATACCCTTTCTTTCGACAAGTGGGACCAGAAAATTGACCCTCAAAACGATCATGAATAAATTACTCTCTAATGGAGATCACTCCGCTCTTCTGGATAGCCTGGAGCAGGATCCGGAGATCGCTCAAGCGATCATCCCGGTTGAGAAAATCAACGGGCCTGTACTCTTAATCTCAGGTAAAGATGATCGTGTTTGGGATTCAACCCTGTACGCGGATCTGACATGTTTCAGAATGCAGAAGCGGCAGACTGTCTATCCTTGCGAACACCTGAGTTATGATGGTGCCGGTCATTCCATCTCCTTTCCTTACATACCTACAACCGTAGAAGGTTTTCAATCTACTCATCCGGTGTCCGGAAAGCTTACAGAAATAGGCGGAAACACAGAGGATATCGCCACCGCCAATGCAGATGCATGGTCCCATGTTTTGGATTTTCTGGATAGAAACCTGGGCAGCTCTGGCGCGATCGGCAGTTCCTGGTTAAACGCAAACCCCCACAGTTTATCTAGCGGAAATTGAATATAATCGGATTGCGCTGTTGGACCAGTTCTGACAGGCCGATCCAAATTGCCGCGCCTATCCTAAAAATATCTTGTCCATGCATCCAAGCCGCCACCTACTGCTCGCGATTATCTTGACCTTTTTAACAGGCTGCGCGCCTGGTCACAAACAGGTCCAATTAAACGCCCCATGGAATTATTCAGATCTACGAGAGGTAAGTTCATCACAAATTGAAAAAACTCCAAGCCGAGATCTTCAAGCGATTTACACACGCCAAAACGGTTTGGAGTGGCAGTTTCGTTTGGACTTCCTGGATCTTTCGAGTCCTCCAGATTGTGATATCTACGTGGCAATAGACACGAAGACTGGCGGCGCAAGCTTTCTGCCGTTGGATGTAAAAACCAATCTCAAGTGGGATACCCTGCTAATCATTCCCGCCTCTGGACAAATTGAGGCACTTTCACCAGATCCTTCGGATGCCAGCCGATTGATCTCGCGATCTGGAATGCGCATCCTGGTTATTCGAGATCCGGTGTTAGATGCAGTAGAAATCAGCATCAATCGCGCGGCGCTTGATGCGCCGCTTGGATTCCGAGTGCAGGTTTTCGTTACCCCCGCAGGATCAAAATCGCCTGATGACAGCCTGGGACCCGTACGATCTGATGGAACGCCACCTGCTCGGGCAAATGTACTGCTCGCTTTTTGGAACAGCTTACCCGCCTATACACCAGCCCAGGCCCTGCGCCGTTGGGATGGAGCTCATACCGGCCCGTTAGGTGGCAGGCACGGGCTGAGTAATTTACTGCATGCTGCGCGTAGCACAAAGACGGCGCTCACCCTGCTCGATTTAAAACTACCCGCCTCACTTGCTGCGCTCGATAGTGTCCAGGAAACCAAATTCGTAGACAAATTGAGTGCACAAGGACTGCTGATTTTACCGGATAATTTGCCTGGTTTTGCTGCTAATGAATTGCCCGCGCCACTACCTGACTGGAGTCTGGAACGTTTTCAATCTGAAAGCCGTCAAATCGGGCTGAAGTTTGGTTTGCTTGCCAGTCAATTCAGTTTCGCACCGTTTGGATTGGACCAGGCAGTCCAATCCGTGGACTCCACATCCAAGGTGTTATTTATACCCGCAACCCAAGGGATACCTTCTCTGGAGCCAGTCACAATGCTGCGCTGGGGTAATCTTAAAGTCATCCCTATACCAGGTTACGGGCTTCAAGACCCAACCACCCAGCAGGCATCACTGGATGGCCCTACCCCTGCCATGCGCCAGGCGCTTGTACAGGCCGCAAACTCGGAAAAGAGAAATGCTGCACATGTCCTTATCCTGGGCGGCGATCTCTCCACATCTGTGTGGGGCAATCCCAATGCAGCAGTTGCTACAATGAAATACCTGGCAGCGCACCCTTGGGTGCATGTATTGAATGCCAACGATCTTCTGGCTGCCAATCCAGATGGCTCGGTAGGGGATATTTACCAAACACTACCCCCGCTTGCCCCCAACGCAATAGATTCCGTAGCTGAAAATCTCAGCCAGGCGCCTGACAATTCAATTGCTAATCAAGCCTGGCAAATGTATGAGTCTTTATTTGCGCCAACTTACCCCGTGCCAGCTGCACTGCCCGGGTTGCGGGCCAATTACCTGGGACAGGTAAACACATTGCTGAAAGCAGCCGGTTGGGCAGCCTGCCAGTCAGGAGACCAGTATTCTTCCACGTTTTGTCCAGAGCCCGGGAAAACCCTGGTTGATTGCACTGTCGATCCAGATCTGGACAACCAGCCAGAGTGCTTGTTAGCTTCAGAAAATTTCCTTGGTGTTTTCGAAATTACTGGAGGCTACCTTTCCTTTGCCTTTGCACGCGATTCCAAGGGAGATGCTCACCAGCTCATAGCACCCTCATCTGAACTAATGACAGGATTGAGTGAGTCCACCACCTGGGATTTATCTGCAGGGGCAGGCGCTGATCCAGAAGTAATGCCGGGCGCTTTCATAGACCTGACCCCATTTGGGAACGTTGATTTACTTACTATGTACAAGGTTTATCCGCTCCCGAATGGTATAAAATTTACGGCGCCAGATGGAAAACTATCTAAAACTTTTATATTAAGCTCGAACGAACTGGTTGCCACGTTCCAATCAAACACTCAGATGCGCACACAAATTCCGCTGGTATTGGATCCCTGGAAACGATTCAACCCCGGGTGGATGAATGATTATGTAAGTGGACAAAATGGACAAAGCTGGTATTGGGCGATTCAGCAGCCAGTCCAAGGACAAGCGCGAAGCTCAACACCAATGATCCAAGGGTTCAAAATAGAAATTCGCTCATCGGTCCCGTATTCAATCCAAACTTTCCAGGACACCCAGGATATTCTGGCCTCCCCGGAAAATCCTAACCGCGATAATCCCCCTGGGCATTTTCTTCCATTCCCTATGGCAACGGTCGAGATTAAACCCGCTCAGAATTTCTCAGTCCAGATAGATTTTTCCGGCATTGAGCAGTGACCCTCCGGAGATTCAAACCAGATCTCGATGATCAACATTCGAGTTCCAGGGACTTAAGCACGAGAGTAATTAACGTCGCTGAGAGGCCAGCCGTTGTTGGTTTGCGTACCACAGAAGCATTGCAACCGCCAGACCGATTAACAACCATTCCTCCGGTTCAGGTACACCGGTAAGCGGCATCTGCGTGGCCGGGACAGTATTCTGAATGGGTTCGTATTCTCGTTCGAAGCGATCATCCTGTAACTCTATCTTGTCCAGCAGATTCTGCTGCCGGTTATTCACCAACACAATCATCGAAGAGTAAGGTGTAACGATGCTGTACTTTTGCGCCAGAACGTGCAGTTGGTCCAACGTTGGAAGCTGGGTAATGGTGCCATGCTCGCGCTGCATCTCTGCCAGAATCAGGCGGCGAGCTGCAAAAGCACCGAATCCATCCTGGGGGTTGTGAACGATCGCGTTGGCAGACTGAGCATCTGCCTGAGCAGTTGGCTCAACCGTCCACAAGTAGCCATCCACCACATCACGGACCAATCTTCCATCAGCCGCCTCCACAGTGCGATTGACTCTGGCCATCGCGATACGTTCGAAGGCTTGCCCCAAATCGCCGACCACGCCACCACCGGAAGCCTGAATGGCTTGCAGTGTTTTATCATCATAACCAATCGAAATATCATTCCCCAGGTGCACCATCCACACCGGGGCTTCCGGTATGGGCTCTTCCAGTTTATTAGCGACCAATTCATAACCGCTTCCATCGGTCAAAACCAGGATAACGTCATATGACCGTCCGGAACTCAGCGAAAAGAACTGCGCCAGTAAATCCGCTGCGTTCTGGCCACCGAAATATACGATACTCTGCGGATCTAACTGGGTGAGTTTTACTACCGAGGGCCCTTCTCCGCGGTAGAGAGAGGCAGTTTGATAAACGTCCACGGTTGAACCAGGACCGGCAACTTGCTTCAATTTTTGCAGCGCATCCGCTACCTGAGCGGCATGGGCCTGCATACTTCGAGAGCGATCGAGCACGACTGCCCAACGCAAATTGGAAGGTAATGCGGGCAGATCTACCTGTGAGGCAGGTACAGCCAACACACTCTCACCATCGGGCAAATCGAAGCGGTGGGCTGCCTGGGAGACTGCCTGTGTAGCAGGGATGGACTCTGGCAACCAGACATCCGCATTGATTTTCTGAGTCTTGCCGTTAACCTGGCGCTGGGTACTTCCATCCCAGTAAACATTGCGCTTCACTGCCAATTGAGGTAAAGGCCAGGAGTCGCCTTCAGCGAAGGCCCGGTACGTCAACCACATGTATAAAGGCGGTCCGTTTTGTGGATCCCAGGTTCCTGTATTTTCATCCCAGCGCGTCGCCTTAGGTTCTACCGGGAAAACACGCAATCGGTATTGCCGAGGGCCAATTTGTTCTACCAATGCCGGATCTTGATTTGCCCGCACTTCATTTCGATAAACAGCCTGAGCTGCCCCACGAGGGGCGATATTGTAGCTGAAGCGTTCCTGACGATTGGGGTTATTTCCCAACCAGACACCGGTGACTACGGCCGATTCGGGAAGGTTAAAGTAGTAAATCACCTCCTGGCGGGAAGAGGTCTGGTTCTGATAAGCCTCAAACAGCTCGACATCAGCCCAATCACCGTGTTCGCTGATATTAATTTCCTGGTGAGTTAACAAGACCTCGCGTTCGTCGACGACCTGCCAGGCTGCCTGAGCCTGTTCCCCTGACCAGGTTGAACGCACGGCGTGCACGACGGCATCCCTCTCGCCCATGGCAATCGGCTGGTCAAAAAAATTCTGGTAGAGTTGAGCAGCTTCTGCCGGATCTTCGCTCAGGGCATTATTATCTTTCGCAGGTTCCTGTGGATGAACCGGCTGGTACAGCAAGGGCTGTGCTACACTCTCATAAAGCTGCTGCACGTTGAAGGCGCTCTGGGGAGACATCTTGAAAACATATTCGTACAGATCACTGACATGGCGAACGCCACCCATCGAGCTGATATAACGGTAAGGTGCGAGATAAGCATTCAGCAGGCCCGCACGGATCGCATCCTGCTTGTTGATCAAATTGTTCGCTTGCTCCTGGGAGGCAGGTGGAGTTTCCAACAATTCAAAGGCCCGGCGCTGCGGTTGGCGGTTGGACCATATAAAAAGAATTGCTGTAACAACGACGATCCCGGCGACCAACAGAGATGGAATCTGCCAACCGTTATGTTCCTTCTGTAACTGAAAACTGTGCCACCATGCACGTATGGAAAGTACAGGTACTGCAATTGGTGTCAAGACAACCAGTGTCGCAGTGTAGAGCGCCAGCACAACACCCAATAGTTCGAAGGGCAGCCAAGCTAACCGTTGGGTGAATAGCTCGCTAATGTAATCCCACAACCCACTTAAAAAGCTGACCAGCTTTAACATAGTGGCCAGCAGCCAGGCCAATGCGGCAACAATGGCGGGAAATGCATAGAATGCAATCCAAACAGCAGCGTACAGGCTGGCCAGCAGCATTAATGTCAATCCTGCCAGCCGCAGATAACCTACCCACCACCCTCGTGGTTCGATCCCCACATCCAACACCTGCCACAAGAATGCTGCCATCCCCAATCCAGTGATAATCATGACCACAGTCAGTCCCGGATTTACCTGGCGAATCAGAAACAGCCTGACCGCTAACATGAGCATGAGCGGTCCTTCGACCACGTAGCCCAAGGCAAACAAACCAGCAGGCTCATTTCTCAATACTGTAAACCCAAGAATCACAGCGACCAGCGGGATCAGGCTTAATGCCAGGCCATTAATTAAGAAGCTTGCCGGAATATCACCAGCACGGACTGAATTCAAGAGGTCCGGCAGCATGCGTGGGGCAAACCCAAACCCCATGAATGCCAGAAATATGATATTCCAGGACCAGAACAGGCCATAAGCCCAACGATCCTTGTTTGTCAATTGGCGCAGCTTGATCGTCATGGTTGCGCCCCTCCTTCCAGGCTGCGCTGCAAAGAGCCGCGCAGCGTCGTATACAATGACTGAACATCGGCGCCGTTGGGGTCGACTGCTGTGTCAAACAAGACCGTGACAAGCACCCAGCGTTGTCGTTGAGGAGATAGATCGGCCCACATGCGCGTGGCAAAGTCATCTGTTGCCTGTTCCCCATTTTGGAACCAGTACGCTGCTGACATCAGTTCTTGCTGATCTCTACCGCCCAGGGACACCAGGCGTACAGCAAAATCCCTGGCGATGAGGTAAGTGTAGGAATTCTCGATTGTCAATCCATAAACCTGAAAGCAGCGCTCAGGGCGGTGCTGAGCTCGCCAGGTCGCACTGGTGACGAAAAGCATTGAACCCGTGGTCCCTCGCCATTGGAAGCGCCAGCGATTTGCAGAAACGGCTCCATCGCCACTCAACCATTTCAATTCCCCCTCTGTCAAAGGCCAGGGTTGGGTAGAAAGCTCAGCCGGGAACTGCCAGGTAGGCGGCGTCTTCGCCAGGACATCCTGTGGTCGTGGCATATATAGCAGTGCCAGCAATAGAACGATCCCCGAGAGCACGGGAGCCAGCCAGGTCGGATGGACGATTTCAAATTTAGCATTTGCTGTCCCTGGATCTTCCTGAGCATAAGATGGACCAGACCAGCGCAACATGGCAACAGCCGCCGCACAGGCGCCCACAAAGCCGAGCACTCCCAACGGTACGTGCAGCATCTCTGCTACCAAACGCCAACCGGCGACCTCCCCGACGATAACCAGGATAGCCACGCGAGCCAGATTAGCAGCTAACAGTAAGATAGCAAAAATCAATGTGGCCAGCAACCAGCGGAAGTTGATGTGACGCCTCTCGATCCAGGTGGCGGCCAGCAGGAAAAGACCGCCAGTCCACAAGCTTTTCACACCACTGCAGGGTAAATCAATCTTTGAAATACCGGACTCGAAGACAAGAATGGTGTCCACCCCCACAGAATGGATTCCCAAAACAGACAAACCATCCCGAATAATCGTAGCGGTAAGAATACGGACCGGATAGCCTACGAAAGTTTGCATATGCTCGCCAAAAGGCAGAGCACCGATCAACAGAAGAGCTGCCGGAATCCCCTGGCGCCACAGGCGTGGGCGCAGCCACAAGCCGAGCAGCCCGTAAGTAGCCAGCCCAAACAAACTGGCAGACAGTGTATTGATGTCCAGGAAGCGTTCTACAATCAAAAAAAATATAGAACCACCCAGAGCGAAAAAAAGGGCGGGAGCATACAACTGGGGTAGTACATCGAAGCGCGGCTTGTAATTCCCTTTTCGAAACTGCAATACAATCAATACAATCACTGCCAGGAGAAGAAACTGATTAATGCGAAATTCCTGGCGCGTGAAGATCGTGCCCAGGTAAGAATATACCGGGTGATAAAGCCATGCCCAAACGAGCAGGAGAACGACGTTGAAAACCATCCGCACCTGCTGTTCCTGCCCGATGGAGCGGCTGAGTAACTTTTGTGCCGCGGGAATTTTCATGCGACCCGAATTACCTTTAGAGAATAGTTGAGTCAAACTACCGTCTTGGTCTTCTCTCCTGGCGGGAAGAATCCAAGCAGAGCGGGAGCCAGAAGAACGATCACCATCCAGCTCCAATCGAGAATCGTATGCCCGGAATCGATCCAATTCACGATCTCCAGAGATTGCCATTGGGGCCAAAGGCTCCATCTTTGATCAGAGACGAGTGACTTTACAACTGCCGGTACCCAGATTGCAAGGGTGAGACCAAAGCACAATGCCAGAACCCGCTGCCATAGAGACGGGCTACGCAGATACAACCACGCCCCGGCTCCTAACAGCATCAGGCTGGCGATGATATACGGTTCCTCATAACGATAGCCATCGAAGAGCAAGATTAAAGCAACTATAGCTTCCCCATATAAGATGAAGGAGATTAAGGACCAATCCTGACGTATTCGCCAGTAGAGCGGGCGGAACCAGGGGAGCAGTGCCAGCAGCCCTAAGATAAGCAAGGTAAGCCCGAAAAGACTCAACCAAAGAAAGCCTGCTGAGAAGGCTTGCAGCAGTGGGTAAGTGCCTTCTGCCATCACCACCGGCCCAAACCTGTTAATGATCGCCGGGCTGAGCAAATCAGCAACCCACTGGAACAGGAATAGATAACCTGTGATTGAGACCACCTGTCCCAAATAAGGCAGGGACCAGCGAGGAAAGCCCTGGTACATACCCACGGCAAACGTAATTGTGACAAAGGCAAACATTGCCGGTAGAATAATTTTCAGGGAGGTGGACAGATTTGTGTTTTGAAGAATAAAACCTACTGGAAGGATGAAAGCGAATAACGCTACCAGCATCTCTTTGCCGGATAGAGACCCTTCTCTGGATGTTTTTACGCTTGAATTGCCAGCCTGTCTATTAAATCTATCCCGGAAATGTGCACCCAACACCGCCAGTGGGAAATCGCGCAGTTCCCCCAAAAATACATCTCGTATTACAGAACCATTGTGATCTCTGGCATCTAAAATGGCTTCCGAAAACACGGAATACATCTCGTCTCCGAATTCTGTGCGGAATTCGCGCGGGTATAGATACAGCAAAGCACAATATATGCGAAGAAGGAAATCTTTAGCTGCCACGTTTTTACCCCTTTTCCTTAATCGGCTCATCTGGCCGGAACGACCACATAGGGTGAGAAAAAATTCTCAAGTGAAATCCGCTGAAGTCGGAAGGGAACGCAGGTGAGCTGCAGAAACCAGGCTATCCAGGCGCTCTACCTCGGCTGAAAGAATACGATTCCCCATCAACGAGAGACGATAGAATTTTCGCTCCCGGGCTGAAGAATCTCCATTCATATCATCCACACGCAAAATCCATCCCAATTCCAACATCCGTTTCAACGCGCCGTATAATGTGCCGGTGCTCAAGGTCACCCTTCCCTGGCTGAGGCTGCGCACATCCTTCATAATGGCATATCCGTGCCTGGGAGCGGGCGAAAGGCTGAGAAGGATAAAGTAGCTAACTTCCGTCAGCGGTAAATCATTCAAGATATCTGTTGAAGATTTCATTCTTCACTCATCAATTATTAATATTGAATATGTCGCTTGACTACATATTACGCAATAATTTCAGGAAAGTCAATACGCAATTTCTTAGAAACCTGCATGATTATCCTGCTTAAGAACCAAATATCGATATTCGATATAGATTAACAGAATCGAAAGCCCTGGCTATTCACCAGGGCAATTTGATTGACATCGATCCCAAACCTTTGATTTGTCATTTATCTTTTCTGATCCATGCCTAAGACATTTAGTAAACCGGGCTTGAACAGCTCATTGAACATCTCTTTCATTTCTTCTGCAGTGAATGGCATATCGTTCTCTAACCACCAATTGATCAGCCCCAACAAAGAACCGGCGTAGTAATTCGCTAATACTTCCAAAGGAATTTTAAGATCAACTCGCACACCCTCTTGTTCGATTTTCGAACGCGCCATGGCATTAACTGCACTGATGATAATACTGCGCAGCCTCTCGATTACTTTTAAGGCTCCTTCACCATGAAGAACGATACGGTAAAGTTCAGCATTTTCAGCAACGTGCTGGAACACTAATAAATTTGGCTTCACCGGCGCTATCTCGCTGTCCTTCAGCCAGATATCCAGTTGCCATGCTGATACAGGCGTTTGTGAGACCTCTTGCACCATGTCGTCAAATAATTCGGTGAAATTCTCTAGCAAAAGGTCTTCCTTATCCTTATAATGCAAGTAGAAGGTCGTACGCCCCAGATTGGCGCGGTCGGTTATCTCCTCGACGGTGACCTGGTCGTACTCTTTTTCGCTAATCAATTCCTGAAAAGCATTTCGCAATGCATTTTTTGTGCGGTGAATCCGGCGATCCGACCTTTTTTCATTCATCTTGAGGACAACCCTCCCGAGGTTTTCAATTCTATAAGAATTTCCATAGAATGGTGTAATTGCAGGAATGAAGACTTGACAAACAGGAGTTTATGCATAGAATAAGTTCTGTCCTTTGTAAACAACGTTTATAATTGTACATTGTTCATTTGAAATTTTACTACGATTGCCCGTTATTTGACAGTATCAAAGGAATTTCTTATCCGTGTACCAAGAAAACCCAGCCGACCGGTTGGAGCTGCCGGCGCCTTTACTGATGCCTGAAAATATCCAGACTACACCACTGATACGTTTACGAAACCTTGAGAAGTCATATAAGACAGCTGCAGGAGATTTCAAGGCACTTAAAGGTATTAATTTAGATGTCTATCCTGGGGAGTTTGTTGGCATCGTTGGAAAATCCGGCGCCGGGAAAACAACCTTGGTGAATATGATCACAGGTGTAGATCATATGACAAAGGGGGAAGTCTGGGTCAATGATACCCCGATTCATAAGCTGAATGAAAACCAGCTCGCCCTCTGGCGTGGACGGACTCTGGGCATTATTTACCAATCCTTCTACCTTATGCCGACATTGTCCCTTTTGGACAATGTCATGCTGCCGCCTGATTTCAGCGGCACTTTCCACAATCGCGAAAGCCCCGAGCGTGCAATCGAGCTGCTCAGGCAAGTTGAGTTGGAGGATCACGCCCATAAGCCTCCCTCTGCGATTTCCGGTGGCCAGCAGCAACGCGTTGCCATCGCTCGTGCCCTGGCTAACGACCCGCCAAT
>Ga0315542_1000579_pt1 | contig 23159 bp, 20 predicted proteins | sample SalMarSW160120MG_FD_202541 | JGI IMG/M metagenome (GOLD analysis project Ga0315542, IMG submission 202541) | Salt marsh sediment microbial communities from the Plum Island Ecosystem LTER, Massachusetts, United States - Salt Marsh Sediment SW1601-20 ... | reverse complement strand
GGGTGCCAGGTGCCGATCGCGGGGCTGGCCCGGCTGGATGGAGACGCACTGAATCTCGAGGGAATGGTGGCTGAGCTGGACGGCTCCCGGCTGCTGCGTGACAAGATAAGGGGACCCGGAGAGCAGGCCCGGGAACTGGGCGCTTCCCTTGCAGGGCGACTCATTGACGCGGGGGCTGGTGAAATTCTGGACCGTATCTATGGAAGAGACGAAAAAAGGTAAAGTATACCTGGTCGGTGCAGGACCGGGAGATCCGGGACTCCTCACCATCAAAGGCCGGGAATGCATTTCCAGAGCCGATGTGCTGATCTATGATTTCCTGGCGAACCCCGTTTTGCTGGAGTACGCCCGGGAGGGAGCCGAAATCATCTACGTTGGGAAGCAGGGCGGATGCCATACCGCCGGCCAAGAGGAGATCAATGCCCTGATCGTGGAGCACGCACGTAAGGGAAGAATCGTTGTGAGGCTCAAGGGTGGGGACCCGTTCATCTTCGGAAGGGGTGGAGAAGAGGCGGAGGAGCTGGTGGATGCCGGCGTTGATTTCGAGGTGGTGCCGGGGATCACTTCGGCCGTTGCGGTTCCCGCCTATGCCGGCATACCCCTCACCCACCGGGATCACACGGCTACCGTGGCATTCATCACCGGACACGAAGACCCCAAAAAGGAAAAATCCAGTATCGCATGGGATAAACTGGCCACCGGGGCGGGAACCCTTGTGATCCTGATGGGGGTCGGGAACCTTCGGGCCATTGCGGCCAGACTCATGGAATATGGAAGAAGGCCCGGCACTCCCGTGGCCGTGATCCGTCGGGGAACCTGTCCTGACCAGGAGACCGTGCTGGGCACCCTTGATACCATTGCGGAGATCGCCGAAAAGGCCGGGATACGGCCGCCCGCCATTATCGTGGTGGGAGAAGTTGTGGGGTTGCGGGAGAAACTGGAATGGTTTGAAAAAAGGCCGCTTTTCGGTCGGCGTATTGTGGTGACTCGTGCCAGGGAACAGGCGAGCGGCTTCCTGGAGAGGCTTTCCCTGCTTGGGGCGGACTGCGTTCAGTTTCCCACCATAAAGATCGTACCGCCGGAGAGCTGGGAACCTCTGGATTCGGCCGTCAAACAATTATCCCGTTATGACTGGGTACTGTTTACCTCTGTCAACGGCGTCAAATATTTCCTTGAAAGGCTGGAATTTCAGAAAAAGGACATTCGAGTGCTGGGAGGCATGAAAATTGGGGCCATCGGCCCACGGACGGCGGAAGCCTGGATCAGGATGGGAATAAGGCCCGACCTGGTGCCGGATGAATACCGTGCCGAAGCCGTGGTGGACGCCTTGGCCAGGATCGGCGTCAAGGGTGGAAGAATCCTGATTCCCAGGGCGCTCAAGGCCCGGGAGATCCTGCCGGAGGCACTGCAGGAAATGGGCGCGGAGGTGGACGTGGTCCCTGCATACCGGACCATTAGACCGGACGACGACCTGGAGCGTGTGAAGGAAATGTTCCGGCAAAGGGAGATCGATGCGGTGAGCTTCACCAGTTCCTCCACCGTGACTAACTTCATGGAGATGTTCAAGGGAAGTGAAGAAGCGCTCAAAGAGTGGATGAACTCCGTAGCCGTGGCCTGCATCGGCCCCATCACCGCGAAGACCGCCGAGGGATTCGGGCTGAAAGTGGATATCACCCCGCATGAATACACCATTGATTCCCTGACAGAGGCTCTTGTCGCCTATTTTGCCCACGGGTAACATCTCGTCAGCCCCTCTAAACCAAAGCCGGCACCTTGGATGGAGGACCCTGACGCTCAGGGAGGAAGCCTATCCTTCCTCCTCTTCCTGAGGAGCGGATGGGATTTGGCGGAGTTCCCGGAGTTCCTCGATCTTGTTGAGAGGTCTTTCCACCTGGCGGCGCCTGGTCGTCATGAGTGCCTCGTATTCTTTCTGGCTCTCGCTGATTCTCTTTCCCAGCACCTCCATCTTTGTTACAAAATTTTCCCACTGCTTTTTAAAAGCCCCCAGGAGAGAGAGAATCTCGGTAGACGTCTGTTCCAGGGCGAAATTGTCTATTGCCTGCCGGATAACGGCCAGGACGGCGAAGAGGGTCAGCGGAGAGCAGGGAATGACTCTGTTCCTGATGCTGTTATCCAGGATAGCGCTGTCCTGTTCGTGTATGAATCCATAGACCTGTTCATTGGGGATGAAAAGGAGGACATAATCCAGGGTGTTCTGCTGTGGGTTGATGTAGTCCCGGGTGGTAATCTCCTTGATACGCGCCTTTACATCCCGGAGAAAGTCGTTCCTGTATTTTGACTTTTCAAGGTCGGATCCTGTTTCGAGGAACCGGACATAGTTGTCCAGAGGAAATTTGACATCCATGTTCAGCCTGAGGTCCCTGGGCAGGAGAAAGGTAAAATCCGGCCTGGTACCCACCCCTTCCACGGCCTTCTGTTTTACATAATTCACGCCCTCGATGAATCCCGCGAGACGCAGGACATCTTCGGCCATGCGTTCTCCCCACTGGCCCCTGCTCTGGGTGCTTGAAAGGGCCTCACGCAGGGTACTGGTCGTCTCAATCAAGGCGGTTGTCTGTTCGCTCGCCGACTTGAGCTGATTCGTGAGCTCGCCGAATTTCTGCACCCGGTCCTTCTCCAGATCCTGGACCAGAACTGAGACTTTGTTCAGTTCCGTACCCATACGGGCCAGTTGCTGATCAATCAGACCTTTCTTGGCATCCAGATCGTGAAGAGCCGCTTCACGTTCTCCTTCCAGCCGGGTCTTGGCAAGTTTGAGAAACTCCTCCGTGCTTTTCTGAAGGGCATCCAGAGAGAGACTCCCAAAACTGGCTTTCAGGTCGGCAAGCATGGTGTCCATGCCGGCCTTCCTTTGATCTTCGCTTTCATCAAAAAGCTCGGCAGCAAGTTCCCGGGCTGTCTTCGCCTGAATTATTCTCAGCACGAGGGCCACAGCGAGTCCTAACGCAAAACCGACAAGAAGCACCACCACTATGGGCCAGTATGCCATGCCGTCCTCCTTGAGGGGTTGTATCCGTCAATTTCACCCCATTGTTATGGAACGGCTGGATTCTGTCAACCATCTGTAATCGGAAAGTCTCCCGATTTTGGAGAGGAAACTCGCATGAAAGACGACGAGGAGCGAGCGAAGTCATTGCAGCAGAGAATGTGGGAAGGAGTTTGTTCAATGACAGTAATCACCTGACACTAGCCCTTGATGGCCTTCTGGAGTATTACTGTCAACGGAGGCAACGGATGGAAAGAGGCTTTTCGGCAAAGGGATCTGACCGTTCTTTTGCCCGACCCGATTTCAAAGTTGGTTTCAGGGCTTCTCAGTATTCAACCTGTTTTCCCAGTCAAATTCCTTAGCCGTCACAATATGCTCCATTCTACGAATGCGGTGGTCAAGGTTCTGATATCGTCTTATAATGCGGTCGGTGGCACCTTTTCGCGAGGTAACATAGCTTTCATACAATTCCTCCTCCTCCTCGGACCCTATTGGCAGGACGGGCTCGGGTTTCATCAACAAGGCTGCGATGAAATAGAGAGCCAACACCGGCCAGAACCCACTGAAGATGAGGAGAACTATTGCAATGACCCGTGTCCAGAAAAGGGAAAAATCGAAATACCCTGAAATGCCCTTACATACACCCAGGAATATCCCACTTCGAGAGCGGTACAATCCTCCTCGAAGTATATGATCTATTCTCCTCATCGTCCTTATTCCTTTCTTTCCCTTTCCAGAATGATGGTTTCCAGGGCCTCCACTCGCTCTTCCATTCGCTTCAACCCCTTATGGATCTCCTGTATCATTTTGGCTTCCTCCGACTGAAGTCGCTGGCCTTTCCTCGAGAAGCCGCCCCTGATGATCTTTATGGCAATCAGTATGGTGCTGCCAATGATCGAAAGCGCTAAGATCGAGCCCCCGAAGACGATCGCTAGGATCACAATTGCGTGCATTGTTCAGAATTCCTCGCATAATGTGGATGGCTTCATAAACACCGAGGTCTACATGCTGCACTGCTTTGCTAATCTTACGTCTATGCCCATGTTTCTACAATAGCAAATCCTCATCCGATTGTCCTCCAGCTAGGCCCTTTCCTCGCTTCCCTTCGCCAGTGAACTTTTGAGATCCTTTAACTGATTCTCAATTTCATCGTCCACCATGAGGCCCTCGAACTCCTCTTCCATTGCACGTTTTTTGCCGTAGTTAACCAGTTCCGCCTCAGCTTCCATCCGTTCAATCCGGTTCTCAAACTGTTCGAACTTCAACAGTGTCTCTGCACTATCCATGCGTCTGATATCCTGCTGGGCACGGATTTCCTTTCTCGCCCTGATGTGTCGCTCTACCAGCATGCGTTGCTTTTCGCGAGCGGTACCCAGTTTCTCTTCCAGTTGCCGGATATCGTCCTGGTACCTTTCAACGATATCCTGCAATTCAACCATCTCACTTTCCAGGGCCTCCGTCCTTTCAGAGTATCTCCTTCTTTCCAGAAGCGCTTCGCGTGCAAGATCGTCTCGTGCTTTGGTCACAGCGAGTGTCGCCCTCTCTTCCCAGTTCTTCGCCCTGGCATGCATGTCCTCGAGTTGCCTCTGAACTTTTTTGCTGTTTGCCATGACTCCTGCGCAGGATGCCTTGAGTTCCACAAGCGTGTCTTCCATCTCACGGATCATAAGCTTGAGCAGCTTTTCCGGGTCCTCTGCCCTGTCCAGCATGGCATTCATATTTGAACTGATGATATCCCTGAATCTTGTAAAAATACCCATTGGCTGACCTCCTTTTGTGGCGGTTACGCTATTTTGAATGAGCAGGAACTATGCCAAAAAGAACAAAGTTTGACCAAACCGAATGAATGCAACGGGTTATGCAGGATCACGTCCTTGACAAAGGGAGTATCTGAGTGGTAATATCATCCAGTAGTTGGTTTTTTTTACTAATGAATAGTTATTAAGCCCATGAAAAGAAACAAGATCATCTCGGCGCACAGAGCTGAATCGGTTGCCAAGGTGGGCATGGAGGATGCTCTCGGGTCCTCGGATGCCTTCCTGGAATTTCAGGAGAGGCTCTCCCGGGCGGCCCCGGTGGACCGCCCTGTGCTCCTTATCGGTGAAAGGGGAACAGGCAAGGAAATTGCGGCATCCAGACTCCACTACCTTTCAACAAGATGGCAGAATCCCCTGATCGCTTTGAATTGTTCCGCACTGAGTTCGTCGCTCATCGAGTCTGAGCTGTTCGGCTACGAAAAAGGCGCATTTACAGGAGCGGAACAGCGCCACGTAGGAAGGTTCGAGGCGGCTGCGGGAGGCACTATTTTTTTGGATGAGATTGGCCTTCTTCCCATGGAGGTCCAGGAAAAAATACTCCGAGTGGTGGAATATGGGACCTTTGAAAGGGTGGGAAGCCCTGAAAGCATAGAGGCGGATGTGCGCATTGTCGCCGCCACCAACACAGACCTGCTTGCGCTTGCCGATGAAGGACGTTTCAAACGAGACCTCCTGGACAGGCTCTCCTTTGAGGTCCTTTATTTGCCTCCCCTGAGGGAAAGAAAAGGGGATGTCCTGCTCCTCGCAAACCACTTTGCCGGAAGGATGGCCCTTGAACTGGGATGGCAGGATGCACCGCGGTTCAGCCCGGAGACAGCAGCAAAATTGGAGAGCTACAACTGGTCTGGAAATATCAGGGAACTCAAGAATGTGGTGGAACGCGCTGTATACCGCTCCGATACGCCACTCATCACGACCGTCGTTTTTCAGCCATTCAATCTCTCTCCGGGGCGTCAGCTTTCAGAGGAAACAGGGGATGAGAAAAAGGAAGTCAGGGACTTTGCACTGAATGAAATCACAGGGATGCCTTTTAAGGAGGCAATACGGAAAATGGAGTTGCTGTTGTTGAAAAAGGCCCTCAAAGAATCAAGGTTCAACCAGAGAAAAGCGGCCAGGGCCATGGGGTTGACCTATCACCAGGTGAGGGGACTATACAGAAAATATAAGGAAGAACTCAAGGTGGAGCAATAACAGAAGTATCAGGGGTCCGTACTTGGTCACTTTAGGTGCGAACGCCATTGTAGTGGGCCTGGTAGCGATGCTTGGTGCGTTGGCAAATGTCAAGGGCTGCCCCCGTCTTCACTTGACACTTAAACCCGGTTTTCTTATAACCGATCTACAAAAGCTGCGGCCCAATGAAAAAAGGATCGGCGAAAATGCCATCGGTATTGCCGCTGTCGACATCGGTGTTATCGATGCCGGGATCTCGAATCCAACCGAAAACCTCGCCGAACTTCCCGGATTTGGAGGCAAACAGAATGAAACTTAACGGCAAAGTGGCAATCGTTACCGGAGGGTCTTCCGGTATAGGGAAGGAGATTGCCAAGCGCTACGCCAAGGAAGGCGCAAAGGTTGTTATTGCAGCCCGGCGCATGGAACCTGCCGAATCCGCGGTAGGTGAGATAGTCGCGGGTGGCGGAATCGCTATGGCTGTACGATGTGATGTGTCTAAAAAGGCAGACGTGGTGGCCCTTGTCCAAAAGACAGTCGAATCCTTTGGCACCGTACACATACTGGTTGCCAATGCCGGCATCCTCATCAACAAACCCATTGAAGCGCTGACTGAGGAGGATTGGAATGTAACTCAGAATATCAATCTGAAGGGTGTGTTCCTGACAGTCCAGGCTGTGGTTCCCGTGATGAAGGGAAACCTGCAAGGCAAAATCATACTGATGGGCTCTATCGCGGGGTCCCTCGGGTACAGTACCGGGGTTGCTTATTGCGCCAGTAAGGGGGGCGTTCTCAACATGATGCGGGCGCTGGCGGCAGAACTTGCGCCTGCGGGCATCAATGTTAATGCATTATCCCCAGGGTCGACGGCAACACCGCTCAATGAACAAGATCGGAAAAATAGAGATTTCGTGGAAGTTGTCGCCAGGAACACGCCCACCGGGCGCGACTTCGTTCCCCCACAAGATATGACCGGGGCCGCCCTTTTTCTTGCCTCAGCGGATTCCGATGCCGTCCATGGCATGAACCTCATTGTGGATGACGGGTTCAGCGCCGTAAAACCCGTCCTCTAAATCGAAGCTGGTTTAAATTCAGGGCTCCTGACATCTCGTAAATAGAATGCAACAGCCCGTGAAGGGCTGACCCCCTTCTTTTCACATAACCAAGACCTCTCAAGTGGGCTAGCAGCCTGCCTCCATTTCTTCCACCAGCTTGACAAAAAGAACGAGCCCCGATACGAGGATGGTCACTACGCCGACCAGCACGATCCCGAATCCGAACGAATAACGCTGTCCCATGTATCCGATCATTGTGGGCAGCACGCCGCCTCCGATGACAAAGGCGGTCGGGGTGGTAAATGAAGCGGCGATGGACCGCAGATTGGGTTGGACAATTCGAGCCAGGGCCGCAAATCCTACCGTGAAAAAGCATCCGAGCACAGCGGGCTGGAGGAATAAAACGGCGATCAGCCATGGCCCCGACATGGCACCCAGCATGATGGTTGTTATTCCTGCAACAAGCATAACCATAAAGATGAATATTTTCTCTCCTATCCGGCCCATGAACCAGCCCCCCACAAAAGGCATGAATAAGCCCGATATTCTGGAAAGCCCCAGAAGGGTATTTGCCCAGTCCAGGTCCATCCCCCGCTCATTGACAAGAAATAGCGGGAGCATGGTATAGAGGCCGACACTCCCACCTATGGCAAGGGCGAAAACCACGACCATGATCCAGAAAGAGTGCGTGGAGATCACGCTTTTGACAACTGCCGGCCGGGGCGTATCCCCCGGAAACTCCCCGCAACGTCCGAAGCGGCGGAAGGCCAATCCCACGATGAGGGTCACCACACCGAAAATGGCCAGGATGAGCTGCCAGGAAAAGAGGCCCAACATCAGATTGGCGATGAGGGGACAAAGGACCAGGCTCAAGGGGGGTGCCATCTGATGCAGGGCCAAGGCCTTTCCCCAGTCAGAGTGACTCACCATGGCCGTGATGGTGGCAATGGCAGAGGGGATGTGAAGGCCAGCACCCATTCCCAGCAGAACCAGGCAGACTTGAATGAACCATAATTGGGGGCTGACACTAAAGATAACAAGCACCAGCCCCATACCCAGCATAGAGATGACCAAGGTCCCCTTGTGGTTGACTTTGTTGGAAAGAAACCCGGAACAGATCTGAGCCACAAAAAACCCGAGGGAGATCATCAGAAACAGTGAACCTGACTGGCTGTAGGTGATATTTAACTTCTGTTCGATCGTCGGCATGAGAGGAGCAAGAATGAACCGTCCCATAAAACTCAAGAAGAAGAGGGAGGAAATGAAGAGGATGCGACCCAGGTTGGCCCTGAAGGGCTGTGGCACAGGGCATTCCTTATCAGATACATATGGATCCACGAAAACTCCTCTCTGCTTTGTTAAACCAGTCGGCTCAATGATAGGGAACCCATGCGAGCAGCATGCCGACCGGAACGGAACCAGAACCCGGTTAGGTGTCCCGGCCCGCGCTAGTTCTTAACTATAAGGAGGCGATGTCGGATTGGCAAGTGGCATGAGATCAGACCAAGGTGGGATTTCTTGAAAGGTTGGGCAATGAACTCAACCGGGTGGTCGTTCCTCGAAAAAAGTGGCGGCCGAAAAGGTCGATAAATAGGTGTGACCCCTTTTCCACCACAAAGCGCCGAAGAACCAGACGGGAGACCGGGAACCGGGCAACTCGGCATACCCGCGGCGCGAAGCGACGCGGGTACCAGTGATTGATATTGCTATTTGCCTTGATAACTTAACGAAGTCAGAATTATCAGGTCACTTTCATATGTCACTTTGTGCTCGGATATCTAACCGTCCGCACAGTACCCATAAATGACAAAGGCCCAGTTCTCATTGAAGAGAAGCTGGGCCTCTTGTATTCTCTCAATCCCCTTCACGATCTGACCCCTTTGTTTTGAGGTTCATCCGGAGATTCCCATGATCAAAAGCGAGAATAATCTAGCCCTGTCGGCATGTTATGTCAAGGGGTAATATGGAAAGGCCGAAAACCATAAAAACCCTTGACTTGAAGGTGGTGGTCTTAAACGGCCTGGAAACCTACGAGCAGATCGGGAGCGGGCCCGATTGTCACTTATATCTGACAAACAAGATGCCTTGATGGTGAATGATGGAGAAAGCTGTGGCATTGACAGGAGGAAACTCATTGCATATCATCGGCTCCACCAGATGAAAAAGAGGGGCGGTGGAAAAGGGAGCGGCCGAAGAAGGTGGTAAACATTGCAGAATAATCGGGGTGTTCGTGAGATACTTAGTGTTATGAACTATTACAGCGGAAAATTTGAAAACATTGCGACAAGACAGGTTGCGGTAGCAAAAAACGGGATGGTCGCAACCAGCCAGCCGCTGGCCGCCCAAGGGGGGCTGGAAATACTTAGGAAGGGCGGCAATGCAGTAGACGCAGCGGTCGCTGCGGCAACCTGCCTGACGGTTGTCGAGCCGACATCGAACGGCATAGGGGCGGATGCATTTGCAATAGTGTATTTTAACGGCAGACTCTACGGTCTGAACTCGTCGGGCCCGGCTCCGATGGGAATATCGATTGATGTGCTTAAATCCAAGGGACACGATAAAATGCCGACGACGGGCTTTGCGCCGGTCAATGTACCGGGCGCACCGGCCGCATGGAATGCACTGTCCGAAAGGTTCGGTGCTCTGCCGCTGACCGACACATTGGCTCCGGCAATAGCATATGCACTCGAAGGCTTCCCCCTCTCTCCGGTGGTTGCACACTACTGGGACAGGGCCGCCAAGGCATATGCAGAGACACTGTCGAGCGATGAGTTTGCAGAATGGTTTAAGACGTTTACCAAGGAAGGCGAAGCCCCACGCTGCGGAGAGGTTTGGGGATCGCCGGGGCATGCAAAAACACTTGCGGATATAGCGCGAACCGGGGCGAAATCATTCTATCAAGGCGATATAGCTGACAGTATAGACACATTCTCACGACAGTACGGTGGGTATATAAGAAAATCCGACCTTGCTGCATACAGCCCTGAATGGGTCGATACGCTGAGCGTAAACTACAGGGGCTACGATGTACATGAGCTGCCGCCCAACGGACAGGGAATGGTCGCGCTGATGGCGCTGAACATATTGACGGAATACGAGCTTAAGCACAACGACCCGCAGACAATGCACCGTATGATAGAGGCCGTCAAGCTGAGCTTTGCTGACGCGATGGCGGGAATCACCGACCCGAAATACATGAAGGTGGATCCGGTGCGTTTGCTGAGCGCTGAATACGCTGCGGAGCGCAGGGCGCTGATCGGTGATACGGCAATAATGCCGCAACCCTCAAGATTTACGGACCACGGTACGGTGTACCTGTGCACGGCGGACTCACGGGGTAACATGGTATCATTCATACAGAGTAACTACATGGGCTTTGGCTCGGGGTTGGTTGTGCCGGGCACGGGAATTGCGCTGAACAACCGAGGGTGCAACTTCTCTCTCGATGAAACGCACGACAACCATCTTGAAGGCGGCAAGCGTTCATACCACACGATAATACCGGGCTTTTTGATGAAGGATGGCAAAGCCGTAGGGCCGTTTGGAGTAATGGGCGGCTTCATGCAACCTCAAGGCCATGTGCAAGTACTCATTAACCTTCTCGATCTTGGTATGAACCCCCAGGAGGCCCTGGATGCGCCGCGGTTCATGTGGGATGAAGGCGTGAAGGTTGCTGTTGAACGCGAAGCGGGGGACGATGCAATATCAGAATTAATCAAAAGAGGGCACGACATCGATGTTCAGGAGTCCTCGTCGACATTTGGCCGGGGCCAGATAATATTCACAGACGGCACCAGCCTCTACGGAGGCACTGAAAAGCGCTGCGACGGGACCGTCGCGTGCTGGTAAGGACATTTACAGAGACTATGGATGAAGAATGAAGCAAAGCCGAAATACGCAGGCGACTCTCAGGAAATGCTGGAGGAATACGAGTCATATTTAACAAATAGTTGACTTGGAAAGACAGCTTGATGGGGAATCAGGGAGGAAGCTGCGGCGTTGACAGGAGTAAACCCATTGCATATCATCCGTTCCACCAGATGAAAATGAGGAGGTGCGCCGATGAGCGATAAGAGAGAGACCGGGGGAGACCGGGACAGACCTTTGAGTGGGATCAGGGTGATCGAGATGGCCGGGCTTGCGCCTTCTCCTTACTGCGGAATGATCCTCAGCGATTTCGGGGCCGACGTGGTCGTGGTTGATCGTCTCTCCAAGGGAGGGCCCGAGATCCCCAATGTCATGCCGAAGAATCCTTTCGATCGGGGAAAACGCTCCTTGCGACTGAATCTCAAGAGCGAGGGAGGAGTTGCCATTGTTAAAAAGATGATCAGAGATTCCGATGTCCTCATTGAACCGTACCGGCCCGGCGTCATGGAGGGCCTGGGCCTGGGTCCGGACCATGCCTTCCAGTTCAATCCCGGGATCGTCTACGCCCGTCTGACGGGATGGGGGCAGAAAGGCTCATATGCCGGCATGGCGGGCCACGATATCGATTACATCGGCCTGTCGGGCGCGCTGTCGCTCTTTAGGAGAAAGGGCGAAAAGCCGCTCCCCCCCTGCAACACCCTCGGCGATTTTGCAGGCGGGGGCATGCTCTGCGCCCTGGGTATCGTGCTGGCCCTCTTTGAAAGGGAGCGATCCGGAAAGGGGCAGGTGGTGGATGCCGCCATGGTGGACGGCGCCTCCAGCTTCATCACCCTGTTCTACGGTCTGCTCGGCAACAATCTCATGACCCTGGATATCGGCGCCAACCTCCTGGATTCAGGTGCGCCTTTTTACGAGACGTACGAAACTTCCGACGGCAAATTTCTGGCGGTAGGGGCTATCGAGGGGAGATTTTACAAGGAGTTCCTGGACGGGTTGGGAATTGATCCTTCGTCCTTGCCGCAGCAATATGACATGCCGCGCTGGCCGGAGATGAAGGAGCGGTTCGCGGAAGTGATCAGAACCAGGATACGCGAGGAGTGGATGGGAATCTTTGAAGGCAGGGATGCCTGCGTTGCACCCGTCCTTGGCCTGGACGAAGTCAGGGACCATCCCCACAACCGGGAAAGAGAACTCCTGGTGGAGTTGGACGGGCTGCTCCAGCCAGCCCCCGCGCCGAGACTCTCACGAACGCCCGGAAAGGCCCATCAGCCGGGCATGCCCAGGGGCGCCCACACGAGGGAGGTGCTGGAGCAGGTGGGGTATAAGTCAGAGGAGGTGGAGGCTCTGTTTGGCAAGGGTATTGTGGAATAGGAAACCTCTCTCTTCATCATGTGGCGCACTCGGAAGGATCCCCTGCCAGTTTGGAGAGGGCATGGTCAAGCGCGGGCAATACGGCCTCCAGGTTTTCTCTGGCGGCGCGGGGACTGCCCGGAAGATTAATGATGAGACAGGCCTTGCGGACACCCACAACGGCCCTCGACAGCATGGCGTGCGGCGTCTTTTTCAGGCTGGCCGCGCGCATGGCCTCTGCCATGCCGGGAACTTCATAATCAATGACGCTCATGGTGGCCTGGGGGGTCACGTCCCGGGGCGTAAGCCCGGTGCCCCCTGAGGTAACAATGAGCGCCAGGTGTTCATCATCGACCCATTTCCTCAGAACTCCGGCTATCCGTTCACTCTCGTCCGGGACGATATCCTGTATGGCGATAGTATATCCCTTCTCCTTGAGGAGCCGGGTAACGACCTGGCCGCTTTCGTCCTCGCGGAGGCCCTGCGAGCCTTTGTCGCTGACGGTCAGGACGCCTGCCAGGATTCTATGTCCTGTCTGCTCCATGTGATGTTATTTAGATCCCAGTTCAAAATCGGTGACAATCGTGTTCAATGTCAAATGCCAAAATCCCAATGTCAAATCAATGTCCAATACCAAATGACCAAATTGAGCAAGGAATTTGGGGTGAATTCTTCCAGGGCCTAACCCTGTTTGTCATTTGAAGTTCATTTGACATTTGAGAGTTGACAATTGGTCATTCCGGCCTCCCCGCCTTTGGCGGGCTTGGCCGGCATTATTCCTTCTCCTTTGCAGCCGCAATCACCTTTTCGGCAAGCTGGGCCGGGACCTCCTCGTAATGGGAGTGCTCCATGCTGAATGTGCCTCTGCCGCCTGTCATGGCGTTGAGGTCCAGGGCGTACTGGAGGACCTCCGCCATGGGGGCCTGTGCTATGATGACCTGGTATCTGCCCCGGCTGTCCATGCCCAGCACCCTTCCGCGCCGTCCGTTCAAATCGCCCATGACATCCCCCATGACCTCCTCCGGCACCATGATCTCCAGTTTCATGATGGGTTCCAGGAGGATCGGGTTGGCTTCCTGGATGCCCTTCTTCAGGCACATACTGGCAGCGATCTTGAAGGCCATTTCCGAGGAATCCACGTCATGGGATTTCCCGTCAAAAAAACGGACCTTCAGGTCCACGATGGGAAAGCCCGCGAGAATGCCGTTCCGGATTGCCTCATGGAGGCCCTTCTCCACTGCGGGGACAAAATTCCTGGGCACATTCATGCCGACAAGGGCCTCTTCAAATTCAAACCCCATCCCCTTCTCAAGCGGTGAGAGATCGAAATGCACCTCGGCAAACTGCCCCCGACCGCCGGTCTGTTTCTTGTGCCGGTAGATCACCTTGGTGACGGATTTTTTGATGGTCTCCCGGTAAGGTACCTGAACCGGGCTCAGGGTCACTTCCACACCGAACTTCCGGTTGAGCTTCTCGCAGGTGGTTTCCAGGTGAATCTGTCCTGTACCGGATAGAATAATCTCTGAGGTCGTCTGGTCTCTTTCAAGACGAAGGGTCGGATCTTCTTCAAGGAGCTTTGCGAGGGATGAAAAAACCTTGTCTTCGCTTCCCTTGACTTTGGCTTGGACCGCGTAAGAAAGGACCGGAGGGAGGGGTTCGGCAGGCTGATAGATGACAGGACCATTTTCCACGCAGAGGGTATCACCTGTGGTGGTCTCTTTCAATTTTGCTATGGCCACGATATCTCCCGGCCCAGCGGCTTCCACGGATTGCTGCTTTTTGCCTTCGGGAATAAGCAATTGTCCGAATTTTTCTTTGACCTGTCTGTTCGCGTTGTAGATGGTGGAATCTGCGTTGAGGGTCCCGGAAAAGATCCTGAGCAGCGTCAGTTTCCCGGCGAACGGATCGGCGACCGTTTTGAATACCAGAGCTGAAAAGGGTGCATCTGCGGATGGAGCGCGCTCCAGGGTTTCCCCGGTCCGAGGTTTGGTCCCCTCTTTCGGGTTCCTTTCAGAAGGGGATGGGAGGCCGTTTACTATGAGGTCCATCAATTGAGGTACGCCGATATTGGCAGTCGCCGAACCGCAGACGATAGGGACGATGAGACCGGACTTGATACCTTCAATGAAGGTCTGTTCCACATCTTTCTCAGAAAGCTCCTCACCTTCCAGGTATTTCTCCATCAGGTCGTCATTTGCCTCAACGATGTTTTCAATCATTTTTTCACGCCATTCACCGACCAGGTCTTCCATTTCGCCCGGTATGTCCGCGGTTTCAAACTTGCCGCTCGCATCCTTGTTGTACACGTATGCCTTCTTTTTGATGAGGTCTACCACTCCCGTGAACTTGTCTTCGGCGCCGATCGGGAGGGACACCGGGGTCATGCTAACGTCGAAAGCCTGTGAGAGTTCTCCCACTACCTTGTAGAAATCAGCGCGTTCACGATCCATCTTGTTTATAAATATGATCCTGGGAAGCGCCCGCTCGTCGGCAAAATCCCACACTTTTTCAGTGCCTATTTTGACACCTGACGTTGCATCTACAACAACAATTACCGCGTCTGCTGCCTGCAGGGAGAATTTTGTATCCGAGAGGAAGTTGTCTTCGCCCGGCGTGTCCAGGATGTTGATCGTCTGCTTTTTCCAGGAGGAATGATGGAATGAGGTGTTGATGGTGATTTTTCTCTTTATCTCTTCAGGCTCGAAATCCATGTTGGAAGAGCCGTCATCCACCTTGCCCAGGCGGGTAGTTGCCTTTCCATCAAAAAGCATAGCTTCGGCAAGAGACGTTTTCCCGGAGCCCCCATGAGCTACAAGTGCCACATTTCTCAATTGTTGCGCTCTTTTTTCCATTCTCCTTATCCTTTCCTGATCAATTTATTTTTACTTTTCAGGCGTTCAGCTGCCGGAATGCGCACAAGTCCCATCCACTCTCTCTGCTTCCCGGTGGTCGTTCGTGCCGCCGACATTCCGGATTGTCTTCAAGAAATGAATCAATGAATAGAATCTTGTCTTTTTCACGTGTGGGCATGTATGAAAAAATGACCAGAAGTTGGTCTAAAAACCTACCGCAATAATCAAATTAAAGTCAAGCGCAGAATGCAGGAGAAAGATTTTTTGATTGCTAATCCTGAGCAACATGATATATTTACTATTTTTTTAGAGCAAGGGGCTGCAGTGATGACCCGCACCGGAAAGCGGAATCCGAAAGGGGCGGAGGCTGCCGGGAAAAAAGCCGAGTGCGTTGGGATGAAAGATTTCATGGATGCATTTCTCGGGGTGCTCCGCGAGCAGAAGGGATATTCCCAGCACACCGTAAGGAGTTACCGAGCCGATCTCATCCATTTCTTCACTTTCCTGGGGGCACAGAAAAAAGACATTGATGCCAGGGAAATCAGGTCCTACCTGGGAAATCTCTTCGGCCGGTACAAGCGGACGACTATCGCGCGAAAGCTTTCGGCTATCCGGTCGTTTTTTTCTTTTCTCGAGAGAAAGGGCATCCTGGAGAGCAATCCTGCAAAGGAGATCTCTTCGCCGAAGCTGGACAAGTATATACCCGGATATCTTACCGTCGATGAAGTCTTCAGACTGCTGGAAAGACCGGATAAAGGAAAGCCGTTCGGCAGCAGGGATCTGGCTATCCTGGAGCTGCTCTATTCCTGCGGGATCCGTGTCAGCGAAATGGCCGGCCTGAACCTTTCCAGTATGGATTTTCCGGCGCGGCTGTTGAAAGTGACCGGAAAAGGAAATAAGGAGCGGATAGTGCCTGTGGGCAGGCAGGCACTGCGTGCCGTTGAGCGGTATCTGGATGCCACGCGCCATTTCCGGGGCAAATGGGGAGGAGATCATGGAGATGCTCCTCTGTTTGTGAATCAGCGGGGCGGGCGCCTTTCGAGTCGGAGCATTCACAGGCTCGTGAAACACTATGCTTTGGAGTGCGGGCTTTCTCCGGAAATCAGCCCCCACTCCATGCGGCACAGCTTCGCGACCCATATGCTGGAAGGAGGTGCCGATCTCCGGTCGGTCCAGGAACTCCTGGGGCACGAGAGCCTTTCAACGACGCAGAAATATACCCATGTCACCCTGGACCGGCTCATGGAGGTCTATGACAAAGCGCATCCAAGGAGCCATTGAATGACGGGAGTCTGGGGTGAAGGATCAGGGGACAGGTGTCGGAGCGACGACGGGACAACTCAGAGCCTTGCAGGCTTTTCGTCAATTTGGTCATTTGATATTTGACATTGATTTGACATTTGGATTTTGGCATTTGACATTCAAAATGAGCACAGCAGAAATTCTCTGCTCATTTTGAACATAAATTTACTTATAAGGGCCTAATAGCTCGGGAGAGAAAGATGCAGGAAAAACAGGCCAAGATACGGGCAACCACGATTCTGGCCGTCAGAAAAGAGGGCAGGGCAGTGATGGCAGGAGACGGCCAGGTGACCCTCGGTGATACGATCATGAAACACAAGGCGAGCAAGATACGGGCAATGTACAAAGATGCCGTCCTGGTGGGCTTTGCCGGTGCTGCTGCGGATGCCTTCAACCTGTTTGAGCGACTCGAGGCGAAGCTTGAATCCTACAGCGGAAATTTGACCAGGGCGGCTGTGGAACTGGCAAAAGATTGGAGGACCGACAAGATACTGAGAAAACTGGAGGCCCTTTTACTCGCAATGGACCAGGACCATACCTTCATCATATCGGGAACAGGTGATATCATCGAACCGGACGAGTGCGTGGCGGCAATAGGATCGGGCGGGCCCTATGCCCTGGCGGCTGCGCGGGCGCTGGTGGAGCACTCGAACCTGGATGCTGCCGCAATAGCGCAGGAGGCCATGACCATAGCGGCATCCATCTGTCTGTACACCAATGACCATATAACGGTTCATGAACTGGAGAGGTAGTGCCCATCCACAAAAAGAAAGGTTCAATGGAATTCTAATGAAGGTTTTGACCCCGAGAGAGACAGTCTCTGAACTTGATAAGTACATTATCGGTCAGGATGATGCGAAACGGTCCGTAGCGATTGCGCTCAGAAACAGATGGCGCCGGCAGCAGGTGGCCCCCGAATTGAGGGATGAGATCGCTCCCAAGAACATCATCATGATCGGGCCGACAGGCGTGGGAAAAACGGAGATCGCGAGACGCCTGGCACGCCTGGCCAATTCTCCCTTTTTGAAAGTCGAGGCCACCAAGTTTACCGAAGTTGGGTATGTGGGCCGGGATGTGGAATCCATGATCCGGGACCTCACTGAACTCGCCATCAACATGGCCAGGCAGGAAGAACAGGAACGGGTACAAGTGAAGGCCCGGGAACTGGCGGAGGAGCGGCTACTGGATATCCTGCTGCCGAAGAAACGCGAAGAAACCAGGGAGGAAGGAGAGGAAGAAAAGGAAAAGGTCCTTGAGGTGGTCCGCGTGGATAAGCCCGAAAGCTCCTCCACCCGAGACAAGCTGCGGCGCATGCTGCGGGAGGGGAAGCTGGACGAACGCTTTGTCGAGCTGGAAGTCACCAACAAGAACATGCCCATGGTTGAAATATTCTCCAACGCCGGCATTGAAGAGATGGAGTTCAACATCAAGGAGATGTTCGGCAATATGTTCCCCTCGAAAAAGAAGAGACGGCGGGTAAAGGTCCCCGAAGCCATGGATATCATCTTCCAACAGGAGTCCCAGAGACTCATTGATATGGACAAGGTAATGGAGCAGGCCATCCAGATGACGGAACAGAACGGCATCATCTTTCTGGATGAACTGGATAAGATCGCCGGCGCCGAGTCAGGGTATGGCCCTGACGTCTCGCGGGAAGGGGTGCAGCGGGATCTCCTCCCCATCGTAGAAGGGAGTACCGTCACCACCAAGTATGGAATGGTAAAAACCGATCATATCCTCTTCATCGCAGCCGGGGCCTTTAATGTCAGCAAACCGTCAGACCTGTTGCCGGAACTCCAGGGGAGATTTCCCATACGCGTAGAACTTGATTCCCTCACGGAAGAAGATTTTATCAGGATTCTGACTGAACCGAAGAATGCCCTGATCACCCAGTACAAGGCGCTCCTGGCCACCGAAGGAATTGATCTGATTTTTGACGAAGCTTCAATCAACCAAATCGCGGCCCTGGCAAGCAGCGTGAATGAGCGCACCGAGAATATCGGGGCACGCAGACTCCACACGGTAATGGAAAAACTCCTGGACGAGATATCGTTCGATGCCCCCGACAGGAAGGAAAAAGAAGTTATGATTACGGAAGAGTACGTGATGGACAAACTGCAGGAGATCCTCGAAGATGAAGATCTGAGCCGGTATATTCTGTGACACACCCAAAGGCGATTGGGCGGCGTAAGGCGTGAGGCGCGAGGCATAAGGCGCAAGGAAAAGACATGGCGGTATGGGCAAAGCCCGATGTCGTGAATTTCGGTGTTTGAAGTCCCCCTTTCACAATAATAAAAGGGGGATTTAAGTGGAGGTCGGTAAATCCCTCCCAACCCCCCATCGCAAAGGGGGGAGTTGTTGGTTAGAGTCTTGAGATAATGACATTGTGCCGGACCCAGAAGGACTGGGAGCGAGGAACCCCAAAACGGGCGAACGGGCCCAACGGGCCAACCGGCCAAACGGACCAAACCGGCACAACGGGCCAAAAAGGGAGACGAGGCTGTATGATTACGCACAGTGACAGGGCCAAGGTCCTTATCGAGGCGCTCCCCTATATTCAGCGATTTAACGGCTCCACCGTGGTGGTAAAATACGGCGGACACGCCATGGCCGATGATCAACTCAAAACGGATTTCGCCCTGGATATCATTTTGATGAAATATGTGGGCATAAACCCCGTCGTGGTCCACGGGGGAGGCCCCCAGATAGGAAATTTTCTCGAGAAATTATCCATAGAACCCCGCTTTGTGGACGGGATGAGGGTGACCGATAAGGAGACCATGGACGTGGTTGAGATGGTCCTTGTTGGCAAGGTGAACAAGGAGATAGTGAACCTCATCAACGGCAACGGCGGACGGGCGGTGGGACTGTCCGGAAAAGACGGACGATTGATAACCGCACGGAAAATGGAATACAGGAAGCAGAGGGCCGATGACCGACCGCCTGAAATTATTGATATGGGGTTGGTGGGCGAGATAACCGCGGTGGATAACCGGGTACTCCTCAGCCTGACTGAACGTGAGTTTATCCCCGTCATCGCGCCGGTGGGCGCCGGAGAGGGAGGAGAGACCTACAACATCAACGCCGACCTCGTGGCAGGCCGTATCGCTGCTTCGCTCAAGGCCAGGAAACTGGTGCTCCTCACCGATACCGGCGGCGTTAAAGACAAGGACGGAAGCCTTATCTCGACCCTCCGTAGAGAGGAAGCACGAAGCCTGACAGAGAATGGGACTATCACCGGAGGGATGATCCCCAAGGTGCAGTGCTGTATAGAGGCCCTTGCCGGCGGCGTGCAGAAAGCCCATATTATCGATGGGCGTGAACAGCACGCCATCCTGCTGGAACTCTTCACCGAGCGGGGGATCGGCACGGAGATAGTGCACTGACTGAGGCTTAAGGCGTAGGGCATAAGGCGGACGCCCAAAGGAAAAGGCGAAAGGTCAAAGGCAAAAGGCAGAAGGTTTAGGGCAACCGAATAATCACAGGCAGTCTCCTTGAACAGAAAAGCCTTACGCCTTACGCCTTGAAAGTACAGGGGTTAAGAGACAATGAAAGTGACAGAAAAAATGACCACCATGGAACGGGCTGACAGGTACATGTTCCGGACCTACGCGCGTTTTCCGGTTACGCTTGTCCGGGGAAAAGGGTGCCGCGTCTGGGATGAAGCAGGAAAGGAATACCTGGATTTCGTGGGCGGGATTGCAGTCTGCGCCCTGGGACACAGTTCCGAGGTGGTCACCCGGGCGCTTGAAGAACAATCCAGGACCCTTGTGCATGTTTCCAATCTCTTTTACACCAGGCCGCAGACAGACGTTGCTGAACTGCTCGTGAAGCACTCATTCGCCGATCGCGTTTTTTTCTGCAACAGCGGGGCCGAGGCGAATGAAGCGGCCATAAAGCTTGCACGCCATTATGCGAGAGAGAAGTTCGGGGAATCGCGTTTCACCATCATTTCCATGGAGAATTCATTCCACGGCCGTACCATGGCCACCCTGTCAGCCACGGGGCAGGCCAAGGTTCGAAAGGGATTCGATCCCGTGCTTCCCGGCTTCAGATTTGTTCCCTTTAATGACATCAGCAGTCTTGAGTCCGCTCTGGACGAGAAGGTATGCGCGGTCATGATGGAACCGATCCAGGGGGAGGGAGGTGTTGTCTGTCCGCAACCCGGGTACCTTGAGAAGGTGAGAGCCATTTGCACAAAAAGGGATGCTGCCCTGATCTTTGACGAGGTGCAGGTAGGAATGGGACGTACCGGCAGGCTTTTCGCCCACGAGCATTTCGGTGTGACGCCTGATATCATGACGCTGGCCAAGGCCCTGGGGAACGGTCTCCCTGTCGGGGCGATGCTCGCAACAGAAGAACTGAGCGGCGCTTTCGGTCCGGGCACCCACGCCACAACCTTCGGGGGAACCCCCCTTGTGACGGCCGTGTGCAAGGCCGTGCTGGAAACCCTCAGCGCGGGGGGGCTGGTCGAACACTGCAGCCTGGTGGGGGAGTATTTCAGGTCGCGGCTTGAGGAACTCGGACGGAAATATGCTTTTGTCCGCGGGGTACGGGGTTACGGACTTATTCTGGGCATGGAGCTGGACCGGCCGGGCGGCCCCATAGTGACTACCTGTATGGAAAAGGGATTCCTGATCAACTGCACCCAGGAGAAGGTGCTCCGGTTCATCCCGCCCCTGGTCGTTGAGAAAGATGAAATTGATCAGCTCGTGGAGGCACTGGACAAGATATTCGCGGATCTGCCCTAAACGGATTGAACGGTGAAGAGCGATGAAAAGGGATTTTATCAGTATAAAGAGTTTGAGTGGAGAAGAAATAGAATTTCTCCTGGAGAAGGCCCTTGAGATGAAACGGGCCGGGAAAGGCTACCGGAAGTCCCTCACGGGATACACTCTGGGGCTTCTTTTTGAAAAAGCATCCACAAGAACCCGGGTGTCCTTTGAATCGGCCATGTACCGGCTGGGAGGACAGACTCTGTTTCTGAGCAGCCGGGATACCCAGCTTTCCAGGGGCGAACCGGTCAAGGACACGGCGCGGGTCCTGTCCAGGTACCTGGACGGACTGGCCATACGCACGTATTCCCAGGAAATGGTGGAGGAGATGGCCCGGTGGGGCGATATTCCCGTGATCAACGCTCTTACCGACAAATATCATCCCTGCCAGGTCCTGAGCGATCTCATGACGGTGAAGGAAAAGAAGGGAAAACTGGATGGACTCAGAATAGCCTGGGTCGGCGACGGGAACAACATGGCCAATTCATGGATCAATGCGGCCCGGGTATTGGGATTTCGCCTTACCCTCGCCTGTCCGTCCGGCTATGCGCCGGATGATGATGTTCTTTCCGGTGCCGGCGAAAATATCCGGGTGACCGCGGACCCGAGAGAAGCGGTAAGCGGAGCCGATGTGATTAATACGGATGTATGGGCCAGTATGGGCCAGGAAGGCGAACACGAAAAACGGCTCCGTGTTTTCCAGGATTACCAGGTCAACAAAAGCCTGGTGAAACTGGCAAACCCCGGTGCGATCGTCATGCATTGCCTCCCGGCCCACCGCGGAGAGGAGATCGCGGACGAGGTCCTTGAAGGGCCGCAATCAGTGGTGTTCGACCAGGCGGAAAACAAGATGCATCTCCATCAGGCCATGCTGGAATGGTTGATGAAGTGAAGGAGTGAACAAGTTGAAAGAAGAAGTACAAAAGATAGTTCTGGCGTATTCAGGGGGCCTGGATACATCCGTTATCCTTGCCTGGTTGAAAGACACATACCAATGCCCGGTTATTGCCTACGCAGGAGATGTCGGCCAGGGTGATGATATGAATGCGGTCAGGGAAAAGGCGCTGGCCACGGGAGCGGAAGAGATTGTTATCGATGACCTGAAAGAAGAATTTGTCGGGGATTTTGTTTTTCCGGCCCTGCGGGCGAATGCTGTTTATGAGTCAAACTATCTGCTTGGCACATCCCTGGCTCGTCCTCTCATCGCCAGGGGACAGGTGCAGGCGGCCAAGAGGTTCGGGGCTGATGCAGTGAGCCATGGAGCCACGGGAAAAGGAAATGACCAGGTACGGTTTGAACTCAGCTACATGGCCCTGGAACCGGATCTGAAGATCATTGCCCCGTGGCGAATCTGGTCTTTCAAGGGGCGCGAAGACCTCATGGAGTATGCGCGGTCCAAGAGCATTCCGGTGCCTGTGACCAAAGCAAAACCCTATTCAAGTGACAGCAACCTCCTGCACATAAGCTTTGAGGGAGGGATTCTGGAGGACACCTGGACAGAACCGCCTGAGGATATCTTTGTCATGTCCATGTCTCCTGAAAAGGCGCCGGATAAGGCTACCTATATAGAGATAGAGTACAGGAATGGCGACCCTAAGGCCATAGACGGAGAAGAGCTTTCTCCCGCACGGCTCCTCGAGCGCCTGAATGATCTGGGCGGAAAGAATGGTATCGGGCGGGTGGACATGGTGGAAAATCGTTTCGTGGGCATGAAGTCACGGGGAGTGTACGAAACGCCGGGGGGAACTATCCTCAGGATTGCACACATGGACATGGAGTCCGTTACCCTGGATCGGGAAGTGGTCCATCTCAAGGAAGAGCTGGTCCCGCGATATGCTGAGATGATCTATTACGGCTACTGGTATGCACCGGAACGCGAGATGCTGCAGGCTTTGATGGATGAAACGCAGAAAAACGTAAACGGCACGGTTCGTTTGAAGCTCTACAAGGGGAATTGCACCGTG
>Ga0315542_1000577_pt1 | contig 23194 bp, 17 predicted proteins | sample SalMarSW160120MG_FD_202541 | JGI IMG/M metagenome (GOLD analysis project Ga0315542, IMG submission 202541) | Salt marsh sediment microbial communities from the Plum Island Ecosystem LTER, Massachusetts, United States - Salt Marsh Sediment SW1601-20 ... | reverse complement strand
CCAGCGGTCAGAGAGAGACTTTTCCGAGTAAAAACAACTGGCTCCCCGGTCGGGACTCGAACCTGCGAGCCGGGGAGGAGCCTGGTTCAGGGCAGATCGTCAGGTCCCAGTCTCACCAGCACCTTCCCGGTGCCGGCGCCGCTGAAGAGGGCGAGGAAGGCCCTGGGGGCGTTTTGGAGGCCGTCGAAGACCGTTTCGCGGACCTTGATCAGGCCGTCGTTGAGCCATTTGGCCATATCGTGCTGGAAGGTGGGGAGGAGGTCGAGGTGGTCGCGGACGATGAAGCCGCGGAGGGTGAGGCGCTTGGTGACGGCGGCGATGAGGAAGCGGGGGCCGGGAGGGGGCTGGGGGTCGTTGTACTGGCTGATCATGCCGCAGAGGGCGATGCGGCCGTGGTCGCGCATGTGGAGGAGGGCGGCGTCGAGGGTGTCGCCTCCCACGTTGTCGAAGTAGACGTCGATACCGTCGGCGCAGGCGCGGCGCAGGGCCACGGTCAGGTTGCGCTCCTGCTTGTAGTCGATCGCGACGTCGAGGCCCAGCTCGTTGCGCAGCCAGGCGCACTTGGCCTCGCCGCCGGCGATGCCGGTCACGCGGCAGCCCTTGAGCTTCGCGATCTGGCAGGCCACCGAGCCCACGGCCCCTGCGGCGCTCGAGACCAGGACGGACTCGCCCTCCTGCAGCTTCACCATGTGCAGCAGCCCCACGTAGGCGGTCATGCCCGGCATGCCGAGGGCGCCCAGGTACCTCTGCGGCGGGGCCAGCTCCGGATCGATGCGGCGCACGCCGTCGACGCCGCCGGTCCACCACTCCCGCCAGCCATGGTCGGCCAGGACCCAGTCCCCCCGGGCGAAGTCCGCGTGACGCGAGGCGACGACCCGGCCCACGCAGCCGCCGCCGAGCGGCTCGCCGATCTCGTACGGGCGCACGTAGCTCTTCGATTGGCGCATGCGACCCCGCATGTAAGGATCCACCGACATCCAGACGTTGCGCACCTGGAGCTGTCCATCGCCGGGTTCGGGCACCGGGACCTCGACCAGCTCGAAGGTATCCGCGGTGGGCAGCGCCTCGGGCCTGGCGGCCAGGCGGATCTCGCGGCTGGTGATCGTGCTCATGGCATCTCCTTCCAATAATCCTGACAGCGAGCCGGTCAGGTATGCTACAATCGAGTTCTGAACACACATTTTATGATCGCTCATATCTCGCCCATAGCAACATCAGCCAGCCTGGGTTGTCAGGCACACGTCCCGTGAATTGGGCGGGACAGGGCTGGGTAGCTGCATTTCTTCGTGTATGGAGAAGCAAGTGGAACTGATGCCGAGGGACGCTCCTGCGCCCGGCGCCGAGCGGAGTGCAAGCAAGGCCATCCTCTTTGTCATCCTGGCCGGAATCGCGTTTCGCCTGCTGATGATGTTCCTGGCGAGGGGAACCCTCATCGACGATGCCTACATCACTCTGCGCTACGGCCGCAACCTGTTCCTCGGCCGGGGCATGGTCTACAACCCCGGCGAGCGTGTGCTCGGAGCACCTCCTTTCTACATCGTCTGGCTGGGATTCCTGTGGCAGCTGGGGCGTGGGGTCCTGGGAGAGGCCGGGACGCGGATCGGCTACCTGGTGACCGGGATCAATATCCTGCTCATGGCCTGGGCGGCGCGCCTGCTGGCCGGGCGGGTGCATCTCCGGCCCGCCTTCCTGCGCCTGTTGCCGCTGGTGGCCTTCTGCATGTACCTGCCCTTCGCCGACAACACCAACTCCGGCATGGAGACCACGCTGTTCGTCCTCCTGCTCCTGCTCTCGGGGAGCCTCCTGGATCGGGGGCGGGACGCGGGTGCCTCGGCCATGATGGGACTGGCGGCGCTGGTTCGACCGGAAGGGACGATCTGGATCGCCAGCGTGCTGCTGGGCCGGATGCGCCGCCACGAGAAGCCGAGGCCGCAGCTCCTGCTGCCGTGCCTGGCGATCCTCGGGTCATGGGCGATCTTCTGCGTCCTGTACTTCGGAACGCCGATTCCCCAGAACGCCCTGGCCAAGAGCGGCTGGATCACGGCCCTCTGGGGCCGCGAGGGTCTGCTGCTGCATGTCCAGGAGGTGCTGAAGGCCTTCACCCTCCTGCCCTACAAGGGAGTGATAGGGCGCGTGGGCACCGTCAAGAACCTGCTGGGACCTGGCTGGATGATCCTGCCCCTCGCGTTCTTCATCCTCGGCACAGTGAAGCTGTGGCGGGAGCGCGGGCGCGATCTGGACTGGAGCCTCTTCTTCATCCTCTACGTTCTGCTCTTCGTCATCGGGCGCGGCGCACCATGGCCCAGCTGGTACGCCATCCCTCCGGGACTGGCCCTGGTCGTCGTCGGCACGCACGGTGCCTCCGTCCTCCTTGGGCTGTCAGCTCGCTGGCCGCTACGGGAGATGACGGCCCGGCGCCTCGTGCAGGTCATGGTCCCCGGTCTGGCCCTGACGCTGGGCCTGGGCTCCTATCTGGTCTGGCACGTGGACCGTTTGCCCTACTACGGGTTGCTGCGTCGGAGCCATGGACGCACAGGCTGCTTCCTGGCCACGGTCGAGCCGCAGAAGACCTTGCTGGTGATGGAAATGGGTCTGATCGGGTATCTGGCCGATCGGCACGTCGAGGACATGGCGGGCATCGTCTCCCGGAAGATCCTCGACCTGAACCGGCGGCGGCGGGAGCAGGTGGAGATTCCGGAACAGGTCGTGATGCTCCAGCCCGACTACATCTCGCTGCCCCGACGCCTGCTGCCGCGGATCTGCGAGGGCGAGTTCGGCGCCTGGTTCGAGCGCAGCTACCAGCGCGTGTTCGAGGCGTTGCCCTATCAGACCTTCGAGAAGCGCGAGGACGCCGGTCCGCCGCCGCCGTCGCGAGCACTGCCCTGAAGCCGCGTGAAATCCCGCCGTTGTCGCCGTCTGGCAGCTGTGCACGAATCGACACGTGCCTGTATGGCGGAGGCGTCATACCTGATGGCTGGCCGTCCTCGCCGACGGCTCTCCTGCAATCCTCGGGTCCCACAATCTCTTGTCCCTGAATGTGTTATGATTTGAAGCCGCGGTCGTCCGCCACTGGCACCCGACTTGTTCCTTGCCGGCTACTTGGCCATGGGTTCCGGAGGGGCTTCACTGAGGGGGCGCCATGAGAGGAATCAAGATCTTGTCCTTCCGCTGCGGCCCGGTGGTTCTCGGCGCGGGCGTCTTGCTCCTGATCCTGGGCGGCTGCGCGGTCAAGGTGCAGAAGCGGAACCTGACCGACCCCGTAAACTTCACGTCTCTCGACCGCCGCTCCCCGTACCTGAAGGCTCATCTGCCCGGCGGCGGGGTCTACGTCCTGGATTCCTGGCGGGCGGACGAGGGGCTGAGGGTGGTCACCGGCCAGGGCGTTCTGCTGGATGCCGCGCGCCGGACCGTGGATGAGGGTTGGTTCGACGTGCCGGTGGACTCGGTGGCCATCTTCGAGACGAACGTCGTGCAGACCTCGCCGGCGATCGGCGCCATGGCGGTCGTGACTGTCGCCTCGCTGGCCGGGACGATCTACTGCATCTCGAACCCGAAGGCCTGTTTCGGCTCCTGCCCGACCTTCTATGCCCCCGGCGATTCCACGCCCATCCTGCAGGCCGAGGGCTTCTCGGCCAGCGTGGCGCCGGCTCTCGAGGCGACGGATGTGGACGCTTTTTACCGCTGCCGGCCGCGCGGTCCCCGCCTGGAGGTCCTCATGACCAACGAGGCGCTCGAGACGCACGTCGTCCGGCACGTGGACCTGCTGCTGGCCCCGCGTCCGCCCGGAGGCCGGGTCCTGGCCACCTGCGACGGACGTTTCTGGCAGGCTCGGCAGCTGCTGTCCCCGGCGCATTGCACGGGGCCCGAGGGGGATTGTCGGGCTCTGCTGGCCGCCTGCGACGGCCGGGAGCGCTGCAGCGCTGCGGACTCGAGCTACCTGGGCACCCGGGAGATGATCGAGCTCGAGTTCACGGGGACACCGGAGAGTCGGCTGGGCCTGCTGGTGGCGGCGCGGCATTCGCTGCTGAGCACCTTTCTCTTCTACCAGGGCCTGGCCTATCTCGGCGAGCAGGCCGCTCCGGTCCTGGCGCGGGCCGGAACGCGGGACGGTCGGGACGGTCGGGACGGCGCGTCCGTGGGCGCGCTGCTGGGCAGGATCGAGGTCTTCGTGCCCGACGGCCATGGCGGGTGGTATCAGGCTGGTGAGGTGGGAGAGACCGGCCCGCTGGCTACCAACGCCCACCTGTTGCTCCTGCCGCCGCTGCCGTCCGGTTGCGTGGTGCTGCGGCTGCGCCTGACCAAGGGGAACTGGCGTCTCGACCAGGTTGCCCTGGCCGTGCTCGGTGACGAGGTGCGGCCGGTCCGCCTGCCGCCGATCCGGGTGCTCAGGGACGGGGTCGAGGATCCCGGGGCCCTGCAACGGCTGACCGACGAGGCGAGGACGCTGGTCACGCTGCCGGGGGACCGCTTCACGCTGGTCTATGATCTGCCGCCTGCTCCTGACACCTGGGAGCCGTTCCTGGAAAGCCGGGGCTACTACCTGGAGTGGATGCGCGAGGAGTGGCTGGCCGAGGAGAATCCCGGGCTGGCCGCTCTGCTCCTGGGCCGCCCGGATCTCGCCCTGCGGATGCTGGCGCCGGCGTTCAAGGAGATGGAACCTGACATGGAGTCCCAGTTCTGGGGGAGCCGCTATGCGGTCATGCGCTAGAAAGCTGGGCCGAGCGCTTCTGACCGGCGCCGCGATCGCCCTGGTCACCGGCTGCGCCGGGACTGGTGCGCCGGATGCCTGGCTGCCGGAGGCAAGGGCGGGAGGCCAGGAAGCCTACGGCGCCTGGATCATCGTGAAGCAAGAGGCCGGCAGCCAGCGACGGCAGATCGCCGGCGAGTTCTTGGCCCTGGGACCGGACAGCCTGTTCGTGCTGACCGCTGCGCGCCTGGAAGCGATCCCGCTCGCGGACGTGCAACGGGCCAAGGTGGTCTTCTACGATCCCCGGGCGGATGTGATCGGCATCTGGACGGCCGTGGGGACGCTCTCGACCCCGTCCCACGGCGTCGGCATAATCGTCTCATTGCCTGTCTGGTTGCTCCTGGGATGCTCCACGACGGTGATGCAGAGGAACCACGCCATCGAAAACTATCCCCGTAGCGGCGACCACAGGCAGGCCGCCGACAGGTGGTCCGGGATGAACCGCTTCGCTCGCTTTCCACAGGGTCCTCCACCCGACATACGGGCGCTTCCCCGGCCCGCCAAGGAATTCCCGCCCGTGAAGACAAGCCCCCAGCATCCCTGGGATCAACGGCGGTGATCCGAGGACATTACCGGTCGTCGAGCGGGCAGCTCCTCCCCGCCCGGGCCGCCAGCTGGTCCGGTTGCCGGGGTGTTTCTTCCTGATTACGGTGAGGACATGCGAGGCGGTTCCTCTGCAGAGGCCGCCGCTCTTGCCCGTATGCAGAAAGGAGCCGCCCATGCCCGGCAAGAATACCGAGAAGGCTTTCCCTTCCCCGCTGGACCGCCAGTGCGTCGACTGCATCCGCTTCCTGGCGGTCGATGCCGTGGAGAAGGCCGCCAGCGGCCACCCCGGCCTGCCGCTGGGCGCCGCGCCCATGGCCTATACACTGTGGACGCGCTTTCTGAAGCACGATCCGACCCACCCGCTCTGGTTCGACCGCGATCGCTTCGTGCTCTCGGCGGGGCACGGCTCGGCGCTGCTCTATGCGTTGCTGCACCTGAGCGGGTACGACCTGCCGCTCGAGCAGCTCCAGCAGTTCCGCCAGTGGGGCAGCCACACGCCCGGCCATCCCGAGCGGGATCCCGCGCGGGGCATCGAGACCACGACCGGTCCTCTGGGTCAGGGCTTCGGCAACGCCGTCGGCATGGCGATCGCCGAGGCCAACCTCGCCATGCGTTACAACCGCCCCGGCCATCCGGTGATCGATCACCATACCTACGTGCTCGCCAGCGACGGCGACCTGATGGAGGGCATCAGCTCCGAGACGGCTTCGCTGGCCGGCCACCTCGGCCTGGGCAAGCTGATCTGCCTGTACGACAACAACCACATCTCCCTGTCGGCAGAGACCGGTCTGACCTTCACCGAGGATCGCATGGCGCGCCTGGCCGCCCAGGGCTGGCACGTACTGGCCGTCGACGACGGCAACGACCTGGCCGCGGTGGCGCGCGCCCTCGAGGAGGCGCGGGCCGAGACCCGCCGGCCCTCGCTCATCCAGGTTCGCACGCACATCGGCTACGGCTCGCCGCACAAGCAGGACACCTACGAGGCCCACGGCAGTCCGCTCGGGCCGAAGGAGACGCGGCTCACCAAGGAGAACCTGGGCTGGCCGGTCGAACCGCCCTTCCTGGTGCCCGCGGAGGTGAGCGCCCGCTTCCGGCAGAGGCAGGAGGAGGGGCAGAGAGCGGAGGCGGCCTGGCGGGAGCGCTTCACGGCGTACGGCCGGGAGCATCCAGACCTGGCGCGGGAGCTGGAGCGGCTGATCGCCGGCGAGCTGCCCGAGGGCTGGGACGCGGACGTACCGGTCTACCCGGCCTCCGCCAAGGGGGAGAAGACCCGCGTGGCGGGCGGCAAAGTGCTCGCGGCGCTGGCGCCCCGGCTGCCGGCGCTGATCGGGGGCGCGGCCGACCTGAATCCCTCGACCCACACGCTGCTGCCGGGGCTCGGCGACTTCGAGCATCCCGACAACCAGGGCGGCGATCGCCAGGGTGCCGTCGGCGGCGTCTGGAGCCATGGCGGTCGCAACCTGCACTTCGGGGTGCGCGAGCACGCCATGGGCGGCATCCTCAACGGGCTGGCGGCCCACGGCGGCTTCCTCCCCTTCGGGAGCACCTTCCTCACGTTCTCCGATTACATGCGCCCGGCGATCCGCCTGGCCGCGCTGATGGGCCTGCAAGTCGTCTACGTCTTCACGCACGACAGCATCGCCCTGGGCGAGGACGGTCCCACCCATCAGCCGATCGAGCACCTGGCGGCCCTGCGCGCCATCCCGAACCTCGACGTGATCCGCCCCTGCGACGCCAACGAGACCGCCGAGGCCTGGCGCGTCGCCGTCACCACGCGGGACCGGCCGACCGCGCTGATCTTCACGCGCCAGAACGTGCCCACGCTCGATCGCAGCCGGCTCGCGCCCGCGGCCGACCTGCGGCGCGGCGCCTACGTGCTGGCCGAGGCGACGGGCGGCTACCCGCAGCTAATCCTCCTGGCGAGCGGCTCGGAGGTCGCCCTCATCCTGGAGGCGCGGGAGCGACTGCAGGAACAGGGGCACCGGGTGCGGGTGGTGTCGGTCCCGAGCTGGGAGCGGTTCGCGGCGCAGACGCCGGAGTACCGGATCAGCGTGCTGCCCCCGGCGGTGCATGCCCGCCTGGCCGTCGAGGCCGGCGTGACTCAGGGCTGGCAGGCCTGGGTCGGCGAGAAGGGCGACGTGCTGGGCCTGGATCGCTTCGGGGCATCGGCCCCCGGCGAGGTCGTGCAGCGCGAGCTGGGCTTCACGGTGGACGCCGTCTGCGAGCGGGCGCTGGCCCTGCTCCGGGACTGAAGCGCCGGATTTGGTTTCTTTTGCGCCAGAAAGGACTACTATTCCCGGGTCGGGACTCCTGTCCGTCTGCCCGCCGCGGGTTCATCGCCCTGCGACGGGCGCGGGCGCAACCAGGGAAAGGCGAGGATGGCGGATCATATCAGCGTGGTGCAGTACTTCTATGCCCGGGTTGGCGACCGGCCCGGTGAGGGACGGCGTCTGCTGGAGCACCTCAGCGAGAAGGGCATCAACCTGATGGCCTTCACGGCCACGCCCGTCGGCGACGGCCAGACAGAGCTGCGCTTCATCACCGAGCGCATCGAGAAGCTCCAGGAGGCGGCGTCCGACGCCGGGGTCGAGCTGCACGGTCCCAAGCGGGCCTTCCTGATCCAAGGGGAGGATCGCATCGGCGCCCTGCACGACCATCACCTGACTCTGGCCAACGCGGGCATCAACGTCACCTCTTCCGCCGGCGTCGGCAGCGAGTTCGGGTTCTTCGTTTTCGTCGTGTTCGTCGAGGAGAAGGACTTCGAGAAGGCGTCCTGGGCCTTCGGCTTCGATTGACCGGACGTCCGGAGTGACCGTCAGTCTCGGCTGACCGGACATCGCCGGCTGCCGGCCCCCAGCTCCCAGCCTCTTGCCGATCGCCCGACCCGTGCGCGACCGCCGGCCCCCTGCGCTCTGCAGTGATCTCCTCCCGCAACGGATCAAGCCTCGCAACCCCGCGGTCGCGGTGGTCGTACATCCAGGATGCCCGTCCCTCGTCGGTCCTTGTTCCTGCGATGTCCGGAAGGAGATCCGCCATGAAGATGATTTCATCTCAGACGGCGTGGGGCATGGTCGGCCTGGTCCTGCTGATCGCCTGGAGCGCCGCAGCCCAGGAAGCCGCCGCCCCGCGGGCCGAGCCCGCGCTCTTCCCCGTGCCCATTCCTTTCCGGAACGGCTACCTCCCGGTGGACGGGCTGCACGAGATCTACTACGAGCTGTGCGGCAATCCCGAGGGTGCGCCCATCATGGTCCTGCACGGCGGGCCGGGGGTGGGCATGTACAACCGCCTGAAGCAGTACTACGATCCGCAAAAGTTCCTGATCGTCCTGCACGACCAGCGCGGTGCCGGGCGCTCGCGACCTGCCGGCGAGCTGCGCGAGAACACGACGCCCCTGCTGGTCGAGGACATCGAACGGTTGCGGCAGCACCTCCAGCTGGGCCCCGTCTACGTCTTCGGCGGCTCCTGGGGCTCGACCCTGGCCCTCGCCTACGCCGAGACCCACCCGGCCAGCGTCCGCGGCATGATCCTGCGCGGCATCTTCGACGGCTCGCCGGAGGTGGTGGATTTCCACTACGAGGGGGCGGCCTTCTTCTTTCCGCAGGAGCATGCGAGGCTGCTGCAGGCTTTGCCCGATCCCGAGCGGCGCCCCTTGCCGCCCTATCTCGCTGAACTCCTGGCGCATAGCGATCCGCACGTGGTGCCGCCCTTTCTGGACGCCCTGGATCGTTACGAGATCAAGATGGGCAGCCTGCAGCTGCCCGACGATGCGATCGACCGGATCGTGACCGGATTTCGGCCCGAGGTGCAGCACCAGATGTCCAGCATCGACCTGCATTACGTGTCCCACGGCTACTTCCTCGAGCCTGGACAGATCCTGCGCGACGTCGACCGCCTGGCCGACATCCCCATCACCTTCATCAACGGCCGCTACGACATCATCTGCCCGCCCTTCTTCGCCTACCGCCTGCACGAGAAGCTGCCCCGCTCCGAGCTGATCATCGTCGAGGCGGCCGGCCACAGCGAGCGCGAGCCGGGAACCACGGCGGCGCTGCTGCGCGCGGTGGCGCGGTGGGAATGAGGGCGCGCAGGGCGGGATCGTTCACTTGTGCCGGATCCCTCGAACAGGCTAAGATGATCAAAGCCGGGGCGTGGCACTCCTGCTCCGGTGAGGCCGACGCATAACTCACTGGAGTCAGAGGTGATAGGCCGGACCATCTCCCACTATCGCATCCTGGAGAAGCTCGGGCAGGGGGGCATGGGGCTGGTCTACAAGGCCGAGGACACGCGGCTGCGGCGCCCGGTGGCTCTCAAGTTCCTGCCGCCGGAGCTGACCCGCGACGCCGAGGCCAAGGCCCGCTTTGTCCACGAAGCCCAGGCTGCGTCCGCGCTGGACCATCCCAACATCTACACCATCCACGAGATCGACGAGACGCCGGAGGGCCAGCTCTTCATCGCCATGGCCTGCTACGAGGGCGAGACGCTGAAGGAGAGGCTCGCCCGGGGACCGCTCGAGCCGCGGGAGGCCGTGGGCATCGTCCTGCAGATCGCCCGGGGACTGGCGAAGGCCCACGCGAAGGGGATCGTGCACCGCGACGTCAAGCCCGCCAACATCATCCTCACGCAGGACGGCCAGGTGAAGATCGTCGACTTCGGGCTGGCCACGCTGGCGGACCAGACGCGGCTGACGGTGACCGGCACGATGCTGGGCACCGCCGCCTACATGTCGCCCGAGCAGGCCCGGGGCGAGACGGTGGACGTGCAGACGGACGTCTGGGCGCTCGGGGTGGTGCTCTACGAAGCGCTGACGGGACAGCTGCCCTTCGGCGGCGAGACCCTGCCGGCCAAGATCTTCCAGATCCTGAACGTGGATCCCCCGCCGCTGGCGAGCCGGCGCGCCGACCTGCCGGCCGAGCTGCAGCACGTGGTGGACCGAGCGCTGGCCAAGCGGATCGCCGACCGGTACCCGAACGCGGCCGAGCTGCTGGACGACCTGCAGATCGTTCACGACGGGTTCGCGCCGGATGAGAGCCGGCGCAGCGCCCTGTCGGTGCTCAGCGGTCCGGCAGCCAGACGGGCCGTTCGCTGGCGCCGCACGGCCCTGGCCCTGGCCGGCGCCCTGGTGCTGGCGACCGGTCTCTGGCTGGTCCGGGGCCGGCTGGGCGGCGGCCAGGCCCCCGCCCCGGCCCTCGCCGTCCTGGACTTCCGGAACCTGGTCGTGCCGGACGATCCGAACACCGTCGCGATCGTGATGGGTCTGGTCCAGGTGGGGCTGATCGAGAGCTGTCCCATCCGGGTGATCAGCCCGGAGTACCTGCACGATCTGCGGCGCCGCCTGTTCGGCGCGGGCGAGGGCCCCATCGCGCCGGACCAGGCCCTGGAGGTCGCGCGCCAGGCGGGGGCCACGCTCCTGCTCATGGGGCAGCTGGGTCGCTTGCAGCAGCAGCGCAACGTGGCCTGGCGCCTGGTCGACGTCGAGAGCGGCGCGAACCTGGCGGGCAAGAACACGCCCGGCGAGGATCTCGGCCGCCTGGCCGACCGCCTGATCGGCGACGTCCTGCCCTGGATCGCGCAGGTCAGCGGGCAAGAGGCCACGGAGAAGGCGGTCCCGGTCGGCGAACTGACCACCTCCTCGCCGCAGGCCTACCGCTACTACGTGGCCGGCATCCTCGAGCGGGACGCCTACCGGGCCCAGGAGGCCGTCTCCGACCTGGAACAGGCGGTCGAGATCGACACCACCTTCGCCCTGGCTTCCCTGGAGCTCAGCCGCATCTACTACACCGGCCTGGGAGCGGGTGTGGACTACGGGCGTGCCGAGGCCAACGCCGAGAACGCCTGGCGTCACCGCTCGCACCTGAACGTGAAAGACCGCCTGCGGCTGGAAGCCTGGCGGGAGCAGCTGGACTACCGGGTGGCCGACGCGCTCGAGACTTACCAGGAGCTGCACAGCCGCTGGCCCGACGACCGCGAGATCCTCAACAACTACCACCGCATCCTCTTCCACTACTGGTACAGCGAGCGGGCGCTCGCGGTGGCCGAGCGGGGGCGCGAGCTCTATCCGGACGATCTCTACTTCGGCCTGTTCTACCAGATCGGCCTGGCGCACCAGGGCCGCATGGAGGAGGCGCTCGCGGCCACCCGCGCTTACCTCGCCCGGCACGAGGAGGAGCCCAACGCCTGGGACGAGCTGGCGCTGCGACATCTGAGCCTGGGTGAGCCGGACAGCGCCGAGGTGGCCTACCGGCATGCGCTGAGCCTCGATCCCGAGTTCCTGCCGTCGCGGCAGGGTCTGGGCTTCTGCGCCTACAGCCGCGGCGACCCGGACAGCGCCCTGGCCATCAACGCGGAGATCCTCCGCTCGCCCAAGCTCCTGGACAGCCAGAGGGTGGAGATCCTGGCCGACAACGCCTTCTGGCCGGGCTCGGCCATGTACCAGTTCGAGGCGGGACGCTGGCGGCAGGCCCTGGCGCTGGTCGATCAGGCCCACGAGTACGTCGGCGATGCGGTCAGCGCACTGCGGCTCGAGGCCACGCGCGCGCGCTTCCTGCTGAGCCTGGGACGTTTCGCGGAGGTCCTGGCCTGGGCGCGGGGTCTGGCCGGCAGCGAGGCGGGCCGCCTGGCCGACCTCTACGGCATCCAGTACCGCGCCTGGGCGCTGGTCGGTCTGGATTCGCTGAGCGCGGCGAAGGCGGCGGTCCAGAAGCTGCACGACACCGAGGGAGGGTGGGGAGGCGTCGCTCTCTCCGAGGCCTTCAAGCTCACGGCCGAGATCGCCCTGGCCGAGGATCGCCCCGCCGACGCCCTGGCCGCGCTGCGGGAGATGGCACGCTACGGCCTGCCCGACGGTGGCCTGTGGGATCTGGAGTACCGCGGGATCCGGGCCCGCGCCCTGCGGCTGGCCGGCCGCCGCGACGAGGCGGTGCAGGCGTGGCGGGATCTGCTGCACGTCTATGGCAGCCACGCCCTGGCGCACTACGAGCTGGGCCGGCTGTACGAGCAGATGAAGCGCCCGGCCGCCGCCCGCCGCGAGTACACCGCCCTCCTTGCCGCCTGGGCTCACGCGGACGACGGCCTGCCCGAGCCCGCCGAGGCCCGCCGCCGGCTGGCGGCGCTCGGCGCCCGATGAAGATGGAGCGCCGCACCGGCGCGGCGGCCGACGCGGCGCCCGGAAGCTACCGGACCAGCGTGAGCTTGCCGCTCTGCCGGGCATGGCCGGCCCGGAGCAGGAACAGGTACGTCCCCGAGGGCGCGGCCTGGCCGCTCGCGTCGCGGCCGTCCCAGTGCAGCTCGTGCAGGCCCGCCGGGAGCCGGCCGGCTCGCAGGGTGTTGATGCGGGCTCCCTGCAGATCGTAGATCTCCACCCGCGCGTCGCTCTCGCGTGCCAGGGAGAAGCGGATCTCCACCGACGGATTGGCCGGATTCGGATAGGCCGAGAGCAAACGCACGAGGCCCGGCACGACCCCGTTCCCGTCCTGCACACCCGAGATCTGGGCCGCGAACCGCACCTCGATCCGGTAGGCCGCGTAGGGGGGCGCGGAAGAGAAGACGGAGGCGGCGATCAGGGGACTGCCTCCCTCGCCCGCCACCGCCGGCGCGAACTCCGGGACGCTGCCCGCGAAGGCGATGGCGCCGCTCGGGTCGGCGACCGGGCCGGAGCCGGAGATCCAGTTCCAGTCGACGTCCGTGCGCGTGTCCAGGAGGTTCACGGAGTTGCGGTCGTCGACGAAGGCGGTCGTGAAGCGCTCGCCGTCCCAGGCTACGGCGGCATTGGTCTGGTTACCGGGCGCCGTCACCAGGGGCGTGCCGGTCGGCGGATCGAGGTAGTGCAGATTGGCGGTGAGGCGGAAGACGTACAGGTTCAGGTCCTCGGGATCGGCGGGCGCGTCCTGCCAGACGACGGCGGCGGAATCGCCGGCGGCGATCGCGGGGCGGTGATGGGCCAGCCCGTCGCCGGGGACGGTCAGCGGAAACGCGCCGAGGGGACTGCCGCCGGCGTCCACGAGGGCGGCCATGACCTCGCCGCCGTCGGCCGCACCGGCGTCCTCCCAGACGATGAACCACCGCGGTCCCAGGCGCGTGGCCCGCGGCGCTAGGGCGTTGCCCGTGCCGAAGGTCTGGGCGGCGGGCGGGACGAGCGGGCCCGCTCCCGGCACCACCGCACCGGCGACGCCCGGCGTGCCCCCCGAGCGCGCCGCGGTCACCAGGAACGAACCATCCCATCCGGCGACATCGGGATCGAAACCCTCGAACAGGGAAACCGGGCCGCCGTCCAGGATCGTGCCGTCGCCGGCGAGCCGGACTCCCTGGACCATGTCGGAGCTGCTCTGGTGCCAGACGGCGAGGTAGCGGGTCCCGTCGAAGGCCACGCGGGGCATCTCGACGGCGCCGCTGGTGAGCTGGACCGGAGCCGGGGTCAGGGCCTCGCCGCTGGCGTCGAGCGGGTGCGCCATGATGCGGGTCTGATCCGAGGTGTCGCTGCGGTAGACGAGCATGTAGCCGCTCGTCCCGGTGGCGAGGTCGGGGCTCGTTTGACTGGGAGCGCCCAGGGCCACGTCGTGCTCGGTCCCCAGCACCAGGTCGGTGCCCAGGCGCGAGGTGAACAGATCCAGCGGATTGATCCCGCCGTGCCGGACCTCGGGCCAGACGACCTGGGTGCCAGCGGTCGCGCCCTCGATCGCCGCACCGGGCTGGCCGCCGAGGGCCTGACCACCCGGATCCAGCAGCGTGCCGCCCGCGGAGACGCGGGCCACGTTCAGGCCACCATCCTGCCAGCCGACGATCCACTGCGTGCCGTCCCAGGCCAGATCCGGCAACAGGTGCAGCGACAGCGGCAGGTCGCCGGAGATGGGGAAGCCGTCGCCATCGAGGGAGCTGCCCGCGGGGTCGACGCGCGCACCGTAGACCTGGCTTTTGTCATTGTCGATGTAGAGCTGCCAGCCCACGAAGAACTGGCTGCCGCTGGAGGTGACGTTGGGAGTCCGGTAATAGTGAGTCTCGCCCTGCATGGGGATCTGGGTCAGGACCACCGGGTAGCTGTCCAGCAAGGTCAGGTCGGGGGTCATGCGCAGGCCGAAGATGCCGTAGTTGAAGCTCGAGACGTACCCCTCGAAGACGACCATGTAGACGCCGTCTGCGTAGGCCATGCCCGTGTCGTAGAAGAAGTAGCAGCAGGAGGGCGAGAACAGGTAGGTGGGGGCCGAAAGCAGCGCGCCTTCGGCGGTCAGCTTCTTGCCGACCAGGCGGGTCTTGGTCGCGAGCCCGTCGAAGTAAACATCCTTGAACACCAAGGCCCAGTCGGTGCCGTCGCTCGCGGCGCCCACCAGGCGCTCGTCGCTGTTCCCGCCGTCCCAGAGCACGATGGGGGTCGGGTCCAGCACCTCGCCGGCGGCCGAGACGCGCGCCCCCTCGACCCGGTGCACGTAGTACGGACCGTAGGGCACGGAGCCGGTCCAGATCACCAGCCATTCGGTCCCGTTCCAGACCACCGTGGGATCGAACTGATCGCCCGGGCCCTGGCTGATCACGATGGGTGTCGCATCCAGGAGCGCGCCGTCCTGGTCCAGGCGCGCCGCGTAGACGTCCCGGTTGCTGCCGGCGACCGCGCCGGCGACGAGGAAGCTCGTGCGATCGTCCGTCCAGGCAGCCAGGAACTGGTTGCCGCCGCGGGCGATGGCCGGATCGTCCTGGTTGCCCACCGCGAGGACCGGGACATCCTCGCCGGGCAGTCCGTGCGCCGGACGGAAGGCGGGCGGGGGGCCGGCCGCGGACCAGGTGGCCGGCAGGAGGAAGACGAGCAGGATCCCGATCCCCACCAGCACGGTCAGGGGTCGACGGGGTGCAGCAGATGGGCCGAGCATGGAAATACCTCCTCGGAATTCGCGCAAGGAGCAGGTGTCCGGATCATGATGCCGGACGTATGAGCCGTGTGCTGCTCGCCGCCGTGGGTGTGAGGCTCTGATGTGGGCGAACGATGTTCGATGTGCCGGGAAGCCATGCGGAAGTCGCGGCATGGCCGACTCCAAATTCGGAGTATTCCCATTCAATTTAACGGAGCTTATGAATTACGCATGCCGGGTGTGACAGCCCCGTGGAGCGCTGGAGCGCAACGCAAGGCGGGAGATCTTGTTAGCTCCGGCATGGATCGCTCGCCGGGCCTCGGACCGTCACCCTGCCACTCGGGCCGCATAGAGCTGCGAGGCGTCGACGTGGACGAGGTACTCGGTGATGTGGCCGCCCTCCCGCTTGCAGATGTTCGCGAACGGCACGGTGAGCCGGCTGCCGTCATGCCGCGTATAGGTGACCTCGCCGTGACAGATGGCCGCGCCGGGAACCTCCCAGCTCCCGCGCAGCTCGTGCCGGCAGCCGCGGATGCTGGCGAAGAACGCCTCCACCGCCTCGCGCACGGCGTCCCTTCCTTGGACGGGCTCGCCGTTGCCGAAGCGGAACAGGCCGTCGCCGCTCAGGAAGGCGGCGAAGCGCTCGGCGTCGCCCCCGTCTATGGCCGCAAACAGCTCGATGATCCACCCTGGATGCTGCATGCCTCATTCCCCTCCTGCCGCCGGTGGTATTTCGGGTCGAGGTGGCCTGGACGATTTCGGACAATTCCGGAGGACTTTGGCCCAATCTAGCGGCGCTGGGCCCGGGGCGCACGCGAACAGCCGTTTTCACTTGCTGCTTGACGTCGCGGCGGCTCTTCGTGCTCTCTTGCTCCGGGGGATTCGCCTAGGAGGTGGACATGAAAACGCGGGCGCGGCCCTGGAACATCGCGCATCGCGGGGCCTCCGGGCACCTGCCCGAGAACACCCTGCAGGCCTTCCGCGGCGCCATGGAGATGGAAGCGGACGGGGTGGAGCTGGACGTGCAGGAGACGCAGGACGGCGTCCTGATCGTCCATCACGACGACACCGTCGCCGGCAAGCGGATCGTGGAGCTCTCTCACCAGCAGCTCCTGGCCCGCATCGAGCGCGGGTCCCGCGAGGCACCGCCCACGCTGCCGCAGGTGCTGGCGCAGATGGCGGAGCATCCGGGGGCCATCGTCCTCGTGGAGCTGAAGATTGTCCACTCGATCGAGCGGTACCTGGCCGCGATCGCCACGGTGCCGGAGACCATGGACCTGCGCACGATATCCTTCGACGCGAAGCTGCTGCGCGCGGTGCGGGACCTTCGGCCCGACCTGCGGGTGGGGCTGCTGACCGCCAGGTCGCTGGGCGATCCGGTCGGCGTGCTGAGCGATCTGGGGGCGACCATGCTCCTTCCCGCCGGCGCCCTCGTCCAGCCGGACCTGGTGGCGACGATCCACGGCGCCGGCCTGGAGCTGCTCACCTGGACCATCGACGAGGAGCCCGACATCGCCAGCTGCCTCGAGCTGGGCGTCGACGGCATCATCTCCAACTTCCCCGACCGCGTCGGTTCGGTTCTGAGGCGGTCCAGTCACCGAACGTGACGCCCGGCCGCGGAGACGATCTGTTGCGCTAATGCGAATATTATTATATAGTGTATCCAGCGTTTTTGTGCGGAGATCCTGGCGAAAAGAGGGACGATGAAGCTGGTCGGTGTCATGAGCTTGAGGGAGGACCGGCAGAAGATCCGGGACATCATGAAGAAGCACGACGTGCAGATCTACAGCGAGACAGCGATCGTCGGGCACACGCCGGCGAGCGTGGCCAAGTTCGGCTGGTTCGCGACGACGGACGAGAACCCGAGCTACGCGACGCTGTGCTTCGCCATCATCGCGGACGAGGCCGGCCGGGCGATCGTCGACGAGATCGAGAAGCTGACCGGGCGGGACCAGTCCGATCATCCGATCCGCGCGTTCCTGGTGCCGGTCGAGCACATGGTCTGATCGGGCACGCCCCGTCGACGTGCCTGTTCCCTTGCCCCCGCCGAGCAGCAGCGCGGGCCGCTACTTCCTGCGGTGCGAGCGCACCTCCTCCTTGATCCGCTGGATGTGACCGCGGCCGAGGGCCTTGACCTCGCAGCCCAGCTCGAAGTAGCGCCGGATGCGGGCGTCGTCCAGGATGCCGAAGCAGTCGACGACCGCCAGCGGACCGCCGGCGGCCTTGACCACCCAGTCGGGCTCCAGCTCGCGGTAGGGCGCGTGGGGCACGGCGAGGACGAGGGCCTCGACCTTCTTCAACGCCGTGCGCAGGTCCTGCAGGACGCGCACCTCCTTCAGCCCCTCTTGGTTGCGGAAGAAGCGGGCCCACGAGTGACCGGGCGCCGGGTAGACGTCCTGCTTCTCCAGCTCGAACCAGCGCTCCACGTAGGGATCGTGCACCCGCATTTCCGCGCCCATCTCGGTCAGGCGGCGGACGACCAGCTCCGAGCCGCTGTAGCGGGTGTCGCCCACGTCCTGCCGGTAGCTGGCGCCACAGATCAGGACCTGCGCGCCGGCGATGTAGCGGCCCATGTTGCGCAGCGCGTCGCGGACCAGCGTCGCCGCGTGCAGCCCGCGGGTGTCGTTGATGTCGATCGCGGTGGTGCTCAGCTTGAAGACGTCGTCGCCGTCCTCGAAGCCGAGGATGTGCTTGTAAGACCAGTAGCCGAGCCCCCCGTCCTTGGGCAGGCAGTAACCGCCGATGCCCGGGCCGGGAAAGATCATGTTGTCGTGGGTCGGGCGCATCTTGATCGCCTTGATGACCTTGATCAGGTCGACCCCGTTGCGCTCGGCGAAGAGGCTCCACTCGTGCTGGAAGGCCAGAATCGTGGCCCGGTAGGAGTTCTCGACGATCTTGCAGGTCTCCGATTCGATGGGCCGGTCCATCACCGTGAGGGGAAAGCTCTCGGTGTTGAGCACCTCGCGCAGGAACTTCTCGACCCGCCGGCGCGCCGGCGCGTTGCAGCCGGCGCAGACCCGCCAGAAGTCGCGGATCGACGCCACGTAGTCCCGTCCCGGCATGACACGCTCGAAGCTGTGGCCGAGCAGGGGGGTGGTCTTCAGGCCGCGCTCGGAGAAGGCCTTCTTGAGGATCGGCCAGGCCACGAACTCGGTGGTGCCGGGGGCCACGGTGGTCTCGATCAGGACCAGACACCCGGGCGGGATCTTCTCGCCGATGGTCCGCATGGTGGCCTCGAGGGCGGCCATGTCCGCCTCGCCGGTGCGCATGTTGCCCAGCTCGCGCTTGGTGTAATCGCACTGGACGTCCACCACGACGCAGTCGGCCAGCTGCAGGCAGTCGCTGGCGAAGGTGGCCACCAGGGTCTTCTTCTCGCGCACCGTGCGGGCGATCATGCGATCGACCTCGGGATCCTCGGCCTTCACCGGGGATTCGCCCCGGTTGAGCAGGGGGATCTTCCAGTAGCTGCGGGTGCTCGGCCGCTGGCAGCCGATGACGAACTTGCTCGGCTTACCCTGCAGCTTGCCCTTCTTGTGGACGGTGTCGGCGACGATCGCCGCCATCACCGCGCCGACGAAGCCGACGCCCATCACGACGACGATCTCCTGGCCGCGGGCGCGCGCGGCCTTGGCCAGCCGCGTGAGCCGCTTCAGCTCCGCGGTGTGGTCCTGGCGACTCGGCAGCGCGAACTTCTCCCCGGTGGGACTGACGGAGTATTCGGCCATGGTCTCGACTCTCCTGGCACGGTTGGTGTTGTCGCGAACGAGCTAGTGCTTGCCCGGTGCGAGTTCGACACCCCTGCGCTCGTAATAGACGTACGACTCGATGGCGAGCATCTCGCGGCTGTCCAGATCCAGGGGCACGCCTTCCAGGGGATTCATGATGCACCAGTTGATCATGTCGCGCAACGCCGTCACCTTGCCGAGCTGCTGCTGGAACTTGGGGTACGTCTCGGGGTGCGTGTTCGCGGCGTTGGGGTGGCACTGCGCGCAGGCGACCCCGTTCGTGCCCAGCTCGGGGCTGGTCCAGAGCTGCCGCCCCTCGTCCACGGCGCTCATGAACTCGGCCTGCCAGTGCTCGAGGTCCTCCTTGGTGAATTCGTCGGCGCGCACGACGTGGCCGACGCCCACCGCGGCCAGGACCAGGGCGACGGCGCCGATTCCTGCGGTTCTTCTCCACATGGGGCCTTCCTCCTAGTAATGGATCTGGGACGCGATGCGTTTCGCCTCGTCCTGATACAGCGAATCCTCGGGCTTGCCGGTCTGCGGGTTGTAGGCCACCGTGCGGTTCGTGTTGTTGTACAGGTTGTAACGCAGGGCCGGCCTGCCGTCCGCCACGTCCAGGAACTGCCAGCCGGTGGCGTCGCGCTCGAAGAAGGGATCGGCCCGGTTCATCGGCACGGTCAGCTTGGGCAGGTAGCTAGCGGCCTGGGCGTAGCTCTGGGGGTAGGGCCAGGGCCAGGCGGTCGCCATCACCGAGTGGAAGGTGATGTTGCCGATCTGGTTGTACTGGATCTGGTGGACGTGCCCGTAGAGCACGGTCACCTTGTCGAACGGCTTCAGCAGGGCCTGCACCTGCTCGGCGTCCTCCGTCCAGAAGTTCCAACCCTTGTAGATCTTCTGGATCGGCGAGTGCGAGACGACGACGACCGGCGTGTCCTTCTTGACCTTCGCCAGGTCCTTGCGCAGCCATTCGCGCTGCTTCTCGCCCACCATGAAGGGCGAGCCGTTCGGGTTGTCCAGGCCGGCCATCTCCACCATGCGCTGCTCGGCCGTGGGCCAGCGGTTGTGGGTCCAGTCGTCGTAGGTGAGGACGCTGTTCAGGACCACGAAGTGCACGCCCTTGTGGTCGAAGCTGTAATAGTGGGGGCCGAACAGCTCCGACCAGTACTTTCCCAGGTCCAGGTAGTAGTCGTGCTCACCGAGCACGTAGTGGGTCTTGTACCGCAGGGCCGACATGATCTCGGCTCCATGGTCCAGCTCGGCCTTCGAACCGAGCTGGGCGAGATCGCCACCGAAGAGGACGAAGTCCGGCTCCGGTGAGAGCAGGTTCGCCTCGGCCACGGCGCGGATGAGGCCGCGGTCCCAGTTGCGCACGAACTGCTTGCCGGCGATGTGCTGGATGTGGGCGTCGGAGATGTAGGCGAACGTGAAATCGCGGCGGTCGTCGGCGAAGGCCAGCTCGACCATGCTCACGGGCAGGCTGCCGGCCGCCACGAGCACGCCCGCGGCCTTCAGGAAATCCCGGCGGTTGATACGGCTCCCGGATTCGGCCATGGTCTTCTCCTCTCACTCTTGACCGGACTTGGCGGCGAGGTCGGCGTACTCGGGACTGGTGAGCGCCTCCATGAAGGCGACGAGGTCGTCGATCTGCTGGTCGCTGAGGTTCAGCGGGCGGATGCCGCCGCTGAGGAAATCGTTGACGCGGTCGTCCTTCTCGGTGACGCCGCCGTTGTTGTAGTGCACGACCACGTCGCGGAGCGTCTTCAGGCTGCCGTCGTGCATGTAGGGCGCTGTCGCGGCGACGTTGCGCAAGGTCGGCGTCTTGAAGGCCCCCAGCCCGTCGAAAACGTGCGTGACGGCGAAGCGACCCAGCTCCGACGTCTTCTTGTTCGTGAGCACCGTGATGTCGACCTCGGTGTTCGTCAGCTCGGCCCGCACGAACTCGCGCGCCAGCTCCGGCACGTCCTCCTGGACGTCGTTGATGCCCACGCCGATGTTGTGGAAGCGATTGTCGGTGAACAGAGCCTGGGTCTGCTCGATCGTGTGGCAGGACACGCAGCGCCCCTCGTTGATGAAGAGCGCGTAGCCCCGCTTTTGGGCCGCGGTCATGGCCCCTTCTTCTCCGCCGAAGTACCAGCGATCGAAGGGGGTGTCGCCCAGGACCTGGTCGCGCTCGAAGGAGGCGATGGCCTGCGTCACCTCTTTCATGGTGATCGCCTCGCCCGTCTTGCCGAACACGTCCTTGAACGCGCCGAGGTACTCCGGATCCTTGCGGATCACCGCGAGGATCGGCTCGTGATCCGACAGGCCCATCTCCACGGGGTTGATGAAGGGATGCAGGGACTGGTCCTCCAGCGAGGGCGAACGACCGTCCCAGAACATCGTCTTCATGTAGACCGCGTTCAGGACCGTGGGAGCGTTGCGCGTCCCGGTCAGCTTGTTGATCCCCTCGGAGACCGACAACGGGCTGTCGGTGAAGGCCTTCTCCTTCTCGTGGCAGGTCGCGCAGCTGACCTCGCCGGTGGTGCTGAAGCGCTTATCGTGGAAGAGCTTGTCGCCGAGGGCGATCTTGGCGGGCGTCTGCGGATTGTCGGCCGGTATGGGGACCGGCGGCAGTCCGAGGGGCGCGCCCTGATCCCGGGAAGGACCACCCTGCGCCATGATCGCGCCGCAGAGCACCCCGCCGAGGAGGAGCGCGGCTACCAGATGAATCCTCATGCCGTCACCTCGCTTTCCGGATCGGAAATGCTGCGGGCCGCCCAATCGGCCCGGCATTCCAGGAAGAACCAGTTTCTCGTGCAGCAGTGGACTCTATGGTTCATCGCGGCACTGCTTGCAGATGCCGCGCAGCTCGACTCGCAGATCGACGACCTCGAAGCCGAAGGCCGAGGTATCGGGGAACCGGAGTGCATCGAGGTGCTCGTCCTGGAAGTCGATGACCTTGTTGCAGCGGGTGCACATGAGGTGGTGGTGGATTCCCGTGTGGGGATCGTAGCGCGTGACGCTGCCGGGATGGCACAGCTTCGCGATCATCCCCATCTGCACCAGGGTTTCGAGGGTCCGGTGGACGGTGGCCCGGGAGATCCCGCGATGCCGCGCGCTCACGGCCCGGAAGATCTGCTCGGCCGCGGGGTGATCGTCCCGCTCCAGCACGGCCTCGAGAACGGCATGGCGCTGGACCGTGCAGGGGATGCCTCGCTCCTGGCACAGCCTCTCGAACTCGTTGAGACGCAATCGCTTGGCGTTCTCATCCACGCAGGATGATCTCCTGTGATATAGGTTGCTGAATGCGACTCTATCTCATCTAGGACTGAAGGTCAACAAGTACTCGACAGGTCCCTCCGCTTGCTGCTGCACCCTCCCTCGCGCGGATGCGCTACTGCTCCACGGGATAAGGCGGATGCTGCGGCCAGGGCCGCGGCTCCTCGGCGATCTTCTGCTGCAGGTACTCGACCGCCTTCAGGAGCTGGGCGTCCTCGCCCCGGTAGGCGGCGCTGTTGTCCAGCTCGACGACGATGTCCGGCTCCACGCCCACGCCCTCGATGATCCAGCGGCCGTCCGGGCTGTAGATGCGGTAGTCGGGCGCCGTGAGGCCGCCGCCGTCGATCGTGGGGATGAACATGGACACGCCCACCAGGCCGCCCCAGGTGCGCGTGCCGATCACCGGTCCCATGCCCCGCCAGCGGAAGACGTTGGGCAACTCGTCGCCGCCCGAACCGGCCTGTCGGTTCGTGAGGCAGGCCATGTGGGCGCGGGTGGCCACGCTGGGGCCGGTCTGGTCGTGGCTGTAGCGACGCGTCCAGTAGCTGTGGATCTTGCGGTCCAGGCGTTCGAGGAAGATGTCCGGATCGAGGCCGCCGTTGTTGTAGCGGCCGTCCACGATCAGGCCCTGCTTGCGCGTCTGGCCGTAGAACTGGCGGCCGAACTCGCGCGCCGACCCGAGGTAGGTGTCGGGCAGATGCAGGTAGCCGATCTCCCCGTGCGAAAGCTCGTCCACGCGTCGGCGGTTCGTCTCGACCCAGTCCAGGTAGCGCAGCGTGGATTCGTCGCGCAGGGGCACGACCACGACGTCGCGCGCGCCCTTTTCCGTCGGCTTGTCGTTCACCGTGAGGGTGACCTGCCGGCCCGCGGTGTTCACGAAGTAGCTGTACAGGTTGCGCTCGGCAGTCACCGGCACGCCGCTCACGGCCAGCAGGTACTCGCCCTCGCGCACGGTCCGCCCGGGCTGCACGAGGGGCGGCAGCACCTCGTTGGTCCACTCGGGCGTGCGCAGGATATGCCGGATGCGCCAGCGGCCGTCGGCCGATTCCCAGTCCGCCCCCAGCAAGCCCACGTCGATCTGCTCG
>Ga0315542_1000576_pt1 | contig 23205 bp, 13 predicted proteins | sample SalMarSW160120MG_FD_202541 | JGI IMG/M metagenome (GOLD analysis project Ga0315542, IMG submission 202541) | Salt marsh sediment microbial communities from the Plum Island Ecosystem LTER, Massachusetts, United States - Salt Marsh Sediment SW1601-20 ... | reverse complement strand
CCGCTTGCCGTTCTCGTCCAGCTTGCCGTCGCCCACCGCCACCACCTCGGCCTCCAGGGGCTTCTCCTTCGCGGTGTCCGGGATGATGATCCCGCCGCGGACCTCTTCCTTGGGATCGATGCGCTTCACGAGTACCCGATCGCCCAGGGGTTTCACCTGCATGTGTCTGTCTCCTTTCGAGTTGTGACCCGTTTTTAGCACTCGCTGGGGCGGAGTGCCAGAGGGACTATAGTGAGCCATCCACCGGCTGTCAAGGGTTGGGTCGCACTTTTGATAACTTGGCACTCAGATCCCGGCCCGCATCCGGGAGGGAACGGGTCCCTTCGGCCGCCCGCCACCAGGGCCACTCACCGGGGGAGATAGGGTATGGTGACCGCGTGCGAGGATCTGGTAGGAGGTGGATATGCGAGCTCGTCGGTGGTTCGTGGTGTCATTGGTTGCGGTGGTGAGCGTGGGATCGGCGCAGGCCGCCCTGTCCGAGCTTCCTCCCTACAGACCGGACGGCAACGCGGAGCGCGGGAGCATACCGGCCGTGTACCGGTTCGATCTCGGCGCCCTGTATGAGTCGGACGAGGCCTGGGCGACGGCGCTTGCCGACGCCAAGCAGGGGCTGACCGAGCTCGCGGCCTACCACGGGAGGCTCCACGACCCGGAGGCCCTGGCGACCTACCTCGACCGCTACTTTTCACTGGAGCTGGCCATCCACCGGCTGACCCTCTACGCCAACCTCGAGCAGGTCACCGACACCACCGACCAGCGGGCCATGGCCCGCCACCAGACCGCACTCAACCTCACCGACGCGATCATGAACGAGGGCACGGTGATGCGGGAGGCGATCCTGGCCCTGACGCCGGCGGAGGTGGAGAAGGCCTATGAGCAGGCGCCAGGGTTGAAGCGCTTCGAGCCGGCGATCGCCGAGCTGAGGCGGCGGGCGGACCGGGTGCTGGACCCGGAGGCCGAGCGGGTGCTGGCGCTGGCCGGAGACAACCTGTGGGCCGCCATCGACCTCAACGAGCTCCCGTCCGACAACGAGCGGGCGTTCCAGTCGTTGATCTCGGAGATGCCGCTGCCCTCCATCGCCGACGGGCAGGGCAACCAGGTCCAGCTCACCTTCGGCAACTATCCGCTGTACCGGGCGGCGGCCGATCGCCGGGTGAGGCGAGAGGCGGTGGCCGGGGTGTTCGGGAGCCTCAAGAAGTTCGAGAGCACCTTCGCCGCGGCCCTGGCGGGACAGGCGCGCCGAGACGTGTTCATGGCCCGCGCCCGTCACTACGACACCGCTCTCGAGGCCTACCTGGACAAGGACGACATCGATCCCCAGGTCTATGAGAACCTGATCGCGACGGTCCGCGCCCACGCCGACGCCCTGCATCGCTACGTCGCTCTGCGCAAGCGGGTCATGGGCCTGGACGATCTCCACATCTACGATCTATACGTGCCCATGGTTGAGGGAGTGGACAAGGACCTTCCGTTCCCAGGGGGGGCCAAGCTGATCCTGGAGGCGCTGGCCCCCCTCGGGCCCGAGTACCTCGAGACCGCCGGTCAGCTCATCGATCCCAACAACGGCGCCATCGACGTCTATCCATCCGCCCACAAGGAGAGCGGCGCGTTCTCGTCGTCGGTCTACGGAGTCCATCCCTACATCAAGCTCAACTACATGGATCGCTACGACGACGTCTCGACGCTGGCCCACGAGCTCGGGCACGCCGTGCACAGCGAGCTGGCCGACTCCCATCAGCCCTACCTGACGTCCCGCTATGTCCCGTTCCTGGCCGAGGTCGCGTCCACCTGCAACGAGATGCTGCTGTCTCAGTACATGACCGCCCACGCCGACTCCAAGGCCGAGCGCGCCTGGTTGCTGTCCGAGCTGGCCGAGACCATCCGCACCACCATCTACCGCCAGACCATGTTCGCGGAGTTCGACCTCGCCGTGCACAAGCTCGCCGAGGCGGGTGAGCCGATCACGGCGGAGCGCCTGGACGGCATCTACGGTGACCTGGTGCGGTCCTACTACGGGCCAGGCTTCACTGTCGACGCCGACGACAGCGTCGAGTGGGCCTACATCCCCCACTTCTACTACAAGTACTACGTCTACAGCTACGCCACCGGCCTGGCCTCGGGCATCGCCATCGCCCAGCGCGTGGCCGACGACGTGCCGGGTGCGCGGGAAGGCTACCTGGGGATGCTGGAAGGGGGCAGCTCGAAACCGCCGCTGGAGCTGCTGAAGGGCGCCGGGGTCGACCTCACCAAGCCCGACGCCATCGCCGCCGCCCTGGACCTCTTCGACCGCACGGTGACCGAGCTCGGGGAGTTGCTGCAGGAGAAGGAGCAGCGGTAGTGACCGTAGCAGCGGCGGCGGTCAGCGACGGCGTCAGCGGCAGAGAACGGTGACAGCGAGGAGCGGCGGGCAACGACGTGACGCCTCTCGCGACGCGCCGATTCTGTCGGCGCCTTCGCCGAGGTTGCCACCCCAGACGATGTTTCGAAGCCAGCGTTCAGCCAGGGCCGGTCGTCCCGCACCCGAACATCGTCGGGAGTGGCACGCCCGAGGGACGCGCAGTCCTCGGCGGCGCCTCACGGGCGCTGCCTGCTGATTGCTGATTGCTGCCCGTGCTCTCTGCCCCGGCCGCTGCGTACCGGCGCTGCCCGCTGCCGCTGTTCGTGAACGCGGATGCGGGCGCGGGCGTGGACGGGGGAGGGACGCGACGATCGGGCGGACGTGTCCGGCATCACGGTTTGTTGTAGCTGGCGTATCACGTTGTCGGCTGAGGACATACACTGGACAGGTGAGTGCAGTGGGCTTCGGCGAGCGCGCCCGTCAGGAGGCGGAGCGCTACGGCACCGATCCCTGGGTGTTCGTCCGCGAGCTGCTCCAGAATGCGCGCGACGCGGCGGCCCGCAGGGTTTTCCTCACCGCGGAGCGCCGGGGGGGGCTGGACGTCGTCACCTGCCGGGACGATGGCTGCGGCATGAGCCTGGAGCACGCCCGGCGCTTCCTCTTCACCCTGTACGCGTCGAGCAAGGGACGCCGCTCCGAGGCGGCCGGCCGCTTCGGCGTCGGCTTCTGGTCGGTCCTGCGCTTCGCTCCCGGCACGATCACCGTCCGCTCGCGACCGGCGGACGGCGACGGCTGGGAGGTGGTCCTGGATGCCGGTCTGGAGGCTCTGGAGCCCGCCAGCTGCGTCATGTTCGAGGGCACCGAGGTGATCCTGGAGAGAACGGCACGGGGCAACCATCCGCTGCCCATGGTGCTCGAGGCAGCCCTCCGGGACGCCCGCTACCTGCGCCCGCCCGGGGACGGGGCGCCGCCCCTCGAGGTGTCGGTCAACGGACGGCGGATCACCGAGGAGCTGACCCTGCCCGCCCCCAGCCTCAGCTTCCGCCGACCGGGTCTGCGCGGGGCGGTGGCGCTCGGTGCAGAGGCCAGGGTGGACGTCCTCGCTCATGGCCTGCGGGTGCGCAGCGCACCTTCCCTGGACGAGCTGCTCCTCGATGAGAAGGTCTCTCCGGCGTCGGTGGAGCTGGCCGAAGGCCTGCTGCCCCGGGTCGTGCTGGACAGCGATCGACTGGAGGTTCTCCTGGCACGGGGAGACGTCGGTGACAGCCCCACCCTGCGGAGGGCGGTGGCGGCGGGTCACCGGGCTCTGCGACGTCTGGTGCGCTCTGAGCTGGACCGGAGTGCGCCCCTCAGCGGACCACGGCGCTGGCTGGAGCGGGCGATGGAGATGCGACCGCCGAGTCGCGCCGTGGCGATGCTGGGCGCGGCCCTCTGCGGGGCGGTCCTCGGCGTCGGGATCGCCGTCCTGGTGGCGGCCCGGAGCACGCCTCCTCGGTTGCATCCGGTGGGAGGCGCCACAATGCCGGCCCCCGAGACGCGACCGGTGGCCGGCGTGGATCATCCGCTCCTGTACCGTGATCTGGCGGCTGCCTACGGCGGGCCGTCCGTGGATGTCATGGACGACCGTCGCGGAGTCGCCCTCTCCTATCGGCCCGTTACCGCCTCACCGTGGCTGGCGGCTCTGCGCCTGAGCGGAGGGGAAGAAGGTCGCGGCTCCGACGATGTCCTGGTGGGTCCCTACGAGGGGGCGGCGTGTCACGAGGGCTGCGTGGAGGTCGAGCTCCGGATCGATGCGGCGCCCGGTCCCCTGCGCCTTCCCCTGGCCACGGGGCACGTCCTCGACCCGGCCTCGGTGCGGCTGGACGGTGTTTCGCAGCCGCTCCACGTTTCCGTGACCGGGGAACCGGTCCTGGTCCTGGGGACGCACCACCGGGGGGTGCTGCGCTACCGCACCGGGCCGGAGCTCCGGCCTGCCGTGGCCGTCGCCACGAGCTGGCCGCCCCTGCCGGCGGGCCTCGCCGCCGACGCGGCCCGCCTTCGGGGGCTGCCTGCGGCCGCGCGGGTGGCGGCGGCGGTCCGGCTGGTGGCGTCGCGGATCCGCTATGACCGCTCGCGGGAGGTGGCGGAGAGCCACCGGCGGGCGATCGCGGCCGGCGCCGGGGCCCTCGAACGGGCTCTGGTCGTCGGCGCCGGCGATTGCGACGTGCAGAACTTCGTGCTCGCCGCCCTCCTGGACGCGACCGGACTCCCGAGCCGGTTGGCGGTCGGTTTCGTCGGCCGCGGAGGACGGGCGATGGGCGGGGTGCACGCGTGGGTGGAGGTCCTCCACGATGGTCGTTGGTGGGTGGCCGACGCCAGTCTTGCTGCCCCGGGCACGTCGTCCCTGGGAACGACCACACCTCGAGCTCTCTCCGCCGCGCCCCTGGGGGATGTGGCCGGCTCGGGCTCACGACAGGCGGCATCGGGTCGTCCGGAACGGAGATGGATGGTGCCGGTGGGAGGTGCAGTCGCTGCCGTGCTGGTGTGGCTGGGGGTGGCCGCGTGGCGCCGTACCGGCACCCCTGGGCCGCCCACGATCTCCTCCGGGGACGGCGATCTGGCGCCGTTGCTGCGTGCGGCGCTCCTCCGGCCCCGGGCCTGGCGAGGTGTCGAGGCGGTGTACGGACGGCCTCTCGTCCCGGTCGTGAACGGGGGGCCGATCAGCCTCCGGCGGGCGCTGGCGTTGGCTCGTCGCGGGCGCCTGTACCGCGCCACAGAGGTCAGCGACCTGGTACGCCGCACGTCCGCGAGGAGCGCGGCGGTCGTGGATGCGGCGCTCCCCGAGGGGCTGGTGGTGGCCGACCTCCTGGGCGCCGTGGATCTCGATCCGTGGCGTGGCGTCCTCGAGCGCTCGTCTCAGGATGAGGTGATGAGCCGGATGGAGCAGGCACTGCGCGAGGTCGGGCTGCGGGTCCGCCTGTGTGTGGCGCCGGGCGCGCCCGCAGCGTTGGCGGTCATCGACGGCGGGCCCTTCGGCTTCGGCCGCGGGTCGAGCCTGGTGGCTGTTGACGTCGGAAGCCGCCTCTGGAAGGTGGTGTCCGGTGCGGCCCTCGAGCGACCGGAGTGGGCTGTGCTCCTCCTCGGGGACGAGATCGTCGAACGCGCAGGCGCCCCCCGTGGGCGGGAGGCCCATCTGCGGGGCGAGCTGGCGCGTCGCACCTTGCGCGGGGCAGAGGCATGAGCTCCCTGCGTCTCGCCATCGACGTTGCCGAGGAGGTGCGTGCCCTCTCGTCCACCCAGCTCCGCGCGACCTGGCAGGTGCCTGCCGAGCTGGTGCGCCTGGCGGTGCGCTTGGGCGCGAAGAGGGTGCAGGTCGAGCGCCGGAAGCACGGGTTCTTCCTCCGCGCCGAGGGAGCCTTCGTGGACGGGGCGCGGATCGAGGATCTGGCCGTGGCGTTGGAGCCCACCCGGGCGCCGGACGCGCGCCATGGCGCGCTCCTGCGCCTGGAAGCGGCCGAGATCCAGGCGTTGCTGTGGGCGGCGGGCATGGAGAGGCCCCGCCTGCGCGTCGAGAGCAGCGGCTCTGTCCAGTGGACGAGGTTGCGGGTGGGTGGCGGCGTGGTCGGTGTCGACAGGGCGCCCACCGGACCCGGGGAGGAGTGGTTCGAGGTCCGCCTGGCGGCACGTGCGTTCGACAGCCGGCGCGCCCTCGCATGGTTGCGGACGGCGGCCCGATTCTGCCCCGTGCCGGTGGTCGTGGATGGCGAGGCCTGCGAGGGCACCTTCGAGGGCGCCCTCCTCGAGGGTCGTTGCCGCGACCCCCTGCCGGCGCGGTTCGCGGTGACCCGCGACGGAGACGCCCCGCGGCTCTGGCTGCTCACCCACGGAGTCTTGGCGGCCCAGGCCACCGTTCCCGGCTGGCCGCCCTTTGCGGCTGCCGTCGAGCTCGCCGGTGCGGTGCGGCCGTTCGCCTGCCCGGACGAGCTCCTCGAGGCGGTCCGTCCGCACCTCGGTGGCCTCGCGGCGCGGGTGGTGGACACGGTCCTGGCCGCGGCGGACCGACTGCCCGACCTTCCTGAGCCGGCACGGGAGCGGCTGGTCTGCGTGCTTCTCAGAGGAGCACGAGCCGGCGTGCGGCGGGAACGGATCCTCGACGCCGCGCTGCTCAGGGTTGTGGACGGCCACGGTGGAGGCGTCCGCTGGCGAAGCGCCCGGGAGCTGAAGGAGCTGGCCGCCGGGGGGACCCGCCTCCTCGCTGCGGTCGCCCGCGGTCAGAGGACTGCGAGCGGGGATGGGGACGGGTCCGTGTCGGTGGTGCTGACCACCGAGGAACGTTTCCTGCTCGGCGAGCTTCTCGACCTGAGCCGCGGGCAACCCTCGGACCGGGAGCGGGTACGCCCATCCATCCGGAGTTCGGTTAGGCGTGCCTGCCGGTGGTTGCATCCCGGCCGGTGGAGGCCGGGCCGGAGGCGGATCGTACCCAGCGACGAGCTGCTCGAGGCCGAGCTGGGCCTGCTGGCGGTGCTCAACGCCCAGCTCGCGCCGCCCCTCGAGGCTCGACTGTGCGCCGGCGACGGGGCCGTGCTGAGGCGTCGCAACCGGCTGCTGCTACCGCGCCAGAACCCGTTGGTGGTCCGCGCCCTGCGGCTGGCGAGCGCCGAGAGGAGCTGGCTGTATCCAGTGGCTCTCGCGCTGCTCGGGGAGGACGCCCGGCCCAGCGCCGAGCTGCGCGACCGCTGGCGGCGTCGCTGCCTGGGGCTCAGCGGAGCCGCGACCCCACCTGCCGCGGAGCTGGAGGAGGTGGGGTGACCCTGAGCGTGACTGGAAGCAGGCGGCGATAGCCGGCGCCTGCTCCTTCGTAGCGGGTCGAGTCGTCAAGGACCTCGATGAAGATCCGATACACACCCACCTCCCGGAAGGTGAATGCATCGTGGATGGTCCCGGTGACCGGCGTCGTCCACGCCTCGAGACCGGGGACGTGCCAGACGGCGGACACCGCGTCTCCCTCGGGGTCGCTGGCCGTGAGTCGGATGGTCACGGTCAGGGGGGCCGGTCCGGAGGCGGCGGTCACCGTCAGGGTGGGCTGCGGGGGCAGGTTGCGGGTCGACGTGGTGACAACCCGGATGGGGGCGTCGACCACCGTTGCGTCGCCGATCACCCAGGTGTAGCGCCACGTGCCGGGAAGGGTCTTGACGATGGCGATGTCCTCGAGCCCCATCCCGCCGGAGACGTCCGGCCACTCGTTGTCGGCCTGCCACCACAGGTGGACGTGGCCGGCCGGGTCCACGAGGTAGGCGTCGCCCTCTCCCCTGGGAAGGTTGTGGTACTCCGCCCACACGTAGAGGGTCTCGTCCGGCGTGTCGTCGGTGATCTCGGCGATCTCCGTCAGGTCGTCCCAGCTCTCCCCGATCGCGAAGTGCTGGTTGGAGACCATGACCGCGGGGTCGGGGGACGGCGCCGTGAAGGGCTCGGGCAACCGCAGCGTGGGAGGAGGGCCGTAGAGCGCCTGGGCGGCGGCGATGTCGTCCTGGCGGACGCCGTAGAGGCCGTTGTAGGGGTCCGCGAAGAGCACCGAGTCCGGGTCATCGGAGTGGCCCAGGCAGAGCATGTGCCCGAGCTCGTGGGTCATGAGCTTGATGAACTCGAAGACCCGCACGCGATCCGGAATGAGCTCGGGCCATGGCACCGGCCGGACCGCGACGAAGCCTTCCTGCATGGGGCAGTAGCCGAGGCGCAGCTCCTCCTCCCAGGGGGCGTCCGCCACCCCGCCGCCGAGCCCGGCCACGCCGATGGCGGCCCAGCCGATGACTGTGGTGAAGTCTTCGAAGTCCTGGGGCTCCCGGTTGGTGAGGCCCATGTACCGGAAGTCGATGCCGCACACTCCCTCCCACTGGTTGATGGCGCTCTGGATCGCGGCGAGCGCCACCTGCGGGTCGTCGAAGGGAGGGAGGGCGTTGGCGGGGTTGTAGTACCAGGGGATGACGGCGTCCCTCCAACGACTGAACATCTCGCCCGACCCCAGGTACTTGGCGGTGGACGTCTCGCAGGACGGGCAGACCAGGACGAAATCGGAAGCCACCGCGCCGTGTGCCGCGGCAACCACGAGCAGGCCGGCGAGAGCTACACGCATGGCCCACGTCCTTTCTCGTCGAATCCGGCCCGTAATTGTACCAGCAGGGTACCGTCCGGGTAGCCTCTCCGCCGACGGAGGCTTTGCCGGGTCCGTATGCGCTCTGGAGAGCCCATGGCAGCCACGAGCATCTGCAACCGTCGGGTCACGGATGGTCCCCACGAGAGCCGGGACCACGCCGTCGCCGGCCGCTCGTCGACGCCCGTGGAGTACACTGCACCAGACGGCTCCCGGTGAGGTGGTGAGGTGGGGAACCGTGCTGGGGCAATGAAAGGCACTCGCACCCATCTCGTCGTCCTCGCCGTCTTCGCGGCGCTCACGGTGGCCATGACGTGGCCCATGGCGGCGCGCATGGCGGACTCGGTCCGCGACCCCGGCGATCCGCTGTTCAACGCCTGGGTGCTGTCGTGGGATGTCCATCAGCTCGCCGCCGGCAACCTGCGCGGCTTCTTCGACGCCAACATCTTCTACCCCAACCATCGCACGCTGGCCTATTCGGAGCACCTCCTGCCGGAAGCGCTGCTGGCGGCTCCGGTCCTGCTCGCCACTCACAACCCCGTGCTCGCCCACAACCTGGTGATGCTGCTCTCCTTCCTGACCTCGGCCTTCGCCATGTACCTGTACGGCCGCTATCTCACGGGGAAGGTGGCCGCCGGCGTGGTGGCGGGCGTCATCTACGGCTTCTCGCCGTTCATGTTCCAGCACCTGGCGCACATTCAGATCATCGCGGCCGCAGGCTTTCCGTTGGTCTTCCTGTTCCTGGCCCGGTTCTTCGCCCGGGAGCGATGGCGCGACCTGGCGCTGGCGGGGGTGTTCCTCATCCTGCAGATGCTCGCCAACGGCTACTACGCCGTGTACCTGGCCCTGGTGCTGCCCCTCGTCATCACCTACCACGTGCTGGCCGCCGGCAAGCTGCGTCGGCCCCGCTTCCTGGCGAAGCTGGCCGTGCTGACGCTGGGGGTGGTCCTGCTGGTGGGTCCCTTCGTGAGGCAGTACGTCTTGCTGCAACGGGAGATGGGGTTCGAGCGCGGCCTCTCCATGTCCGCCACGCCGGTCGCATTCGTGGCCACCCCCCGGATCAACCGCCTCTACCACGGCGTCGTGCCGGGCAGCCACGAGGCACACCTGTTTCCCGGCTTTGTCGGGATCCTGCTGGCCGGCTTCGGTGTGGCGAGCGTCCTGCGGAGACGTCCCCGGCGGACGGTGACCGGGCTGCTCGCGGATCAGTCCATCCGCCTGTCAACGGTCTTCACCGTCTTGATGGTCGTGCTGGCAGGGTTGGCGCTGGCGGTGCTCGTCGGGGGGCAGGTGCGTCTGACCGCCCACAGCTTCGTGCGCCCCCTGGTGTTGATGGCGCTCCTGCTGGTGCTGCGCGCGGCCGTCGACGCCCCGTTCGCGCGCCGCTGGTTGCCGCCGTTGACCAAGCCCCGGCGCTGGGCGGTGGTCCACCTCGTCCTCCTGGTCTTCGCGGCGCTGGCCAGCCTGGGCGACTCCGTCAACGGGCCCTACACCTTCCTGTACGAGCACGTCCCCGGCTTCGACGGTCTCCGGGCGGTGCCGCGCATCCACATCCTGACGCTGTTCTCCCTGGCCGCCCTGGCGGCCTTCGGATTGCAGGGCCTCCTCGATTCCTCCCGGCGGTGGGTGCGGAGGGCGGCGGTGACGGTGGTGCCGGTCCTGGCGTTGGCCGAGCTCGTGTCGGTGCCGGTGCCGATGGTGAGGGTGCCGGTGGGTAGGGAGCTGCCGGGCGTGTACCACTGGCTCGCCGCCGAGGGTGGTCGGGCTCCCGTTCTCGAGCTGCCCATCGAGCACCACAAGGAAGGGAGGAGGAAGAACGCGGAGGAGATCTTCCGCGTGTACGCCTCCACTCTGCACTGGCGGCCCCTGGTGAACGGCTACAGCGGCTGGCCGGCGCCGTCCTACGTGGAGCTGCGGCGCCGCTGGCAGGTGCGGCCGCCCGCCCGGGTGATCGAGGATGCGCGCACCCTCGGGGTCCGGGAGCTGGTGCTGCACATCGACCGGCTCGAGGCCGCCAAGGCCCTCGCAGTCCACGATGCCCTGGCCGTCATGACGCCGCCGGCGCGGCTTCTGTTCGACGACGGTGCAGCCGAGGTGTGGGCGCTGGCCGCGCCCCCGGGGCCGCCCTCGGTGATCGCCGCGCCGCCGGGAGCTGCCTTGGCGCGCAAGGGGTGGCGACTCTCGGCTGACGCGCGCCCAGACCGGCTGCAGGCAGCCATCGACGGCGACCCGAGCACCGCCTGGTGGGCGAGTGTGCCCACGTTGGGCAGTCACCTCACCGTGGACCTGGGCGCGGTCCGGAGCGTGCAGGGACTGGAGCTGGATCTGGGCGACCGCCCCCGGGACTTTCCCCGGAGCCTCCTCGTGGAGGCGTCTGATGACGGTGGGCAGTGGCGTGTCGTGGCGACGGTGACCCAAGAGGACCTGCCCATCGCGGCCTACCTGAACCCCAGGAGCCTGCCCATGGCCGTCGCCCTGCCCGTGACCACGACCCGGTACCTGCGCCTGACGTGCACGCGTGGTGGGGGCGGCCGGCGCTGGGCGGTCGCCGAGCTGCGCGCCTGGTAACGGGACGGTCGCGCCGAGCGTTCCGGAGCAATTCGGAGGCCCTGCTCAGACGTTACCCCATCGTCGCCATGCCGCTCGGGGAGAGTTGGGGACGTGGCGCCGCGAGCGCAGCCGGCGACCTGGAGATGTGCGGCAAGGAGGATCACATGAAGGTATTCATCACGGGCGCCAGCGGCTACATCGGCTCTGCCTTGGCCCGGAGCTTGCGTCGCGCCGGGCACGAGGTGTGGGGCCTCGTCCGGAACGACGACGATGCCCGCGCCGTCACCCAGGACGAGATCCGGCCGGTCATGGGGGACATGACGGATCCGGAGAGCTACCGGGAGGTGGCCGAGTGCTGCGCGGTGCTCGTTCACGCCGCTGCCGACTACGGTCCCGACGGCGCGAGGCTGGACGTCGAGACAGTGGACGTCATGCTCGCCGCCGGCGGTGCCGGGGCGGGGCCGAAGACCTTCGTCTACACCAGCGGCATCTGGGTGTACGGCGAGACGGGCGGCAAGCTGGTGGACGAGACGGCGCCTCTCGACCCGCCGCCGCTGGTGGCGAGGAGGCCGGAGCTGGAGCGCAAGGTCACGGGGCACCCAGGGGTGCGTGGTCTGGTGGTGCGGCCGGGCGTCGTGTACGGCAAGGCGGGTGGGTTGACCGCCATGTGGTTCCGTGGGGCCGAGGAGGGCGACCTGAAGGTGGTGGGGGACGGGAGCTGCCGGTGGCCGATGATCCACGTCGACGACCTCGCCGAAGGCTATCGCCGCCTGGTCGAGAGCGGGCTCGGGGGCGAGGTGTTCAACCTCACCGACCGTTCCCGCTTCACCGTGCGTGAGCTGGTCGAGGAGGTGGCGCGAGCCTCGGGCCACGGGGGAGGCATCACCTACGTCCCCGTGGATGAGGCGGCCGAAAAGCTGGGTGGGATGGCCGAGTGCCTCAACCTGGACCAGCACGTGGATAGCAGCAAGGCGGTGCGGCTCCTGGGATGGCAGCCGCGCCACGGCGGCATGCTGGACGAGGTGGACGTCTGCCTTCAGGCGTGGCGGGCGCGGCGCGGGACCTGATCAGCGGTTGCGCATGGGCGACGCCGAAGGGGGCGCCAGGGACGCTCTGACGTTGGGTAGGCCAGAGACGGTGCCAGGCACCCTTCCGGATGAGCGATCTGCGTACTATCGAATCAAGACGGGGTGCCTGGCACCGGCTTTGGCGTCGCCGCGGCCATCGGCAGGTGCCCTGCGCCTACCCGCTAATCGGTGGTGTGGTTCTCCTTCTTCTCCGCGCTCGGCGGCCATCCGAGCCCGAGGTGGGAGCGGTTCATGGCCGCATTCATGACCAGGGAGTAGGTGCCCTGGGTGGTGCAACGCCACATGGGGTTGTTGCCGAAGAGGAGCACGTGCCCCCTACCCAGGGGGGCGTCGACCACCACGGCGTTGCCGGCCAGCTCCTTGCTGCCCTCGAGCATGCCCGACAGGAGAATGTCCTCCGCCTTGTCGGGGAAGGCCAGGATGACCCTGGGCCGGTCCTGGGGATCGGGCATGTAGGGTTTGAAGTAGTAGGGCAGGTTCTCCGGGAGCTGGAAGCCCTTCTCGCCGGGAGCCGGCGTCGGCTTGGGCGGTACCGGCACGTAGGGGCGCCCCTGGGGGACGTCGGGGTCCTTCGGGCCGCCACGACCGCTCGGCCGCCCCTCCTCGCCGTGGTGCCAGTAGCGTGCCGTCACGACACCGACCTTGAACACCGGTCCGCGCGCGAAGTACACGGGCACGGTGTCCCCATAGCCCATGGCGACCGGCCCCGCGGTCTCGGTGAAGTCCGCGCGCAGCAGGCTGCCATCGGTCTTGACCTTGCCGGTGTCAGCCACCTTGACGTACCGCGCCAGCCCGTAGTCGACGGCCCAGCGCGCGGTGTCGCCCACGGTGATCAGGAGGCCGCCCTCCTCGACGAACCGGGCCAGGTGGCGGACGCCGGGGAGGCCCAGCTCGGGCCGCATGTCGTCGGTGGAGTCCACCACGCCCAGGTTGGGGGTCAGCTCGCTCTTCTTCCAGGGCAGGGGCGGGCCGGGGGGCATCCCGTTCACGAGGTCCACGGGGTCCCCGCCAGCCGGTGGAAAGATGATGACATCCCATCGCGAGCCCAGGTCCTGCTCGGCGGCCACGTCCTGGGTGGAGATGTAATCGTAGGGGACGCCCAGGCTCTCCAGGGCCAGTCGGAACCAGCCCTCGCGCTCGGTGTCCAGCCAGCTGTGGAGGAGCGCGATGCGGGGCGTCTCCAGGGCGTGGCTGGCCACCTCCGGCGCCGTCAGCAGCGGCCGCACCTGGAGGTCGAGGCCGGCCAGCACCTCGGCCACGTGGTCACGGTCGGCGCCGTCGAGCATCACCAGCACCGTGCCCTTCGGGATGGGCGTCTCTGCCGTGGCCTCCTCTTCGGTCACCCGCATGTCGAGCTTCGGCAGCGCGAAGCGGAGGCGCACCAGGTCGGTGTCGGCCGAAGCCGTGACCGCGAGGGCCGCCGTGCCCCAGAGCTTGGGTCGTTCGTCGGGCGGGATCAGGGTCGACCCCTGCCAGGGGTGCACCGGCACCTGGAGGACCTCCTGGTTGACCACCCGCGTCCACTCGAGGTTGCGGGCGTAGCCCACGGTCCAACCGGCGTCGTCGTACAGGTTGTCCGAGCCACGCACGTACTGAGTGTCCAGCAGGGCGTCGGCGAAGCGGCTGTAGGGCTGGTCCATGCGCACGACGAAGCTGCCGGCGGGGAAGCTGACCTCCCGGGGCTGCTCGTCCTCGGCCTCGCTTTCGTCCGCAGAGCCCTCCTCGTGTGCCGCCTCGGGGGGCCACTCCTTCGCCCCGGTGAACCCCTTCTCGGCCACGCTGACCTCGATGCCGTGCTCCTCGAGCAGGGTCAGCAGCTCACGGAGCTGGCCGCGGCGGGGCTGGTCGGACGGAAACACGTAGGCCGCCGGCCCCTCGGTGGTGGCCTTGGCCACCGCCCGCCGGCCGAGGCGCCAGAAGTGATCCAGCACCTCGTGGCGGTGGTCGGCGGTCCAGGCCAGGGCGGTGAGCACGCCGCTCTGCTGGTAGTTGACGTTGTTGCGGAACGACCAGCGCACCTGCGGCAGGGGGGGGTTCGGCCGGTACCAGGCACGCTCGCTCATGCCCCGCACAACCCGGTCCTCGGTTGAGGGCAGCATGTTGCCGAAGGTCTCGTAGAAGCGCCCGAGGCTGTTGTGCCCCATGGCCAGCCAGAACAGGTAGCTGGGGCCCCACCCGTCGTAGAAGCCGTGGGTCCACACTCCGGGCAGGCCCAGGGCGGTGAGGCGCTGTACCTCGTTGGCGGCCATCCGCTGCCACTCGTCGACCATCAGTGGGTCCAGCCAGGCGTTGTAGGGGCCGGTGCCGGTGGAGATGTAGAGGAACGGGATGGACTCGTGGAGGTCGTGCATCACCTGTGGGTGCCAGCCGAAGTAGAGCTTCTCCACGTTGCGGGTCAGATCCAGCGCCAGGCCCACCGCGTCGCGATTGTTGTCGTGGACCACGTAGTGGCCCCAGTAGATGGGTGGCAGGGCCCCTTCGTCCGGGTGTGCCTCGTGCCAGCGCCAGGTGTCGACGATGCGCTCCCGCCCGTCCACCTCCAGCACCGGCGTGATCAGGGTGATGACGTTGTCGCGGATGTTGCGGATGAACGGGGTCTCCTCCACCGCCAACCGGTAGGCGAGCTCCATGAGCATCTCGGGGCTTCCGGTCTCCGGTGAGTGCAGCCCCCCCGTGAGGTAGTAGATGGGCTTGCCCTTCTCGATGAGCTGCTGGGCCTGGGCTTCGTTTGCGGTCCGCGGATCCGCGAGACGGCGGGTGATGTCCCGGTAGGAGTCGAGGCTCGCGATGGTGGCCTCGTCCGCCACGACCACGGCGATCATCTCCCGCCCCTCCTCGGTGAGACCCATGGAGAAGACCTCCACCCGTGGCGAGGCGTCCGCCAGGGCCCGCATGTAGGCGTGGATCTGCGCGGCATAGCTGAGGTGCCCCGGAGCCCCCGCGATGTAGCCGTTCGCCTCCAGGGGAGTGGGGATGCCCGGCGCTGCCGGGAGGTGGTCCACGAGGGGGGTCATGAACTCCGGACCGGTCGTCGCCTCCCGAATCAGGCGCGTGTACTCCCCGTCCCACTCGGTGTGGTCGGCAATGGGCTCGGCGGCGCCGGCCACGGTGGCGCTCAGCATCAGGGCGGCTAGCAACACTCTCATGGATCCTCCCGTAGAGCTCGTCGGACGGGGTATGGTAGCAGTGCCCGGCGGATCTCAGGCTCGGCCCAGGCCGGTGGTATCAGGAGGGCCGTCGGCGGGTACTCACATCACAGGGGCGCCGTGACCAGTACCGCGGGATCCGCCGGACTGAAGCTGACAGTGCGCACCGGGAACGTGGAGCCATGACCCCGGGCCTGCGGGCTCTCATGGTCCAGACCGAACCCCGCTGTGAGCTGCTGGTCGATGCGCTGCGACGGTCCGGGTACGAGGACCTCCAGTACGCGGTGGTGAGTCGGCCCGAGGAGATGCGGGCCGCTCTGGTCGGACATCAGTGGGACCTGGTGCTCTGCGACTCCGCCCTGCCGGACCTCTCAGCCGACGTGGCCCTCGAGCTCCTCAACACCTGCGGGCTCGACCTGCCGTTCATCCTCGTCTCCGACAGCTTGCAGGAGGAGGCGGCCCTCGAGCTCATCCGTGCGGGGGCCCACGACATCGTGCGCCTCGGCCATCTCGAGCGGCTCGGGGAGGCAGTTCAGCAGCAGCTCCGCGAGGCGGAGCGGCGTGCCGAGAAGAGGCACTGGGAGCAGGCAGTGCGCCTCAGCGAGGAGCGGTATCGCAACCTGTTCGAACGCAACCTGGCCGGCGTCTACCGAGCCACCGAGAACGGGCGTCTGCTCGAGTGCAACGAGTCGTTCGCCCGCATGTTCGGGTACGCCAGCGCCAAGGAGGCCGTGGCCAACCTGGGCATCGACATCCACGCCGATCCGGCGGAGCGGGCTGCCTTCGTCGATGAGCTCCGCCGCAGGGGTGAGGTCCGCAACTCGGAAAAGCAGTACAAGAGGCGGAGTGGCGAGCCCGTCTGGGTGATCGAGCACGCCCACACGGTGGCCGACGGCGATCCCGGACGGATGCTGATCGAGGGCACCGTCATTGACGTCACGGAGCGCCGTCGGGCCCAGGAGCAGCTCCTGCAGGCCCAGAAGATGGAGGCTGTGGGGCGTCTCGCCGGCGGCGTCGCCCACGACTTCAACAACCTCCTGCAGGCCATGTTGGGGGTGGTCCAGCTCGAGATCCTGAAGCTCCGTCAGGCCGACCGCGAGGACGAGACGCTGGCCGAGCTGAAGGGCCTCATCGACCGCGGCGCCCAGCTCGCCCGGCAGCTCCTCCTGTTCTCGCGGCGGGAGAAGCCGCGGGTGGCACCGCTGGACCTCAACGACGTTGTCACGGGGACGCAGAAGCTGCTCAAGCGACTGCTGCGGGAGAACATCGATCTGCGGATTCAGCCTGTGGACGACAGCCTCCCGGTGATCGGCGACCGCGGCCAGCTCGAGCAGGTGCTGGTGAACCTGGCGGTGAACGCGGCCGACGCCATGCCGGAGGGCGGCCGTCTGGGGGTGCGCACCGGACGCGGTGAGGGGGACGAGGCGTGGCTGGAGGTCACCGACAGTGGCCAGGGCATTTCGGAGGACGTCCGCGACCGCATCTTCGAGCCCTTCTTCACCACCAAGGGCCGTCACACCGGCACCGGCCTCGGCCTGTCCGTGGTCCACGGCATCGTCACCGAGCACAGCGGGCGCATCGAGCTCGATTCCACCGTGGGGAGGGGCACCACCTTTCGGGTCGTGCTCCCGCTCACCACCTCCGCCGGGCCGGATGCGGCGGCGACCGCGTCCAGACACGGCATCGCCAGAGGGCGGGGCGAGCGCGTGCTGCTGGCCGAGGACGAGCCCCAGACTCGGCGCTGGCTGACATCCAATCTCGAGGAGCTCGGCTATGACGTGACCGCCGTGGCCAGTGCGGAGGAGGCCTCCCGGCTCCTGGAGGAGACCGCCTTCGACCTCCTCCTCAGCGACTGCGTGCTGACCGGGATTGGTGGTCCGGCTCTCGCCCGATCGTTGCGTGAGCAATGGCCCGACCTGAGGGTCGTGCTCATGTCGGGCTACGCCGACGACGCCGTCGTGCGCGAAGCGGTTGCAGCGGGCGACGCGCGCTTCCTGCAGAAGCCCTTCTTCATCGAGGACCTGGCCGGGGAGCTGCGAACCGCGCTGGAGACGGAGACGACGCCTCCCACCTGATCCCCTACCTGCGGACCTCCTTGGAGGGCACCCCCAGCTCGTGGAACAGGATCCCGTCGACGTCGGTGGCGAGGTCGTCGGTCGAGCTCGGCGCCACCGGGAGCGCCTGCTGTTTCGGGGGCTGGGCCTTGATGGAGAAGACGACCCCAGCGCGAACCTGGAGGCCCGCGTAGCGTGGAGACGTGTGCGCCATCAGCTCGTCCACCCGTTGCTGGATGGCCTCGCGCGTGCGCGGCTCGGAACATCGCGACGTCGCTGATGGCAGGGGCGCGTCACGGGGCGGGGCCATGCCCGTGGTAGAGTGCGCGAGTCTTATGACGACGTTCGCCACAGAGACTGTCGCCTGAGGGGCGGTCGAGCGCGGGTTTCCCCGCGAGCCTGCCCCGTCGAGCCACGGCCCGGAACCCCGGTGACGGACTCCGGCACGCCAGGCGTGTCGGTAACCCCTCAGGAGGCGAACGATGAGCCTGATGTCTCTCGGCTGGGACCAGCGTCTTTCGAGCATCTTCGAGCCGTACCGCGAGCGTGGACTGAGGCCCGGCAGGGTGGTCCTGACCGGGGGCGGTGTGCTGCGCATCGCCGGGGACGTCGACGTGCTGACTGCGGTCGAGGCCGGTCGGCTGGACGACGACGGTGAGCCTGGGCCCCCGGCGGTGGGGGACTGGGTGGGAGCGGACGCCAAGGTGGAGACGGCGGTGGTCCGCGTGATCCTGCCACGCTCCTCGGTGCTGGCCCGCCGTCGGCCGGGAGCCGCGGAACGCCGGCAGGTGCTGGCGGCCAACGTGGAGAAGGTGCTCCTCGTGGACGGCCTCGATCGCGGTCCGAACCCGAGGCGCATCGAGCGCGGGGCGGCGCTCGCATACGAAAACGGCGTCGAGCCCGTGGTCGTGCTGAGCAAGGCGGATGTGTGCGCCGACGTGGTCGCGGCCGTGGAGCGGGCGCGCCTCGCGGCGCCGTTCGCGGAGGTGGTGGCGGTGTCGGCGACGACGGGGATGGGACTCGTTGAGCTCGAGGACGCTCTCGCACCCGGCTCCACGGCGGTGCTGCTCGGGCCGTCGGGAGCGGGAAAGTCCACGCTCGTGAACTGTCTCCTCGGGAAGGAGCGGATGAGGACCGGAGCGGTCCGCCGTCAGGATCGCCGGGGCCGGCACACGACCTCGCACCGCGAGCTCGTCGAGACCGCCTCCGGCGCCTGCCTGATCGACTCACCGGGGATCCGTGAGCTCGGGCTGTGGCTGGATGCCAGTGCGGTGGATGCGGCCTTCGCCGATGTGGAAGCGCACGCCGCCCGCTGCCGGTTCCGGGACTGCCGTCACGGTACGGAGCCCGGCTGTGCGGTGCAGGCCGCGGTCGCAGCAGGAGAGATCGCAGTGGAGCGTCTCGCTGCGTACCGCGAGCTGCGTCTCGAGGCGGAGGCCCACCAGCGGCGCAGGAGCGCGCAGGCCCAGCGCTCCCACGAGCGTCGCTTCGCACGGATGGTGCGGCAGGTCAAGAAGCTCAAGGGCTGAGCCCGCCGCCCCCGGCGGACGGCGGAACCGTCCCGGAGCATGCCCAGACCTGCCGGGGGTCGACGGCGCGACCCCGCGTCTGCCACGGCCCGGGAAGCAGGGGCGCGGTGCGTCCGGGCCGCGGCCCCTGTGGGAGCGTGTGCTCCGAGACATCGCCACCGATTCTCACGAGCTGGAGGCGGCATGGGCAACCCTGTGATCAACATGGACGAGTTGGAGTTCTTGCGGGCGAGGGACACGGGGAGTGGTTCGAGGCCGAGCTGGCACCGGTGGGCCCCCTCATCGGCGCCTCGGCTACTGGCACGGAGACTAGGCGCGCCGATCACGTCCGTGACGGCGGCACGCAGCGTGGTGGTGTGCTGTCGTTGAGAGCATCCCTGCGCCCGGTCCGGGCGGTGCCGCATGGCATGACACGGAGCCGTTCAGAGACGGTGGCCCGCTAAAGTCGAGCGTCATCCTGAGGCCGGCACTCGGTCCGCCGAGTGCGGCCGAAGGATCCCCCGCTAGCACCACGACCGTACCTGCGCTTCGTCCCACGGGCCTCCAGGGGATGGTTCGACTCGTCGCTCGCCATGACAGGACAAGGGTGTGTCATCAGGAGGGGGGTCAGGAGCCGTGGCCGGCACTCGTGGCGGCGAGGCTGCCGGCCATGATGGCCACCATGGCCGCCTGCTGGGCCTGCAACGCCGCCTGGGTGAGGGTCACCGCCGCCTGGTCGGCGAGACCGGTCGCGGCCGTCTCCGGGGCCTGAGCCAGGAGCAGGGACACGGCCATGGAGAGGGACAGCTCGGAGGAGAGACCGTCGAGGACCCGGTGGAGCCACGAGCCGCCCTCCACCTGCCGCAGGGCGTCGCGCACCCGCAGGACCTCGTCCGCCAGGGCGCCTGGAGCGCCGTTGACGACTGACAGCAGAGCGACCTCGTCGTAGCGGCTCGTGCCGACCTTCTCGCCTCGAGCTTGCAGCGCTGCGGCCACCGCCGCGAAGCGCGCCGCCGCCTCCGTCCCGTCCATGGGTGCGACGGCGAGGATCTGGGTGGCGAGCTGGAGCTGATTGCCGCGGGTGAAACCACGGCCGTGAAGCTCCGCGTAGGTCATCTCGAGGCGATGGGAGAGCTCGAGGGGGTCCTCCCGGCGCAGGGCGTGGAGAGCGGCCATGGGGTAGTCGTCGCGGCCCGTCAGCCAGGGGTGAGCCTGCTTCCAGTGGTCCTGGATGGCGGCCATGCGCGCGATGACCGTGGGGTCCGGGGCCGCGCCTCCGCTCTGGGTCACCAGGAGGAACGCGGCCAGGTAGGGGTAGACGCCGCCACAGCCGAGCTCATGGTCGGTGAAGGCGGCCCGCGTCGCTTCTGTGGCCGGGATGACCGTCTCGACGTCGAGGTCGTGCCGTACCATCATGGCGGCGAGGACGAAGCGAACCGACGTCCGCAAGGGCCCGCTCCACTTCGCCCGCGCCTCGAGCTGGGCCGCGACCGCGTCCATGGCCTCCACGCTCGTGTCCGAACCCGCGGTTGCCAGGCTCGCGGCAGCCAGCCTGAGCGAGGTCGTGTTGGTCCAGCGGTGGCGCCGCTGGAGCTCTTCGAAGTGAACGGCGTAGCTTCGGATGGCCGTGTCGTCCATGTCCCACCTCGCATTCAGGTGATGATACGCGACCACCGGCGCTGGGATGCGTGGCCCAGGCGTTCGCGCCATGGCTCCGAGGGTATGCTCGAGAGGTGTGGGGCGAGGAATCCCGCCAGGTCTCGGGGGCGAGGTGATGACCCTTCATGACAGGCTGACATCGTTCGTGCGCGTGACGCTGGGGTGTGGATGTCCCGACGAGGTGTTCTCGGAGATCGTCGTCCGGTCGATGGCGGCGGACAACCCGGCGCCGGTGAGGTTGGCCATCGAGGTCGGCGGCCGCCTCCTCGTCCACGTCATCGAGGAGGGCCCCGCCCTAACGGACCCGGGGCTGATGCCGACGGTGGTGGAGGACGGTCTGCGAAGGCGGGACCAGGGGGGCTTCAATCGGTTTCGATTGGTCGTTGCCGTCGCGGGCAGCGATGGAGCCGGCGACGTCCTCGAGAGTCGGTTCGACGCCGTGTCGGCCTGTGACGACCGAATCCATCTGCACATTCTCCCGGCGTCATCGATCCCATGGTGAGCGTCGCGATGCACCGCTCGGAGATGTGGCACCTGTGGGGATGCTTTGTCCGGATGGGTGGTTGCGGTAGGCTGGCGGGTGCCACAGGCAAAGGAGGATTGCGGACAATGACGAGGAAGACACTCTTGGCGGTGGGCCTCGGGCTGCTGCTGGCGGCGAGTGCCGGCGCGCAGACCCTCGACGAGGTGCTGGCGAAGAACTACGAGGCGAGGGGCGGGCTGGACAGGCTCACCTCGGTCGAAACGGCCAAGATCACCGGCACCATGACCATGGGCCCCGGGATCGAGGCGCCCTTCACCTGGTACTGGAAGCGGCCCAACAAGCTCCGCGTGGAGTTCAAGATCCAGGGACAGACCGGCATCCAGGCGTATGACGGCACCACGGGCTGGATGTACATGCCCTTCATGGGCAAGACCGAGCCGGAGAAGATGCCCGACGACCTGCTGTCCAGCGTCGAGGACCAGGCCGACTTCGAGGGTGCGCTCGTGAACTGGAAGGCCAAGGGCAACCAGGTGGAGCTCGAGGGCAAGGAGAACGTGGAAGGCACCGACGCGTACAAGCTCAAGGTCACACACAAGAGCGGCGGCGTCGACTACGTCTACCTGGACGCCGAGTACTACCTGGAGATCAAGACCGACAGCAGCCGGACCATCCGCGGCCAGGAGGTGGAGTCTGAGACCTCCATCGGCGACTACAAAGAGGTGGACGGCCTCATGATCCCCTTCTCCATGACGAGCAAGGTCAAGGGCGCCCCGTCGGAGCAGACCATCACCTTCAAGACGGTCGAGCTGGGCGTGCCTCTGGACGATTCTATCTTCGCGATGCCGGCGCCGGACGCCACGGTGGGCCCCGTCGAGCAGCCGTCCAACTGATCGCCAACGCTGTCGGCGCAGCCGGCGGCCGTCTCGCGGAAGCGGCGCCCAGCGCACATCCAGGAGGTAGCGAATGAAAGCACGAACCTGCGGAGCCCTGCTCGCAGCGGTGGCGCTGGTGATGACAGGCACCGCGATGGCCGCCGACGAGTCGCCCGTCATCACGTCAGACACCTTCGGCGGGATCCAGGCTCGCGCCATCGGCCCGGCCACCATGAGCGGGCGGATCGCGGCGATCGACGCCGTCCCCACGGATCCCCTGACCATCTACGTGGGTTCCGCGAGCGGCGGCGTCTGGAAGTCCGTGGATGCCGGCACCAGCTTCACGCCGGTCTTCGACGAGCACACCCAGTCCATCGGCGCCATCACCGTCGATCCCACGGAACCGTCCACGGTCTGGGTGGGCACCGGCGAGAGCTGGGTGCGCAACAGCGTGTCCGTGGGCGACGGGGTCTACAAGACCACCGACGGCGGGGACACGTGGGCGCGCATGGGTCTCGACGACACCGAGCACATCGCCCGCATCGTCGTCGACCCGTCGAAGCACGACACGGTCTATGTGTGCGCCACCGGGCACCTGTGGGACGCCAACGCCGAGCGCGGGGTGTTCAAGACCACCGACGGCGGCAAGAGCTGGACGAAGTCGCTGTTCGTGGACGAGGACACCGGGTGCTCCGACCTGGCCATCGACCCCCAGGAGCCCGGCGTCCTGTACGCGGGCATGTGGCAGTTCCGGCGCTACCCGGACTTCTTCGACTCCGGCGGCAAGGGCTCCGGCCTCTACAAGACCACCGACGGCGGCGAGACCTGGCACGAGCTCACCAACGGTCTGCCCGAGGGTGAGAAGGGGCGCATCGCGGTGGCGGTGGCGCCGTCGCGCCCCAGCCGTCTCTACGCCCTGGTGGAGGCCAAGGAGACCGGGCTCTACCGATCGGACGACATGGGCGGGACCTGGGAGAAGGTGAACGGCTCCATGAGCGTCACCACGCGCCCGTTCTACTTCGCCCTGGTGGTGGTGGACCCCACCGACTTCAACACCGTGTACAAGCCCGGCCTGTCCCTGGCCATCTCCACCGACGGCGGCGAGGCCTTCACCTCCGCCCTCATGAGTCTCGGCGGCGGGGTCCACAGCGACCACCATGCCCTGTGGATCAATCCCAACGATCCCAGTGAGGTTCTCCTGGGCACCGACGGCGGGGTCTACATCTCCCGGGACAAGGCCCACCACTTCGCCTTCGTGCGCTCGTTGCCGGTCTCCCAGTTCTACCACGTGAGCACCGATGCGGCGTATCCCTACAACGTCTACGGCGGGCTCCAGGACAACGGCTCCTGGATGGGGCCGTCGGCCTCGCCCGGCGGCA
>Ga0315542_1000575_pt1 | contig 23235 bp, 14 predicted proteins | sample SalMarSW160120MG_FD_202541 | JGI IMG/M metagenome (GOLD analysis project Ga0315542, IMG submission 202541) | Salt marsh sediment microbial communities from the Plum Island Ecosystem LTER, Massachusetts, United States - Salt Marsh Sediment SW1601-20 ... | reverse complement strand
GACATTGTGTTGATTACAGTAATATTGTTACTGTCACTGTGTTGCCGTTAATCCAGGGTAATTCAATGCTGAGCGCTGATACTGTGATTTGTGAAAGCGCACTTTTCCATTCTCTAAGGGCTTCAGCAGCAACCGACGGAGCCGGAGCCGGTAGTTACACTTTCCAGTGGCAGGATAGTATAATTGGCAGTTCATGGTCTGATATTCCGGTATCAGGTACCAGTGCTAAATATCTTCCGGATATTTCAAAATTTAATGTGACGGATTCAATCAGGTTCTATAGGCGAAAAGTCTATTCAGGGCCTCATGATGTTTGCATGGATGCCAGCTCCGGGGTAAAACTTACCAGGTTCCCGATGATCCTGAATAACTTTATCCTGTCACCATCACCTGATACTACTATCTGTTCAGGGATTCAGCCCCATCCACTTACAGCAAGCACTCCGACACTGGGTGATGGCAATTATACTTACCAGTGGCAGGATAGTATCAGGAATGGATCGTGGACAATAAGAAGTACTGCTAAAACGCCATATGCTCCGCCTGCACTGACAGATTCCACGTGGTACAAAAGAATTGTAAAGGCCTCAGTATGCAGGAGTTCGAGCAATATTGTGGTTGTAAATGTCCATAAACCTATAACAAATTATAATATAGCACCTGATACCACCATCTGTTACGGGTCCACTCCCGACAAACTGAGGGGAGAGCAACCCGGGGGGGGAGACGGGACCAGTTATCTTTTCCAGTGGGCGAAATCAACTGATAATGTAACTTTCAACGATATAGGTGTATCCGGTACACTTAAAGATTACCACCCGTCAGCGCTGACACAACGAACATGGTATAAACGAAAATTAGTATCAGGAAAATGCAGTGTTGAAAGTAATATCATTGAAGTCACTGTCCTGCCCTCAATCGCAGGGAATACTATTACACCAGATAAACCGGCAGTCTGCTATAACACCGTACCGGGTCAGTTTACTGCCACTGTTCTCTCCGGCGGTTCCGGGGCAGGATCATATACTTTCCAGTGGCAGGACAGCACTGCAGGGAATTTATGGGGTAATGCAGCAGGGGCGTCTGCAACGCAGCAATATTATACTCCGGGAGCACTCACCCAAAAGACATGGTTCAGACGCATTGTCACCTCCGGTCCCGCAAATTGCTGCGTCGATATATCCGCTCAAACGGTAATCGATACTATTTCACTACCAACAGGAACAATTATAGCATCACCTGATACAACAATCTGTGAAGGAGGGGATGTTAAATTTAAGGTTCATCTGACAGGGAGTTCCCCATGGAATATTGTTTATAAAGAGAATTCCACAAATGTCACAGAACCTTCTGTTTCAACTCAGAATCCAATAATTATCAAAAAACCATCACTTCCCGGAGCTTCTGGAATGACTCAGTTTACTTACACTCTTAATTCTGTCGAAGACAAGAACAACTGTTTTGCGACAGTGCTTACTGGGAACAGGAAAGCCGACGTTTACAGGGTTCCTGTTGCTGATGCGGGTCCGGCAAATGATGATTTTTGCGGGCCCACAGGATATCAGTTAAATGCCGTTTCAACTGACTTTTCGGGTATATGGAAATTTCCTCCCGGGGTAATTTCCTTTTCACCTTCCAATACGAGCCCGACAGTTACTGTAAATATTGATCCTTCGTTTGCTCCGCCAGGTGTTTCGTATAATTTTTACTGGAAAGAAACAAACGGAATTTGTTCAGATTCCGATTTTATTCAAGTTATATTCTATACTCCTGTCACACACGCTTATGCCGGAAAGGATATAGACACTATGTCGTTCGATCATATAATTTACCTCGATGCTGATCCAGTTCAGAATGTGTATGAAACAGGAATGTGGAGTGTTACGGCAGGAGCAGGTGATTTTACAGACGAGTCTTCAAGTGCCACGGAGGTTAGAAATGTAGCAACCGGCCTGAATACTTACCTGTGGAAGGTTGTCAACGGGGCATGCTACCTTGAAGATGAGGTAAATGTGATCATAAGTGAAATAGTTATTCCCAAAGGTATATCTCCTGATAATTATGCCGGAGGTAATAACACCCTTGTAATTCGCGGACTGGATGTTTTCCCGGACGGAAGGCATGAAGCTGAGCTGTCAATACTTAATGGTGCAGGGGTGGAGGTTTTTCATACTACTAACCGCAGAGGGCAGGAATGGAAAGAATGGGACGGAACAAACTCACAGGGCATTAAGCTGCCTGATGGAACATATTATTATCTGCTTACTATTGTATCGAACGAGTATAATAATGGAAAGCCTAAAAGATATAAAGGGTTTATAATCCTGAAACGACAATAAAGCAATATGGCAGGAGAAGCACTTATTAACTTAATGATTAAGGCAGGTTTATGAAGAGGGATAGTTTTATAGTTTCTTTATTATTTCTGTTTGTCATTAACCTTGCGAGGGGTCAGGCCAGTCCTGATTCATCAAAGATCAGTCTTGGATATCCTGTATATAGTCAGTATCTCCAGAACGGGCTTATAATAAACCCTGCCTATGCTGGCTCAAGAGGATCGATGAGCATTTTCATGTCGTACAGGAAGCAGTGGATGGGAATTAAGGATGCTCCTGAGATTACCTCTTTTTCTGTTCATGCGCCTATGAAGAATGACAGAGTTGCTCTCGGGCTTCTCGCCCAGTTCATGAATTATGGGGTGACAAAATCTAAGAGCATTTATGCCGATTATGCGTATCAGATTAGGGTGGGAGCAGGAAAGGTATCGTTCGGACTTAAGGCGGGAACCGACATCTCAAATACTGATTATTCCGGAATACTGGAGACTCTCACCGATCCCGGGGATCCTGTTTTTAGCTCGACCGATAAAATGTATGTTCTTCCGAACGTCGGTGCTGGCGTCTATTATTTCAGCGACAGGCTTTTTGCAGGACTTGCCGTTCCCGCATTTTTGAATTACAGGAAAACTGACCAGGGAAAGACGCAGGTTTATCACAGTTTTAATGAATATGACTTTATGATTTCCGCAGGCGGGCTTATTACTTTTTCTCCGGAAGTCAAATTCAAACCTTCACTGCTTTTGGATTATTCTCTTAATAAAACGAAGAAGTTGACTCAACTCGATATTAACGGCAATCTTATTCTGAGAGATATATTATGGATAGGATGTTCGTGGAGAACTTCTGAGCAGGTTTTGGTTGGCATAATGCAGGTACAGGTCACCCCGCAATTCATGTTCGGATTTTCATACGATTACCCTATAGGAAAAATGAATTCATATTCAAGCGGTTCGGGCGAAATTATTTTAAGGTATGAGTTTGGAACCAAAGTGAGTGCTGCAAATCCGAGGTATTTTTAGTTTAATGATCAGGAAGGTTTTACATATCTGGTATTTATTTATTTTCATTCAATATGCCTGCATGGCGCAGTCGCAGCAGCCTCCTCTTTACAAGATCACAAAGATGTCGTTCAATGAGGGAGCATTCAGTGATATCTCGCCTGTTATTGTCAAAGACGGGATAATATTCTGTTCCGACAGGCGGTTCAGCTACATTAAGGACCGGACCACTTTTGAAGGGAAGCGTTTATATAATATTTATTTTGCTCAGAGAAAAGATAGTTCTGAATGGGACAGCCCGGTTGAGATAAAAAGCGAGAGAAGTGATCTTTTCAATAATGGACCTCTCTGTTTTGCTCCCGACGGTAAAACCGTCTATTTTACCAGTGAAGTTGAAACCGGGAAGATAACAGAGAAACGAAGTTACAAAAACCACAGCGGTATTTTTATCGCGGAGCTTGATGGAACCAGCCTGGTATCAATGAGGCCCTTTAAATATAATAACCTTCAATACGATGTAGGACAGCCTTCAATAAGCAATGACGGAAAATATCTTTTTTTTGCATCAACAATGCCCGGAGGACAGGGTAACTCTGATCTTTATTCTTGTGAGTGGATTAACGGAGAGTGGAGCATACCTGTTAATCTTGGCCCTGAAGTTAATTCACCAGGGGTTGAGAATTATCCTTTTATGCATCGTTCCGGAAGGCTCTATTTCTCCTCTGACCGATCTGGTGGCATAGGTAAGATGGATGTCTATTATACAACGTTAAGAATGGGAGCCTGGGATACGCCAACACTTATGCCTGAGCCCATTAACTCTACCTCTGACGATTTTGCTTTTGTTGCAGACGATAATATGCAAACTGGCTATTTTGCCACTGATCGTCAGAGAAATGACGATATTTATCAATACGCCTCAACTGTAATCAGGAAAGCCTACTGCGACACACTGGTAGAAAATAACTATTGCTATGAGATGATAGAGGAAAATGCAGTTAAGTTTGATACACTGCCGTTCCGTTATGAATGGAAATTTGGCGATGGAGAAAGGGGAATAGGAGCATCTGTAATCCATTGTTATCCCGGGCCCGGCTCATATCTTGTGCAGCTTGATGTAGTGAACCTTCTAACCAAGGAGGTATTGTATAATGAAAAAACCTATAACCTTGTGATCATAAATGTTGAGCAGCCTTATATCACAGGTCCTGATACCGGCGTACAGGGACAAACGATAAGGTTCGATGCCAACAGTACCAATCTGCCTGGCTGGAACATAACAAAATATTACTGGAACTTTGACGACGGGAAAATTGCGATTGGCAAGGAAGTTGATAATATTTTCAGGAAGCCCGGGACTTATAATATTCAGCTTATTGTTACTGCTGCACCTGAACCGGGAGGGATTACCAGGGAAGCATGTGTTTGTAAAAATATTATTATAACACCTGAACCCTGATGTTGAAAATGACTAATTTTGCGGTTTGATGAACTTGAACAAAACTATATATATATTATTATTTTTCATTCTTATAGCTGGAATTTTCCCCTGTAATAACGTGTCCGGGCAGCCTGTCCCAGGTAAAGATGAAAATATTCCTTTCCTTGTAACTTTTGGTAAGCAAGGCGAGACATCATGGGGTGATGATGATTTCTACCAGGTGTGGTTCTTTGCGATAAGGAGAGAATTTACCCAGCAATTTTATATAAGGGTATTTGATCCTGACACCGGAGGTGAAAATGATGAAATTCAGGGAGAGTTCAACACAAAATGCCTCTTTTCAGTTTATGGAGGTAACGGTGTTGATCCGGAAAAGAACGAAGAATCGAAAGGATGGCTGAACGGGATGAATTATAAAAGCGGGAACCTGCTGGCTTCCAGGGTTTTCGGGAGCGAACCAAGGTACGATAACAAATACTATACATTTGGCCCTTTCAATCCTACCTCGGGCGACTATAATGCTCATTGGGATTCATATATCTTCAAAATTGTATGCGAAGGGATAAGCGGTGACGATGGCAACCTTTACAGATATTTCCTTAGCCGCGATCCCGACAGTGATATTCCGGTTGAGGGGGGTAATGCTTTTACTTATGAATATACTTTCCGTATGTGGAACGATTTCCAGAGTGTCTCACATATTTATCCTTATATCGATACCGGAGTCATTTATATTAAAGTGAGAGATTTCGACTGGGATAATGATGGACATATTATAGTAGTTTCAAGATATAAGCAGGGGATTGAAGTACAGCACTCCAATGAGGATGACTGGGCTGAGGCAAAAATACCGATTGAACCCCAGGAAATAGGTTCATCCCTTGACTTTCAGTTTCATAAAAAGCAGGGCGAGCTCGTCAAAAACAATAACGTTGTAATAACCACTGAGAACCAGAGAGGAGAGTCTTTACCATTCTACAGCTCACCTATTGGAGGAGTTCCAGTATATCAGGCAAGAATTAAAGTCGTTCCGGTTAAAAATAACAAATAAATCACTGGACCAAAATGTGCACTGCAAAAAACAGGAAAATAATTTTCAGCACGATCATGTGCTTATTTTTATTTTCAGTCCAGTTAAATGCCCAGACATTCCGTTTCAGGAATTATGGCCCTGACAGTAAAATCCCCAATGGATTCATATACACTATAAACCAGGATAATAATGGCTATTTGTGGGTCGGAACCGGAAAAGGACTTTCAAAATTTGACGGATTTGAATTTTATAATGTAGGATTCCCCGATTCTGTCATGAATCGTTTTACGACATCCGCAATAAAGGATAAGAGCGGAACTCTCTGGTTCGGATGTAATGACGGAACAGTTTTCTATACCACTGAGAACGGACTGATGTCTCTGGGTCTATCAAATAATAAGACAATCAGCACTGTGCTGGAAGGACCTGACGGATTTATTTATATATTTCCTCAGGGAGGTGCGATATTCAAAGTCAATCCAGTTGTTCCTTCAGAGATAAAATCATATGCGATGGATCCTGACCTGGTTCTGCTGACAGCCTGTTTTACACAAACAGGCGACCTGCTAATTGGTACACAGGGCAGTATCCGGATACTAAGGATTGACGGAAACACGATCACACAGGTTAGTACAGTTGAAGGATTCGATTACTATAGTGTAATTTCAATACAAAAGTTAAAGGATAAAAACAGCTTCCTGTTAGGTACTAATGGAAATGGATTATTCCATCTTGCAATTAACCAGGATGAAACCATCCTGAAACATTTAAATGATTATAAGGATCTTGACTTGCTGAGCATTCAGTCGATATCTGAGGACCAGGATAATAACATCTGGCTTGCGACAAATGAATCCGGCATCATTCAGCTAAAACTATCTTCTTCAGGGCAAAAAATTGAGTTCATGAGGGGCTATGATAAAAATTCGGGTCTCGCTGGAAACAATACCAGGATAGTTTTTCAGGATATTGAGGGAAATTACTGGATCGGACTCTTTGGCAACGGACTTTCTGTGCTGAATTCTCTTGCATTCAGTTTTTATTCTCCGGGAACCACACCGGAATCAAATAATATCATTTATATTAAAAAATTTTCCGACAAATATTTCCTGGGAACTCCCATCGGATTTTATTTATTTGACTTAAAAGACAATAAAATAAAGTCTTTTACTGACCTGTTGCAAAAAACCGGAAAAAATGAAATTGCATCATATTGTGTTGATGATGAGAATAATATATGGATAGGCACTAAGGGTGCGGGTCTTTTTGTAATGAACCGGTCAGGAAACATAAAGCAATTCTACCGATCAGGAAACTCGGGGGAAGATTATGTTACTGATGTTAATGTAAGCGGGAAGTATATATGGATTGGAAGCCTGAATGGCGTGAGGATCCTTTACAGGAATACAGGAGCCAGGAAGGCGCTCTATAATATAGATAACGGGTTACCGCACAACCTTATTAACCAGGTATTCATTACAAATAACGGAAATGCAGCTATAGCAACAAAAACCGACAGGTTATTTATGATAAATCCTGATATGGGTATTATACAGGGAAAGGCAGTAATGTATGGAACAACGATGAATGAGATCAAATCATTCTCTCAGAGTAAAGATGGGCATTTATGGGCTTCTACTTATGGAAACGGTGTGTTTGAGTTTTATGGCGACTCCCTGAAATCTTTTACCAGAGCTGACATGATAATGTCCGATTATTGTTACAGTATACTTGTTGATTCTGTTAATCGTGTATGGATAGGGCATGCAATGGGATTTTCGAGATACAACAGAAATACAGGTATCATCAGGACCTATGGTGCCGACTTTGCCAGGAGTGGTTATTGCAATCCGGGTGGTATGTATGAATCTCCTGACGGAAAAGTATTTATCGGTACAACAGCAGGAGTAATAGTCTATGACAGTAGAAAAGATTACAGGCCACAGGTAGCACCTTTCAATAATATTAACTATGTTGAAATTAACAATGTAAAATATCCATATAAGCCATCGTACACTCTTCCATATAACAAAAGGTATAACATTTGGGTGAATTATGTAGGTATTAATCTTCGCGATCCGGAAAAGGTTTATTATGAGACCATTCTTGAAAATTATAACACTGAATGGTCTAAGATGTCTACTCAGCGAGAGGTATTATATCCACCAAGGGACGGGCATTATAAATTTATGATGAAGTCGGTTAATGAAGATGGCTTGTCACAGGATACACCGATATCTTTCAACCTCATTATTAAAAAGCCATTTTACCGTACGTGGTGGTTTATAATTACTGTCCTTGGGCTAATAACCGGGGTTGTGATGTTTATAGTGAGGGAAAGAGAAAAATCGCAGAAAAAAATACAGGTTTATCTTGAGAGCGAGCTTGCTGCAAGAACAAGTGTTGTAATGAAACAGAAGGGAGAGATCGAACTACAGAATATTGAAATAACCGATAGTATAAATTATGCCAAGAGAATACAGACAAGCATACTTCCTGACTTCAACAAGATGACCGGGATATTTGCTGATGCTTTTCTCCTTTTTCGCCCGCGCGATATTGTGAGCGGTGACTTTTACTGGTTCGATAAATTCGACGACGACAGGTATATTATTGTTTGTGCAGATTCAACAGGACATGGCGTTCCCGGGGCATTTATGTCGATGATAGGTGCTACCCTGTTACAGGATATTATTACACGTCAGCGAATCTCAAAACCTTCGGAAATACTTAAAATGCTAGATACACAGATCTTTGCTACTCTAAACCAGAATGTAGAGCTCGGGGTCTCAAATGATGGTATGGATATGGTTGTTTGTGAAATAAGTGTAAAAACACGGCATATAAGATTTGCATCAGCAATGCGTCCGGTTATCCTGGTCCTTGGCGGTGAATCTTATTATATCAAAGGCAACAGATCGTCAGTGGGAGGAGAATCAGTAATTGAAAAATACTATGACGACCAGGAGTACTACCTGAATAAGGGTGACACTTTATATATGTTCTCTGACGGGCTGCCTGACCAGTTCGGAGGTACCGACGGGAAGAAAATGAAGATAGCAAGACTGAAAAAACTGATCGAAGATGTTTCCAACCTGCCGATGTCAGGTCAGAAAGAGGTAATTGCCAGCTTCTACGAGGAATGGAAAGGCGATTACGATCAGGTAGATGATATTCTCCTGATAGGCGTCAGGCTATAATCTTTTTACTTCTGGTATAAATCATTGAAAGAGAGTGGGATCTCGCATGTGAACACAGTGTCGCTGTAATGTTCATTCCTGTCTTTTATATAAAATTCGTATTTCACAGTATCATTATCTTCAGGCATGTAAAAAAGATACAGGAATGTAACAGAGATTGTCCCTTTCAATATTTTATTCTGCCCTGTTTTTTCAAGATATGGTATTCTGTATGCAGAGGGTTTCATGAGATCATTATCGGGTACTTCTGTAAATATTCCATTCGTTTTCCTGTAAAGGTTAAGGAACATATTCGTTGTATCTGTCTCTCCTGTCTCAGCGGGTTCCAGGCCCAGGTCGCCATCACCATCTTCAAAATAGAATTTAAGCCTTCCTCCCTTACACATGTTTCCAAGAATATCTGTAGTATCAAAAACTGCAAAACTTGTAAATTCAATATAAGGCTCGGCCGGTAAAACCTCTATTTTACGACAGGATATAATAGAAACAGCAGTAAGGATAACAATTAATGAATACTTTATTATTCTCATAATTTGCCGTGTATTAGTCTGAATATGCACAAAAATCACACCAAATTTGGTTATTTTTTTCTGAAAAATATATTGACCGGTACGCCTGTGAACTCAAATTTTTCCCTTAACCTGTTTTCAATATATCTTTTATAAGGTTCTTTTACATATTGAGGCAGGTTACAGAAAAAAGCAAATGAGGGAGTATATGATGGCAGCTGGGTAACATACTTTATCTTAACATACTTGCTCTTTAGCGAAGGTGGAGGATTCTTCCTTATTATCCCCAGCATAACTTCATTCAGTTCAGGTGTTGGTATTTTTCTCCTCCTGTTCCTGTGCACTGTCTCAACCAGGTCAAGAATTTTGTGTATCCTCTGCTTATTGGTGGCTGAGATAAAAAGTAACGGGTAATCAACGAAAGGCGAAGTCCTGTAGCGAATTTCTTTTTCGAAGAGTTTTGCTGTATTGTTCTCTTTTTCAACCAGGTCCCATTTGTTTACCAGGATTATCATTCCCTTGCTGTTTTTCTGGATCAGGGATATAATATTAAGATCCTGTGATTCGATTCCTCTTGTGCCGTCTATCATAAGAAGGCATATATCAGAGTTTTCAATGGTCCTGATAGCTCTCATCACCGAATAAAACTCGACATCCTCATTTACCTTTCCCTTTTTTCTAAGACCCGCAGTATCTACAAGTAAAAAATCGTGGTGATATTTATTGTAACGTGTAAAAATTGAATCACGGGTAGTTCCGGGAAGGGGAGTAACAATGTTTCTCTCCTCTCCTAGCAGTGAATTAATCAGGGAAGATTTCCCGACATTTGGTCTTCCGACAATAGCAATACGCGGCAGGTCGAGAGTCTCTTCCATGGGTTGTTCGGGAAGATTTTTAACAACGAAGTCAAGTAATTCGCCTGTGCCACTGCCGTTTATAGAGCTAAGCGCAAAATAATCGCCAAGCCCCAGGTTATAAAATTCATTGGCATCCACTAGCCTCTGGTTGTTATCTACTTTGTTAACCACAAGAGCAACTTTCTTATTTGTCTTCCTTAGAAGGGTCGAAACAGATTTGTCAAGTTCATGGATACCGATTGTAACATCGACCATGAAAAGTATCAGATCAGACTCTTCAATAGCGAGCAGCACCTGTTTATTTATCTCTTCCTCAAGAATATCATCGGAGTTCTCGACATAACCACCTGTGTCGATAACTGAAAAATCGATTCCGTTCCAGTTGCATACGCCGTAGTTACGATCGCGGGTAACACCGCTCATTTCATCAACTATGGCATCTCTTGAACTTGTAAGCCTGTTGAAAAGGGTTGATTTTCCTACGTTTGGCCTGCCTACTATTGCAACAATTCTGCCCATTCTGCTACTTATAACGGTTAACGGTATCCAAATCTTTTAAGCATCGCAGGTTTATCTCTCCAATCCTTAGTTACTTTGACATATAATTCGAGGAATACCTTCCTTCCAAAAAAATCTTCCATGTCGCGTCTCGATTCACTTCCAACCTTTTTCAGCATCGATCCTCTGTGTCCGATAATGATACCTTTCTGGCTCTCCCTGGTTACATGAATAAGCGCTCTGATCTTAATAATTGAAGGTTCTTCAATGAAACTCTCAATTTCAATTTCAACTGAATATGGAACCTCTTTATTATAATTCTTCAATATTTTCTCGCGTAATATTTCCGAAGCAAAGAATCTTTCATATTTATCTGTCAGTTGATCTTTCGGAAAGAAGGGCTCACCTTCGGGCAGTTTTGCAAGGATGGCATTCAGCAGGGTTTCGAGGTTGAATTTGTTTAGAGCAGATACAGGAATTACGCGTGAATCCGGGAAAAAAGTTTTCCATAATTCTACAATCTTCTCAAGATCGGCCTGGTTTGTCAGGTCGATTTTGTTTACTGCAACTAATACTGGGATTCCCGATGATCTTATCCTGTCAGTATAATCTTTTTCAGCCCGTGGTTTTTCTGTGACATCGGTAACATATAGTATAATATCGGCATCTGCAAGAGCAATATTCACATAGGTCATCATTGTTTCCTGAAGCATATAACGGGGCTTAAGTATTCCAGGAGTATCAGAATATACGATCTGGAAATCATCTCCGTTAACGATTCCCATTATCCTGTGCCTTGTTGTTTGTGCCTTCGAAGTGATTATAGAAAGTTTCTCACCGACGAGAGCATTCATGATAGTTGATTTCCCGACGTTTGGATTTCCAAGTATATTTACAAAACCTGACCTGTGGTTCATCATCGTCAGTTAAAAAGTTCCTCGTTTTAGCATGCTGATCTCTTTTTCGGAAAGGTATCTCCATTTTCCTCTCCGCACATTTTTCTTCGTCAAGCCGGCAAAGTAAACCCTGTCAAGTTTCTTTACCCTGTAGCCGAGCGATTCAAATAACTTTCTTATTACTCTGTTCTGTCCCGAGTGAAGCTCTATGCCTATCTGTGTTTTATCAGCAGGGTCAGCATATGAAACTGCATCAGCGGTAACCATTTCACCATCCAGTTCTATACCCTGTGTAAGCTTGAAAAGATCGTCTTTCAAAACAGGTTCATTCAGAAAAACGTGATAAATCTTCTTTCTGTTGTACCTCGGATGAGTTAATTTACCTGTAAGGTCGCCGTCGTTGGTCAGAAGCAGGACACCGGTGGTCTCTTTATCCAGCCGGCCTACCGGGTAGACCCTTTCAGGGCATGAATTGCCAAGAAGGTCAATGACAGTATTTTCAGCATGAGGATCCTCAACGGTGGTAACATAACCTTTTGGCTTGTTCAACAATATATAGACTTTTTTTTCAGCAGAGAGTTTTTTCCCTTTATAACGTACATCATCGTTATAAGTCACTTTTACTCCCATATTTGTTACCTGTTTACCATTTACAGAAATCATCCCTTTATGAATTATTTCATCAGCTTCACGCCTTGAACAAACTCCACTATTTGCAATGAAACGGTTCAATCTGATCTTCTCCGGCTCTTTTTTCCCTTTTTTAATGTCGGTGCTGCCAGGCTTCTTAAAAGTCTTCATTGCTCTCCCGACTACGGGCTTGCCGGTACGGTCATTTTTTTGAAATTTCCATGTCTCTCTTTTTTTTGATCTCCGGTTTTCCATAATGGCTGCAAATCAGGCTGCAAAGGTACAATTATTTGATGATTTACGTTTTGATCTTTTTTTTGCACCTTTGTGTGGCTGTAAAATAAAATTTAAATGACTTTAATAAAATCCATTTCAGGAATCAGGGGAACTATTGGAGGAGAACCGGGAAACAACCTCACCCCTGTGGATATTGTAAAATTCAGTGCTGCGTTTGGAACCTGGATCAGGAAAAAACACCAGGGAACTATTAAAATGATTGTCGGCCGGGATGGAAGAAAATCTGGCCCTATGGTAAGTAACCTGGTTATAAGTACATTACGTAATCTTGGAATTAACATAACAGATCTTGGAATGGCAACAACGCCTACAGTTGAGCTGGCTGTTTCTGAAACTGGTTCAAACGGAGGAATTATTATCACTGCAAGTCATAATCCGGTCGGATGGAATGCCCTTAAACTTCTGAATGAGAAAGGCGAATTTCTATCTGCTGCCGACGGCAGGGAAGTGCTGGAATTGGTATCTTCAGAAAATTTCACATTTGTTTCGATTGATAATGAGGGATCACTTCATTATGATGATTCATGGGATGAGAAACATATAAGAATGATCCTCGAACTTCCCCTGGTTGATCGTAATGAGATCGCAGATGCCGAATTTACAATAGGTGTTGATTGTATTAATTCGGTGGGAGGCAGGGTATTACCCGGTTTGCTGGAATCGCTGGGAGTAAAAAAAGTTATTGGTATTAACACCACTCCTGACGGAAATTTTGCCCATAATCCGGAACCCCTTCCCGAAAACCTCAAAGATCTGTCGGAACTCGTAGTAAGAGAAAAGGCTGATGCCGGGTTTGTGGTTGACCCGGATGTGGATCGCCTGGCGATAATCTGTGAAGACGGATCCATGTTTGGTGAAGAGTACACTCTTGTTGCAGTCTCTGATTATGTACTCACAAATACTCCAGGAAATACAGTATCCAACCTGTCATCAACCAGGGCATTGAAAGATATAACTGAAAATCACGGGTGCAGCTATTTTTCATCGGCGGTGGGAGAGGTCAATGTAGTTGAAGAAATGAAAATCCGGAATGCTGTTATTGGAGGAGAAGGTAACGGAGGTGTTATTTATCCTGCCTTGCATTATGGACGGGATGCTCTCGTCGGAATAGCACTTTTTCTTACTCATCTGGCCAGGAGTAAGACCACCTGTTCTTCCCTCAGGAATCAATATCCTGATTATTACATTGCAAAGAAAAAACTTACCCTTAACCCTGATACTGATTTTAAAATGATCCTTACTACTGTTAGAAATGAATATAATAACTGTGAGATTGATGAAAGAGATGGGATGAGAATAGATTTTCCGGGTGGATGGGTTCAAATCAGGAAGTCAAACACTGAACCTATAATGAGAATCTACGCTGAGGCAGGAACCTTTGAGGAAGCAGAGCAATTCGCAACAAAAATTATCGATATTGTTAAAAAAATCTAAATTTTTATTTTTTCCATACGCCCCGGAATAAAACCGGCATGATGGATGTCTTAATGAAATAAAGGAACAACTCATTGATGTTAAATATTGTTAATGAGGAATAGAAACAATTCCCTTTTTAAATACTTTTGTGACTGTTTTTAAATAAAATAATTTTCAAAACCATGAATTCTGCTTGTTCCTTAAATAGAGGAAAGGATGAAACTAGCTCTGAACCGGATAAAATAATACGGTGCATGGAACAGGCTTTCAGAAAAAAGAAAAAAACAATATCCTGATGAAAAAATCACTTATTATTACAGCTGTCGTTGTCGTTATTGCAATCATAATTCTGGTTGTAATCAGCAAAGCATCAGCAAAAAAGGACCTTTCAAATCTATTTGTCGAAGCCCAGAAAGGAGAGTTTAATATCATTGTAAACACAACCGGTGAATTGCAGGCCGAGAACTCAACTGATATTAGTGGTCCTGAATTTACACAGAGCAGGAATATCAGGGCTATGGATATAAAGATCACCGATCTTGTCCCTGAAGGAACTGAGGTAAAGGCTGGTGATTATGTGGCCACACTCGACAGGACATCCTTCGATAACAGCCTTAAAGATGAACTTGACAGGCTTACAACTTATGAGACCAATCTCGAGGTTAAAGTCCTTGATACTGCAGTTACGCTTAGCAATCTCAGGGATAACATTAAAAATCTCAGGTTTTCTGTAGAAGAAGCAGCAATAACACTTCAGCAGTCAAAGTATGAACCACCGACGACGATTCGCCAGGCAGAGATATCTCTTGATAAAGCAAAACGTTCGCTTGAACAGGCTATCAGAGGATATGCCCTCAGGGTTGAACAGGCACGATCTGATATGAGGAATATGAAGACCCAGCTTGCTGAAGAGCGCCAGCGCGTTGCCGATCTGCAGGCAGTACTTTCAAAATTCGTAATTACCGCACCTGCCTCCGGAATGGTTATCTATAAAAGAGACAGGACGGGAGCCAAGAGAAAGGTGGGATCTTCAATAAGCCCATGGGATAATGTTGTTGCAACCCTGCCCGATATGTCAAGTATGATCTCTAAAACATATGTAAATGAGATAGATGTAAGTAAAGTCAAAGTAGGTCAGAGAGTTGATATTGTCGTTGATGCTTTTCCCGAAAAGAAATATACCGGTACTGTTATCAGTGTTGCAAATATCGGAGAACAATTACCCAATGCTGATGCCAAGGTTTTTGAAGTGCAAATAAAGGTAGATGGCTCAGATTTGATACTGAGACCGTCGATGACGACTGGTAATCAGATCATTACCAAGACGATAGATAATGTTGTATATGTGCCGCTTGAAAGTGTTCAGGCAGGTACTGATTCTATTCCTTTTGTATATATGAAAAACGGAACCAGACAAGTAGTTGTGCTGGGTGAATCAAATGAAAATAATGTAATTGTTGAGCAAGGTCTTAAACAGGGTGATGTAATTTACCTGAATACTCCTGAAGAACCTGAGAAATTTTCCAAACTGGTTGGAGAAGATCTGATTTCGGTAATTAAAGAAAAGGAAAAAGCAAAAAAAGAAGCAGAAAAAGCAGCTAACGAGCGTGCTCAGCAACCTGGCTCTGGAGGCAGGGGAGGAAGAGGTCAGATGACACCTGAAATGATGCAGCAGTTCCAGAATATGCAAGGGGACACAGCAGCGATGCGCAGGTTCCGGCAAATGCGTAACCAGCAGGGTGGACAGCAGGGCCAGGGCCAAAGACAACAGGGCCAGGGACAAAGACAGCAGGGTCAGGGGAGTCAACAGATAGAGAACTAGTCCGATAATATTATCAGGTAACTTAAAACAGGAAATAAAATGTTCAGATTTATATTAAGATATTTCCACGACATAGAGATTGCTGTTGAGTCGATTATATCCAACAAGCTGAAATCAATGCTTACAGCTCTCGGGATTATTTTCGGAGTAGCAGCTGTTATCGCTATGCTTGCAATAGGAAAAGGGGCAAAACAGGAGATAATGGAACAGATGAAGATGGTAGGGGTTAACAACATTCTTATCAATCCTATTATTCCCGATAAATCTTCCTCAACCGATCAAGGAGAAAAACAGCAAAAGAAATTTTCGAGAGGCTTGAATATGCTAGATGTTGATGCTATCCGTGAAACACTTCCTTCAGTGAAAAGGATAAGTCCGGAGATATCATTTAATTCAACTGCTGTACTGAATGGAGTAAAGTATACAGCCAAACTGGTTGGTGTATCAAACGATTATTTTCATCTTTATAATCTGCCTCTGGTTTCAGGGACATTTTTTAATGACTACCAGGAAGAAAATGGAATACAGGTATGCATAATAGGAGCCAACATCAGAGCAAAATTCTTCAGTAAGATTGATCCGATAGGCCAGTATATTAAATTCAACAGTATCTGGTTAAAGGTAATAGGAGTACTTCAGAAAACAACTGTGAGCCTGACTGGTTTTGAGGAAAAAGGTGTTAATGTTTATAACGATAATATATATATTCCTATTCAGACGATGCTCCTGAGATATCAGAACAGAGCTCTTGTAAACATAAAACTTGTTTCGGAAGCATCTTCCAATGTTATGATGTTTGGCGGCGGACCCGGTGGTGGTGGTATGGCACGCATAATTGTAAGCAGCTCCGATGCAAATTCCGATGTAGAGACTAACTATAATCAGCTCGACAGAATTGTTGTGCAGGTGAATGAGACTGAACAGCTCAACCCTACCACTGAAATATTAAGCCGCATGATGACGCGCCGGCATTCCGGAGTTAAAGACTTTGAGATTACTGTTCCTGAACTTTTACTGAAACAACAGCAACGGACCAAGGATATTTTCAATATTGTTCTCGGAGCTATTGCCAGTATATCACTTATCGTGGGAGGTATAGGTATTATGAATATCATGTTCGCTTCTGTAATGGAGAGGATTAAAGAAATAGGTACCAGGATGGCGATCGGTGCAAAAAAAATGGATATTGTGGTTCAGTTCCTGTCAGAGGCTGTCCTTATAAGCGTTTCAGGAGGCTTCATAGGAGTTTTCCTGGGAGTTATCATGGCAAAACTCATTGAGCAAATAGCGGGGATTATGACCGTAGTCTCCTTCTTTTCAGTATTTATAGCATTCGGCGTTTCGGCAGCAGTAGGAGTAGTTTTTGGTTATTCACCTGCCAAACGTGCATCAGAAAAAGATCCGATAGAGTCATTAAGATATGAATAAAGTGTTAAAAATGAAGAAATTACAATTATTTTCGATTATAGCTGTATTGCTTTTTACCGCAACCACAATTAATGCCCAGGAACTTAGGCAACTTACTTTTAATGAAGTAATAAGATTAGCTGAAGAACAATCACCAAACGCCCTGATAGCAAAAAACAGATTTCGGGCAAGTTATTGGGCTTTCAGGTATTATCAGGCTCAATTCAGACCATCATTATTTCTCACAGGTACTGCTCCCAATTACAGTGATGGATATGATAGGGTATATAACTCCACTACAGATGAATACACTTATTCTCCAAAGAATACTATTACCAGTAGCGGCAGACTTTCATTATCACAGGCAATTGGATTTACGGGAACTACCATTTCTCTTAACTCCAATTTTATTCACCTGTATGACCTTGAAAAGACAAAACGCACATATACCACAACTCCCGTAAGTATAAATATAACTCAGCCAATACGACAATATAATACCTTAATCTGGCAGAGGAAAATTGAACCCTTGAAGTATGCAACTGCAAAGAAGACTTTCATATCGAACATTGAATCAGTGCATATGCAGGCTGTTCAATACTTCTTCTCTCTTGCACTTGCACAGATAAACAAACAGATAGCTGTAATGAACCTGTCAAATGCTGATACGCTCTATAGAATCGCAAATGGACGATACGAACTGGGTACAATAGCTGAAGATGAACTCCTGCAGATGCAGCTTTCGTATCTTAATGCCGAAACTGCAAGTAAACAAGCCGATATGAACCTGCGAGACAGGGAGATAAGGTTAAGGTCGTTCCTTGGTTTTAATGAGACCGTCAGAATAGAGCTTATTATCCCAAATGAAATACCTGATCTTCAGGTTGAAACACAACAAGTTCTGGATCTGGCAATGACAAATAACCCGGAAATTATGAACGAACAACTTTCTGTCCTTAATGCACAGAGCTCCGTGGCCCAGGCAAAAGCTTCAAGAGGGTTAAATGCTTCCCTTACAGCATCGTTGGGTCTTGCAACTTCAGGACCAGATCTTGTAACGTCTCTTGAGAATCCCAGCCAGTCGCAAACAATTAATTTAACTTATTCTATACCAATACTCGACTGGGGTCGTGGTAAGGGAAACTTCAAGATGGCACAATCAAACCTCCAACTTGCCCAGGTTCAGGCACAACAGGCAAAAACAGATTTTCAGCAAAACCTGTTCCTGGATGTGGAACAGTTCAACTTGCAGAAAAACCAGGTTGCAATAGCCGCAAAATCAGATACTGTGGCAATGAGAATGTATGAGGTTACAAAACAGAGATTTCTGATTGGTAAAATAGCAATACTCGACCTGAATAATGCCGATACCAAAAAGGACCAGAACAGGAGAGCTTATATTCAATCACTTCAGGACTACTGGAATTATTTTTATAATTTGCGAAACCTTACTCTTTACGATTTTATAAACAATAAACCGTTGGAGACCGATTACGAAAAGTTAATTGAATAAGAAGCAGGTATAATTAATAAACAGAGGCTGGATTATGAATATTCAGCCTTTTTTTTGTAAAAATTTAATATATTTGCGCCTCGATAATAAAGAATCTGAAATAATTACAGAATAAATAAAAAAAGACAATGCAGAACAAAGCAGCTATTATCATCCTGGCAATTGCATTAGGTGCAGTCTCAATTTATCAGCTCTCTTTCACCGGAGCCACCTGGAAAGTCAAAAAAGATGCCAGGGAATATGCCCAGGGAAACCTTGTTAAGGAGAACAATTATCTTGACTCAATAGCCTCATTGCCAAAAGAACAGTGGAGTTATCTTGGAAATACATTTAAGGAGTGCCAGAAAAAGGAGATCAACCTTGGCCTTGACCTTAAAGGAGGAATGAACGTAATCCTTGAAGTATCAGTAGAGGATATTTTAAGGGCTCTTTCCAATTATAGCACTGACAAGACTTTTAATGATGCACTCGCACAGGCAAAGAAGATGCAGACACAGAGCCAGGCTGATTTTCTGACACTGTTCGGAAGAGCATTCCAGGAGATTGATCCCAATGCCAGGCTTGCTGCTGTTTTTGGCACGGTAGAAATGAAGGATAAAATAAATTTTAACTCAACCAATGCTGATGTGTTGAAAGTACTTGATGCTGAAGTCACAAGCGCAATCAATAATGCTTTTAATATCCTTCGTACCAGGATCGACCGGTTTGGTGTTGTTCAGCCTAATATAACCCATCTGGCAACGAAAGGACGTATATTGATAGAACTACCCGGACAGAAAGATCCAAAACGTGTAAGAGAGCTATTACAGGGAACCGCTAATCTTGAATTCTGGGAAACATATGAAAATTCTGAAATCATAGGCTACCTCTCTGCTGCAAATAATATGCTCAGGGAAATGAAGGTTAATGCCGAAAAAACTGATAGTGTAAAAAATGCTCCTAAAGCTGCCACAACTGCTGTTGTTACCGATACAACGAAAAAAGAAAATCAGGCATTACTTGATCTTATAGGAAAAGACACCACTAAGGTTTCTGAGAGTACTACACGTGAAGAATTCGATGTTCAGAATCCACTCTTTGGCATTCTCAATCCCAGGGTCAACCAGCAAGGAGAACCTCTTCCTTCCAGTATGGTGGGACTGGCTCTTGGCAAAGATACTGCAAAGGTAGACAAGTATTTGAATATGAAACAGATAAAAGCTCTGTTTCCTCGTGATGTCAGGTTTCTGTGGAGTCAGAATCCCTATAAATATGACCCCACAAAATCTTTATATGAACTGCATGCCATTAAGATCACCACACGCGATGGCAGAGCACCTCTTGATGGTGATGTAATTACTTCGGCAAGACCTACTTCAGGTGCCTCAGGTTCAGAGGTTAAAGTAGACATGACAATGAATGCTGAAGGTGCAAAGACATGGGCCAGACTTACGCGTGAAAATGTTAACCGTTGCCTTGCTGTCGTACTTGACGGTTATGTGCGTTCATATCCAAGAGTTGAGACAGAAATTACCGGTGGCAGTACCCAGATAACAGGAGATTTTACTATTGAGGAAGCTGATGACCTTGCCAATATCCTCAAATCCGGTAAACTGCCGGCGCCTGCAAAAATAATCTCTGACACAATCGTCGGACCGACTCTTGGTAAGGAAGCAATTCAATCAGGTTTTATTTCATTTATTATTGCTTTCTCTCTTGTACTTTTCTATATGATTTTTTATTACAGCAAGAGTGCAGGAACTGTTGCCGATATTGCCCTGCTGTCGAACATATTTTTGCTTTTTGGAGTACTTGCATCTCTCGGGGCTGTGCTTACGCTTCCGGGAATTGCAGGTATAGTTCTTACAATGGGTATGGCTGTCGATGCCAACGTACTTATCTATGAGCGTATAAGGGAGGAGCTTCGTGTCGGGAAAGGCATAAAGCTTGCAATAGCCGATGGTTATAAGAGAGCATATTCGGCAATTATTGACTCCAATGTTACAACACTTCTTACCGGTATTGTTCTCTATGTATTTGGAACAGGCCCTATCAAAGGTTTTGCAACAACACTTGTTATAGGTATTCTCACCTCTCTCTTTTCGGCTATTTTCATTACGCGTCTTATTTATGAAGGGATGTTGAAAAGAAATGTAGATCTGCATTTTTCTATTAAGCTTACAGCTAACATATTGAAAAACACCCATATAGATTTCATTGGGATGAGAAAGTATTTCTATGCTTTTTCTATAGCGATTTCTATTCTCGGTATAGGATCATTATTTGTCAGAGGGCTTAACCAGGGAATAGATTTCACCGGGGGAAGGACATTTGTTGTTCGATTTGATCACCCGGTGAAAACGGAAGATGTAGCACGTAACCTAACAGGTGTTTTTGAAGGGATGCCTCAGGTTGTGACTTTTGGAAACGACAACCAGGTAAAGATTACTACAAAATATAAGATTAATGAAACCGGGGCTGACGATGAAGTAGATACAAAACTCTATGAAGGTCTGAAAGGGATGATCCCTCCGAATATTACAAAAGATCAGTTCCTTTCGGATTACCGGAAAAGCTCCGAAACTATTGGTCCTACAATTGCTGCTGATATTAAGATAAAGGCCGTTTATGCAGTGGCAATAGCCCTGATTATTATGTTCCTCTACATATTTATGAGGTTCAGAAACTGGCAATACGGATTTGGTGCTGTGGCATCACTATTCCATGATAGTTTGTTTGTTGTCGGGATATATTCGCTATTCTGGGGGATACTCCCCTTCTCACTTGAAATTGATCAGGCATTTATTGCAGCTATCCTGACAGTTATTGGTTATTCTGTCAACGATACGGTGATTGTGTTCGACCGGCTCAGGGAATACATTCCAATATACAGGAAACGTCCATTTAAAGAAGTTCTGAATATGGCAATGAATGCGACATTAAGCCGGACAGTAAACACTTCTTTAACAACATTGCTTACAATAATGGCTATATTTATCTTCGGAGGTGCAGTAATTCGCGGATTTGTTTTCGCACTTATGATAGGTATTGTTGTCGGGACATATTCATCAATTTTTATTGCTTCTATGCTTATGTACGATACTACTAGGAAAAAAGTTACAGAAGCTGAATCAAAGGTTGCAGTGAAAGCCTGATATTTGATATGAAGATATTTTGTAGAGGTGTTGCGTGCAACGCCTCTACTTTTTTATTTGAATTTTATGTATTTTAAAAAAAATCATCAAACTTTTCTAACTTTACAGTTTGAATTGATAACACATATCGGGGGGTATTATGAGCGGTCAGGAGATTTTCGTAATTATTATTGTTGTCCTGCTTCTTTTTGGTGCCGATAAGCTTCCGGATATTGCCAGAACTATTGGCAAAGGTATGCGTGATTTCAAAAAAGCTACCGACGAAATCAGGCAGGAATTTGAGAGCAGCACACGTGAAATAAGGAATGATATCAGCGATGTTACTGATTCTATCAGAAAAGATGTTACAGATATTTCAGATAATATTTCGAAGGAAGTAAATGATGCTTCAAAGACAATCGAGAATAATATAAATGAGGTTTCATCTGAAATAAAGAAAGATTCTGATGAAATCTCAAGTAATCTCAAAAAGGATGTAAATGACATTAATGATCCATACAGATCCGATTATACCGATTAAGCTGTCTTACTGATTTGCTGATACTAATATAACCTCGTTATTAATAAATTTCAGACTCCTGGAACAGGATGATAAGAACAACAGGAATAACCAAATCGTACGGAGACCTAAAAGTTCTAAAAGGTATAGATATTGACATCAGCGATAAGGAAGTTGTTTCAATTGTGGGGGCAAGCGGTGCCGGGAAAACAACTTTACTGCAAATTATAGGTACTCTTGACAAACCTGACGGGGGTACTATTTTCTACAATGGCTCTGATATCAGTAAGCTTAAAGGTAAAAGCCTTTCCTCTTTCCGAAATAAACATATTGGCTTTGTTTTCCAGTTCCATCAGCTTTTACCCGAATTCACGGCTCTTGAGAATGTTTGCATACCAGCCTATATAGCAGGAAAAAGCAAAGCAGAAGCTGAAATAAAAGCAGCAGAACTGCTTGGTTTCCTTGGCCTTACAGAAAGGCTGGAACATAAACCGTCTGAATTAAGCGGGGGCGAACAACAACGTGTGGCCGTAGCCAGAGCCCTGGTCAATAATCCTTCGGTAATTCTGGCAGATGAACCATCAGGGAATCTTGATACTGAAAACAAAAATGAACTTCATAAGCTTTTTTTCAAGCTCAGGGATACTTTTAGCCAGACAATTATCATTGTTACACACGACAGGCAACTGGCAAAAATGTCGGACCGGATACTGCAGATTAGAGACGGACTTATAATTAATGAATCT
>Ga0315542_1000574_pt1 | contig 23248 bp, 20 predicted proteins | sample SalMarSW160120MG_FD_202541 | JGI IMG/M metagenome (GOLD analysis project Ga0315542, IMG submission 202541) | Salt marsh sediment microbial communities from the Plum Island Ecosystem LTER, Massachusetts, United States - Salt Marsh Sediment SW1601-20 ... | reverse complement strand
GAAGACGGGGCCATGGCGGCCGAGGGGTGGAGCAGTCCGGGCACGCGGGACCTGAACGCCATGATGGCGAAGCACGGAGTCGAGTTCCGGCCACGGGTCAAGCTGGTGGAGATGTGCAAGGCGCCCTACGCCGCCGAGGTGCTCCGGGACGACCGCAAGATCGCCACGCTGATGCCCTGCGCCGTGGCGGTGTACGAGGACGACCAGGGGCTGGTCTGGTACTCCAGGATGAACGTCGGCCTCATGGCGCGCATCTTCGGAGGTACCGTGGGCCGCATCATGGGGCTGGGCGTGGCCAGGGAGGAGAAGCAGATCCTCGCCAACCTGCATCGGGCCGGGTGAGCCGCTCCACTTTTCGCTGGAGCCCCGCGCGCCGACCCCGCTGGTCCGCGGCGCTCAGGGACGGCGCGGGATCAGGCCCAGCACGTTGGGCACCGGCCAGGCGGCGCGATTGTCGTCGCTCTCGTGGAACCCGCTCTCGAAGCTCCCCACCAGCTCCAGCTCGACAGCGCCGTGACGGAGGTAGAGCTGGGCCTCCGGCCCACCCTCCAGATGCTGGGCGCAGACGAGATCCAGGGGCAGCGCCAGCAGAGCATGGTTCAGGTCGTACATGGACAGGGGAAAGCGGCAGAAGATGAACAGGATGCGTCCCCGGCCGTCCTCGCCCAGGGCGGCCTCGCTCCAGCGACGCGGCTGGGGGGACCAGCGGTTCAGCCCCGGGCGCTTGATCAGCCGCAGGTTCTGCACCACGCAGCCGTAGTCCCGCGCCACGCTCGCCAGCTCCACCTCGTCCAGGTCGAAGATGCGGAAGGGAGCCAGGGCGGAGTCCCGCGGCGCGAAGGCCGCAGCGGAATGGTAATGATTGGCCGCGGCGCTGTTCAGGTGGTCGCCACAGCTCATGTAGCCCACATGCGTCAGGAAGTCGGGATGGAACATGCCGGCGTTGATGGCCGCCACCAGGCCGCCCTGCCGGCACCAGTCGGCGGCGGTGCGGGGGCGGCCGTGCCCGTCCGCGCTGGCCGCCAGCACGCACAGCTCCCAGCGCCGGGAATCCGCCCGGAGAACCGTCACCGCCTCGTCGGCGGCCTGACCCGTGATCTCCACCGCGAACCGGCCCAGCTCCAGCCCGGGCGCCACCTCCGACCACGCGGAGGGCGGTGCGGCCGATCCGGCGCCGGGCTCGACCGCGGATCCCGCGAAGATCAGGAGCGCGAGCAGACAACCAGTGGAAGCAGGCGAGCGCGGGGGCACGTGAACTCCTCTCGGCCGGACCGCCGCCAGTATATCACGCCGCAGCAGCGCCGGGGCCGGGGCCTCTCCCTCCGTCCTCTCTACTTGCGCTGGACACCCTCGATCTCGATGGCGATGCCCACGTCGTTGCCCACCAGCACGCCGCCGGTCTCGAGCACCTTGTTCCAGGTCAGCCCGAAGTCCTGGCGGTCGATCGTACCGCTGGCCGAGAAGCCGGCCCGCGTATTGCCCCAGGGATCGACGATGGTACCGCTGATCTCGAGATCCAGGACCACGGGCCTGGTCACGCCCCGGATGGTCAGGTCGCCCTTCAGGCGGCCCGCGTTCTCGCCCGTCATCTCGACGCCCGTGGACTTGAAGGTGATCGTCGGATACTCCGCCACGTCCAGGAAGTCCGCTGAACGCAGGTGATTGTCGCGCTTCTCGTTCTGCGTGTCGACGGAGGCCGCCTGGATGGTGGCCTCGGCCCGCCAGCCCGCCGGATCCTGGGGATCGTAGCTGAAGGAGGCGCCGAAGTCGCCGAACTCGCCGCGTACCTTGCTGATGCCCAGGTGGCGGACCTGGAACTGGATCGAGGAGTGGGCCGGGTCCAGCTGGAAGTCGGCGGCCGCGGCCGGCAGGACCGCGCCAAACAGCCCGCAGGCCAGCAGCAGCATCGTCACCGATCTCGACATGGTCGTTCCTTTCCGGGAATGACGGCTCCCGTCCTCGGGGGCCGCACGAAGGCGGGGACTAGAGCGTCTTGTGGGTGCCGTCGCAATAGGGCCGCTCGCCGGATCGCTTGCACTGGCAGAGCGCCACCTTCTTCTTCTCGGCGAGCATCAGCTGCAGGGGGCGGAACTCGCTCCCCTTGTGCGTCCCGTCGCAGAAGGGTTGATTCCGGGAGCCGCCGCAGGCGCACCAGAAGTAGGTGCCCGGCGCGAGCTCCAGCACGGCGGGCTTGGTATCGGCGATCCGGGGTTCGGACATTCTCGCGCGCCTCCCCTGCGTTTCTTTCGCACCGCACCGACGGCAGCCGTCGCCGGCGCGCTCGCGATGGTCGAAGTTGCAGCCCAAGATATGGCAAATCGCCGGGGCCGCACGCCCGGGTATCGTTCCGGAGCACGGCCGCCCGCCTCACGGATGCCAGCCCCAGCCGGGATACCAGCGATTGGCGATCATGGAGAAGAGAACCGTGTCCACCAGCAGGTGCAGGACCACGATGTAGAGCAACGAGCGCGTCCTGCGGTAGGTGTAGCCCTGGATCAGGGCGAAGCAGTAGATCACCAGCGGTCCCCAGCCCACGAAGGCCATGGCGTAGAGAAAGCTGGTGAAGAAGACGGCCTGGGCCAGGTTGGCCTCCCAGAAACGGAAATGCCGGCTCAGGAGCACGAAGACGAAGTTGATGAACGCCAGCTCGTCCCAGAAGCCGACGAAGTTGCAGCCCCAGAAGATGCGCCAGAGGGCCTCGTTCCGGTGCGGCCAGGCCCCCAGGTTCCAGGATCGGTACAGGTCCGGCGTCCAGTGGTAGAAGTAGAGATGGAGGATCACGTAGGCCAGGCCGAAGCCGACGATGAGCCAGAGGCCCATGCGCCAGGTCCAGCGCCCCGGCAGCCAGCTGTAGTCCAGGGGCGTCTTCAGCCAGTACCTGGCGGCCAGGGCGGGGATGACCAGGATGCCCACGCCCAGCTTCAGGGCCAGCTCCAGCACGTGGCCGTTGCTGGTGTCGCCGTCGATGCGCGTGAACCAGAGCAAGGTGATGGTCCAGGCCAGCAGGACGGAGGTCTTCCACCAGGTTCGCACGGGATGGCGCCGGGCCAGCAGCACGCCCCCGAGCAGGAGCGGCCAGCCCACCAGGTTCCAGTGGGGCCAGGCGGCCCGGTCGGGCTTGAGCGCGACGATGCAGACCATGGCCGCGCAGAGCAGCCACAGAGAAAGCCGCGGCGGCGCGACCCCGGGCCGGCGCGAGGCGGCGGCCCCGCCGGCCGGATCGGCAAGAGCATCGACGACGCCGCCCATCAGTGATCGACCGCCTTCACGTGGCCGCTGCCCGAGCGCGGCCGCCATCGGGGTTCCCGGTCCTGTCCGTGCAGGTCATGCCGCATGCTCGCTCTCCGTCCTCTGCGGATCCGTCGGGCGGGGCTTGCGGCCATTATGAGAAGAAAACTCCCGGGCCACAAGTCCGGGCCGGCGCGCGACCGCGCGCCTGCGGCCGGGTGCTCTCGGGACGGGTGGGAGGTTGGAGGTCAGTGCTGAGGCTGGAACCGTTGACGCTGGCTGCGCAGCGCGGCGTTGCCCGGATCGAGCTGGATGGCGGCGTCGAGGGCGGCCAGGCCTTCCGCCACGAACCCGCGATCCAGGCAGCAGAAGGCGACCAGCGACCAGAGCACCGGATCCCGCGATCGCGGCGGGCCGGCGGCCAGCGTACTCGCGAGGCGGCGAGCGCGCGTCGCATCGCCGAGCCCGCGGTCCGCCTCCAGCACGATGCACATTTCGTCCGCGGTGATGTCCCCGTCCCAGTAGGGCAGCAGCAGGTCGCGGCCCTCCTGGAGGCGGCCGGAGCGGACGTAGGCCAGGGCCAGCTCCCGCCGGACGGAGCGCGTGGGCTCCGCGGCGAAGCGATGCTCGAGGCTCTTCAGGATCCGGTCCAGCTCCTCGGCCGAGAGAGCGGGGGCCGCCGCGGCCAGATCGCTCACACCGCTCCGCGCGCCGAGGGCGCGTCCCGGGTAGAGAGCCGCCTGACCGCCCGCCTCCTCCAGCTCGCGCGCCCGGAAGCCGGGCGGCGTCGTCTCCTGCCAGTAGGTGAGCCGGCCCACTAGGTCCGGCTCCAGCCCGGCGGGCATCTCCGGCAGCGGCGGGGGCGCACCTGGCAGACCGGCGGGCGGGCCGGTAGCGGCCGGGACGCGGTCACCGGACGGGCCAGGGGCCTGCAGCGCCTTGCGAGCCCGCTCCAGCAGTTGGACCGCCTCCTCCCGCGCGGGCGCCAGGCCCACCGCCAGCTCCAGATCGGCCACGGCACCCCCCCATTGCCGGTGCTGGAAGCGCAGGAGTCCGCGGTTGTACCAGCCGGCCGGCGAGGTTGGATCCAACTCCACCGCCCGGGTGAGCACCCTTTCGCCGAGGCTCGGCTTGCCCGTCTCGATCATGGCCACGCCCAGCGCCCGCCAGTCCCGGGCCACGCCCGGCTGCAGCCGGATGGCCCGATCCAGGAGCGGCAACGCCTCCGCGTAGGCATCGTGTCCCATCTTCAGCATGCCCGCCAGGACACAGACGTCGCCGTCGCCCCGGCCGGCGTCGCCCAGCTCCTCGCAGGCCCCGGCCAGGTCGGCCTCGGCCTGCTCCTCGTCGCCCAGGACGTAGTGGACGAATCCCCGCAGGGCCAGGGACTCCGCCGGACGGATGCCGCGGCGGCGGCAGATGCTCAGGGACTCCAGGGCGTCGGGGCCCAGGGTCGTGGTGCGCGCACTGTCCGGCGCCAGCTCGCAGAGCAGGGCGAGCTGCGCGGCGTGGGCAAAGCGGCTGCCGGCCACGTAGAAGCGCTGGAAGCCCACCGAGTAGGGAGCGCTGGTCTCGCTGCCGGCCAGCACCGGCCCCGGTCCCTCGTAGCTCTCGACGGGAAAGTAGGTGAAGTAGGGACGCGCGACGGTGGCCATCGCGTAGTACTCCTGCGCCTGCTTGCCCTGCTCGCTCTCCTCGCAGACCAGCCCCACGTCGTTGTAGAAGCGGTGCGCGTAGGGGATCTTCTCGTCGGCGTCGATCCGGCCGAGCGCGAAGCGCGCCAGGGGCAGCTCCCCGATCGCCCGGTAGGCCATGGCCTGGATCCAGCTCTGGGCGAAGTCCGAGGGGATGGTCCCCCAGAACGGCTTGTAGATCTTGACGGAGCGCACCTCCTCGGCCAGATGGCAGGCCTCCTCGAAACGGCCCTGGTCGGCCAGCAGCAGGCCGCGAAGCAGATAGGACTCCTCGTTGGGGCCTTCCCGGGACTCGGCCCGGTCCAGCCACTCGAGACCCTCCTCGGGCAGGCCCCGTTCGCGTGCCAGCCAGGCGAGATCCAGGCAGAGCCGCTGCTTCAGGAGCCGGTACACGCCCTGCGGATCGGAGCCAATGGCCGCCAGGGCCGCCCGCAGGGCCTGGTCCTGGCGCACGGCATCGCCGGAGGTGCCCGCCAGGTAGGAGAGATCGTACCAGGCCTCGGGATTGGCCGGATCCAGGCCCACCGCGTTCACCAGGTTTCCCAGGGCCCGGGCCAGGCTGTCCATGAAGCCCTTCGGGTAGAACAGGACCATCTTCTCCCTGGTGTACTGCACCAGGTCCCAGATGATGACCTCGAAGCGCTGCGCCTTGTTCAGGTAGGCCGCGGCCAGATCCCGCCGCCGGCTGCGCTCCCCGGGCGATAGCCGGCGAAAGGCCGCCAATCCCAGCGAGTCGAGCGGCGCGTCGTAGGTGACCGCCTTCTCGTACATGCTCACCGGATCGCCCAGTCTCCAGAAGGCCCGCCGGTAGACGTCGGCCAGGTAACCGCGCTCGATCTGCAGGTCCCAGCCGATCCAGTTCTTCACCGGACGCGGCTCGACCTGCGCGTTCCCGGCGGCCCGACCGGGTATCGCAGCCAGGCAGCCCAGCGCGCAGAGCAGCAGCCAGGGCGGCACCCGGAACGGCTGCCGGAGCGACAGGCGGGAGAGCGGCGACAGCGGACGAGGCGGCATGGTCACGCGATGCTCCAGCAACGAGCCGGTCGTGGGGCGATCGGCGGGCGGGGGTCCGTGATCGCAGGATCCTTCTCAGGGAACGAAGATACCAGCTCCGAAGTCAAGGCACCACGCCCTGCACGGCGCATCGTGCCGGATCTCAGAGTTCCCGCGCCACCTCGGCTATGGCGGCGTGCAGGGCATCCAGCCCGTCGGTCAGCGCGGCCGGACCCGGCTGCAGGATGATCTCGCTGGGGATCTCGCGCAGGCGACCGCGACGCACGAACTCCGCCTCCTGCCAGCCAGGCCGCTTGCGCACCTGGGCCGGTTTGAAGCGGGCCCCGCACCAGGAGGCCAGCATCAGGTCGGGCCGGCGGCGCAGGACCTCCTGCGGATCCCCCACGATGCGGTCGCTTCCGCGGCGGCCCGTGCACAGGTCCGGAAATACGTACTCGCCACCGGCCGCCTCGATCAGCTCGGCGACCCAGCGGATGGCGGTGATGGTGGGGCGGGGCCACTCCTCGAAGTAGACGCGCGGCCTTCGCGGCAGCTCCGCACCTCGGGCGCGGACCTCGCCCAGGTGGGCCGACAGCTCGGCGGCGTAGCGCTCGCCATCCTGCTGGCGGCCGACGAGGGCGGCCACGCTGCGGACCACCTCGAGGATCTCGGCCACGCTGCGCTGATTGAGGGCATGCACGCTGATCCCGCGGCGGATCAGCTCGGCCGCGATGTCGGCCTGCAGGTCGCTGAAGGTGAACACGAGATCCGGTTCCAGCCGCACGATCTCCTGGATGTCGGCCTTCAGGAACTGCGAGACCACCGGCTTCTCGCGGGGCGCCGCGGGCGGACGCACGGTGTAGGCGGTGATGCCGACGATGCGGTCCTGCTCGCCCAGGTGGTAGAGGATCTCCGTGGGTTCCTCGCTCAGGCAGGCGATGCGCCGGGGCGGCATGGCTCCCTCCTGGCGGCGGGCCCCGCGGAGCGCCGGCGGCGGCGGCCCGCTAGCGATCCTGATCGCCGGCGCCCTCGCCCAGCACCGGCACGAACCGCACGGGGCAGAGGGAGCGGCCGGACAGCCGGCCCTTCTCGTCCTTGGTGTAGAGCATCAGCTCCTGCACCCCGTGGGATTCTCCCAGGGGGACGCAGAGGCGGCCTCCGACCACCAGCTGCTCCACCAGGGCCGGCGGCACCTCGGGCGTGGCGAAGGTGACCAGCGCGGCGTCGAAGGGGGCTCGCTCGGGCCAGCCCTGCCAGCCGTCCCCCGCCCGCACCACCACGTTGTCGTAACCCAGCCGGGCCAGCAGCTCGGCCGCCGCCCTGGCCAGCCCGGGCAGGTACTCGATCGTGAAGACGGAGTCGACGATCGTCGCCAGCACCGCCGCCTGGTAGCCGCTCCCGGTGCCCAGCTCCAGCACGCGGTCCGCGGGCCCGACCCGCAGCGCCTCGGTCATCAGGGCCACGATGTAGGGCTGGGAAATGGTCTGGCCTTCCCCGATGGGCAATGGGCCGTCGTCGTGGGCCGAGCCGCGCAGCGACGGCGGCACGAACTCGTGCCGCGGGACGTTGCGCATCGCCTCCAGAACGGCAGGATCCCGCACCCCGCGGGCGGCGATCTGCCGCTCCACCATCCGGCGGCGTTGCTCGGCGTAGTCCCTGGCCACCTTCGTCTTCTCCAGCTGCGACGCTCCGGCGGCCGGGCCCCGGCCGCCCAGGGCAGCGGCGGACAGGATAAGGCCGACCAGAAGAAGCCCGCCAGCCCCGCCGGCGGCTGCTGCCCTCCCCTTGTGCACATTCCACCTCCCCCGAATGCTTTCACCCCTTTGACCCGCCGGCCGGGGAGCGGTACCCTAGAGAGCAGACCCAGATACCGGTCACGGAGGAGGTCGACGGTGACGAGGCGGATCATAGCATGGGTGGCCTGGGCGGTGGGCCTCCTTCTGCTGGCGCTGGCGGGCGCCTGCATGCACGGCACGCTGCCGGAACCGCACACCGATGTCACGGCCCCGAGCCAGCTGCCGGACGAGGACTGCGCCGCCTTCGCGGGGCTCCCCGTCCGCGGCGGAGCCCTCGTGATCGCCCTGGCGGACAGCGTCCAGCCGGCGCACGCCCCGGTGCCCCACAATCCGTCCGAGCGGCTGGTGTTCCGCAACCTCTACGAGACCCTGGTGGTGGTGGATTGCACCGGACAGCCGCAGCCCGGCCTGGCCGTCTCGTGGTCGAGCAGTCCCGACTACCAGACCTGGATCTTCACCCTCCGCGACGGCGTCCGGTTCTGGGATGGCAGCCGGCTAGGTGCGTCCGAGGTCAAGACGAGCTGGATCGGCGCCCAGGGCTGCCCCATTACCGAGGGTGGGCATTCACCGGTGATCTGGCTGAATCCCCGCGCCGACTCGGTACGGGCGCTGGACGCCAGGCACCTGGCCATCACGCTGCCGGAAGCCCAGGCCGACCTGCCCCTGCTGCTGGCTCATCCCGCCCTGGCGGTGGCGGTGTCCCGTCCCGGCTGGACCTGGCCCGTGGGCACGGGCCCTTGCCGCCCGGAGGCCACGGCCGGGATCGGCCTCGACCTGGTCTGCTTCCCCAATCCCGACCACCGGAATCCACCTCTCTGGGAACGCATCACCTTCCGCAGCCGACCGGGTGCCGACCCCCGCGACCTGCTCGGCACGGCCGCCGACGCCCTCCTCGTGCGGGACCGCGGTCTGCTCCACTACTTCGAGGGCAGCCCCGGAGTGACGGTGACGCCGCTGCCCTGGGATCGGCTCTACCTGCTGCTCTGTCCTCTCGAGGAGGAGGGGCAAGACGGGGAGCGAGACCGAGATCGCGAGCGAGAGCGCTGGTACACGGGGTGGCAGCGGGACGATCTGGCGCGGGACGTGGTCGAGGCCGTCGCGATACCGGTGACCGAGCCATACTTCCAGGCGCCCACGGAGCAGCTCTGCCCGCAGATGACCGGACCCGTGGAAGCCCTGCAGTGGCCACCCTTCTCCTGGGAGGGCCAGACCGCCTCGCTGGATCAGGATCTCATCCTCTACCCGGAGCGCGACCTCGATGCGCAGCGGCTGGCCGAGCGCATCGCGGCCCTGGCCGCCAGGCCCATACCGCCCGGCCTGAACCTGGCGGGGCGGGGTCCACTCACGCCGCCGGACGTCCCGCAGTTCGGCGCCGCACCGCAGGCCCTGGGCATCAGCGCGCTGGACTTCCCCGGCGCGGTGCAGTCCGCGCGGGCCGGCGCCTACATCCATCCGCTGGAACGCTGCTACGCCACGGCCTGCCTGCAGTTCGCGGCCCTGCTGGGCAGCGCGGACTGGCTGCAGCGGGCCGCCCTCGATCTGCGCGGGGTCAGCACCAATTACCCCCCGGGTGCCCGGCTGGCCCAGCCCCGTGTGGACTTCGAGCTGCCCGAGATGACGCAGGCGGCCCAGCGACTGAAGCTGCACGGGGTCGTGGTGCCTCTCGTGGCCACGCGCGCCTTCCTGGTGTGCAAGGGCAGCCTCGCCGGGGTGCAGCTGCTCTACGACGGTTCCCCCCTGCTGGGCGGTGCGGGCTGGGCGGCGGGATCCGGGAGCGCCCCGTGAGCTTGCGGACCCGCATCCTCCTCGCCTCGAGCCTGCTCATCACGGTGCCCCTGCTGCTGCTGGCGGCCGGCATCCGCAGCGGCGTGGAAAGGCGTCTCTCCGCGCAGTACACGCAGCGGGTCGGGGATCTCATGGAGATCATCGGCGAGGATCTCGCCGCGCGGCGGGCCGATCTCGGGCGGCGGCTCGCTCGTCTGAAGGACAGCCTGGCCGATGACAACCGCTTCCGGCTGGCCGTCGTGGAGAGGCGCGCCGACCAGCGACCCTACCTGCTGGACAGCGCAGGCCGGGCCATGGGCCTGATGGGCCTGGACATGCTGCAGATCCAGGACGAGGCGGGGCGGATCCTCAGCTCCGGACACTTCCGCAACGAGTACGACCGCGCCGAGCCGGCCCTGCCGCTCTGGTTGACCGCGGTGCCGGACACGGCCGGCCTGGTGGCCGCTCGCCGTCCCGCCGGGAGCTTCCTCGCCCTGGCGCGCTGCGATTCCCTGCGCCTGGGCGAGCGGCGGCTCAGCCTGGTGGGGGGCATCGCCTGCGACGGGCCGTTCCTGGCGGGGCTGGCCCGCGGTCGGGGTCTGGCCGTTTCGCTCGTTTACACCGGCGGCGCGATCTCCTCGGACCCTCGGCTGGCGGCGGCTCTCGCGCACGTGGGTCAGGCCCGCCTCGACCGGCCGGAGCTGACGCTCGGCCACGACGCCTACCTCGTCCGGGCCCGGGACATGCCCCTGCTGGTCTCGGCGGAGACCGCCGTCGCGCGGCACGAGCTGGCGCGGCTGGTCGTCACCCATCCCCTGGCTCCCCTGCGGAGCGAGCTGCACAGCCTCGACCTCTGGCTCGGCCTGATCCTGCTGGCCACCCTGGCCGGCACGCTGGTCCTGGCCATCTGGCTGGCCGATCGCCTCAGCCGGCCCCTGAACGAGCTGGCGCGCCAGACGGCCCGCATGGACCTGGACCGCCTGGATGCCGAGTTCCCCAGCGATCGCCGCGACGAGGTGGGCACCTTGAGCCGTTTCCTGGCTGCCATGCAGGAGCGGCTGCGCCTGAGCGTCCAGCGGCTGCGCGAGGCCGAAAGACGCGCCACCCTGGGCGAGCTGGCCCGTCAGGTCAACCACGACATCAAGAACGGACTGGCCCCCCTGCGTCACGTGCTGCGCCACCTGGGCGAGGTGGCCGAGCAGGATCCGACCAGCCTGGCGGCGGTCTTCCAGGAACGGCGCCCGACCCTGGATTCCAGCCTCGGCTACCTGGCCGACCTGTCCGCCAGCTACGCGCGCCTCTCGCCGCGTCCCCGGCGGCAGAGCTGCGACCTGAACCGGCTGGTCCGCACGGTGGTCGCCGGGTCCGGCGGGCCGGCCGCCGTCCACCTGGATCTGGCGGAGCACCTGCCCACGGTGCAGGCGGACCCGGTCGGTCTGCGCCGCATCATCGAGAACCTCCTGCGCAACGCCCTCGACAGTCTGTCCGGGTGCCGGGACGGACGCGTCGAGCTGAGGACAGCCCTGCGCCCGGTCGCGGCGGGAGCGGATCCCGGGCCCGCGGATCTCGTGCTCGTGGTCGCCGACAACGGTTGCGGCATCCCGGCCGAGGATCACGAGCGCATCTTCACGGACTTCTACACGACCAAGCCCGGCGGCACCGGACTGGGCCTGTCCATTGTGCGCCGCCTGGTCGCCGACTTCGACGGCCGCATCACCTGCGAGAGCGAGCCGGACCGCGGCACCACCTTCACCGTCCTTCTTCCCGCCGAGCCGGAAGAGCTGCCGGCGGCCGGCGGACCGGAGCCCCCACCATGAGCCTGATCCTGATCGTCGACGACGTGCCCGCCATGCGAGAGCAGTACGCCTACGACCTGCAGCGCCTGGGCGGGCATCAGATCCTGACCGCCGGCGGTGGCGCCGAGGCCATCCAGCTCCTCGAGAGCGAGCCGGTGGACTGCGTCATCCTGGACCTGGAGATGCCGGGCGTGGACGGCTTCGAGGTGCTCAAGACCCTCAAGCAGCGGGGACGCCGCCTGCCGGTCATCGTCTACACCGGCACCGGCAACTACGACCGCTGCGTGCGCGCGGTCAAGCTGGGGGCCTACGGCTTCATCGACAAGGAGGAGCCCCTCGAGCGGGTGGTGCGCGAGGTGGAGAATGCCCTCGCCTGGAGCGCTCTGCAGAGCGAGGTGGCGCGGCTGCGCCGGCGCAGCGGGGACGACGCGCCCATGCTGGGCGACAGCGCACCCATGCAGGAGCTCCGGGAGCAGCTCGCCCGCCTGGCTCCGCTGCCCAGCCCGATCCTGGTGCTGGGCGAGAGCGGCAGCGGCAAGGAGCTGGTGGCGCGGGCGCTGCACCGCGCCAGCGGGCGTCCGGGGCCGATCTTCGTGGCCGTCAACTGCGCCGCGCTGCCGGAGAACCTGGTGGAGAGCGAGCTGTTCGGGCACGAGCGGGGCGCCTTCACCGGGGCCGATCGCACGCGCAAGGGAGCCTTCGAGACCGCGGCGAGGGGGACGCTCTTCCTGGACGAGGTGGGCGAGCTGCCGCTCCCGGCCCAGGCCAAGCTGCTGCGCGTGCTCGAGGACGGTCTCGTCAGCCGCCTGGGGGGAGGCAGGCCGGTGCAGGTGGACACCCGCGTGGTCGCGGCCACCAACCGCGACCTCGAGGCCGAGGTGGCCGCGGGTCGCTTCCGGCAGGACCTGCTCTTCCGCCTCAACGTGCACGTGCTGCGGGTTCCCCCGCTGCGGCAGCACCTCGACGACGTGCCGTTGCTGGTGGAGCACTTCCTGCAGACGATCTGCGAGCGGATCGGCCTGCGCCCGAAGCGCATCGCGCCCGCGGCGCTGGAGCGCCTGCAGCGCTGCGCCTGGCGCCGCAACAACGTGCGCGAGCTGCGCAACGCCGTCGAGCGGGCGATCATCGCCTGCCCCGGGCAGGAGATCGAACCCGGCGATCTGCCGGCCGACCTGCTCGTGTCCGCCGAGGGATCCCCCGCTGCCCCGGAGGCGGCGGAGCACCTGCTCGACCTGGCCCGGCCCGGCGAGCTCAAGGACCTGCGGACCGAGGCCGAGCGCCGCATCGTGCTGGCCGCCCTGCAGCGCAACGACTGGCAGATCACGCGCACCGCCGCCGACCTCGGCCTGGCCGACCACTCCAGCCTCCTGAAGATCATGCGCCGCCACGGCATCCAGCGCCCCTGACCCCCCCTCGCGTGTCCCATCGGACACGCGCTTCCGTGTCCACGCGGACACGTCCACGCAGCTTGGCGTTTGAACTCGCGGGGTTTCTGCGTTTTAAGTTATTTAATTTCAAATAATTATTCGATTCGTGGCCGGATCGCCCTTCTGGCCGCGGGCTTGCGCTACGGGGGATCAGGATACGGAATCCGTCCACCGCGCCCCGGGCGCGTCCCGAAAGGAGCAAGCCATGAAGAGCCACAGCGAGAACGAGGCCCCGCCCTACAGCCGCCGCCAGATGCGCTTCGCGGAGGCCGGCGTGCTGTTCGTCCTGATCCTGGCCGTCGTCGTGGTCGTCGGGGTGAAGGTCGCCTCGCGCAGCAGCGGCCCGGCAGTGCCCGCTGTCGTGGCCACCGAAGCGGTATCGGAGGATGTCGTCACGGCCGTCGAGCCCGAGCCCTCCGTCGATCCGACCTCCCCGGCGGAGACCGAGACGCCGGCCGCGGAGGCCGAGTCCGCGGTGCAGCCTCCGGCCGTCGTGAGCTACGCCGAGGCCGAGGCCGCCTACCTCGAAAAGCGCTACGACGACGCGGTCGACCTGTTCGCGGTCTACAGGGAGCAGCATCCGGACAACGGGTGGGGCCACTTCATGCTGGGCCTCTCCCTCTGGAAGGACGGCAGCCCCGCGGCGGCCGAGGAAGCGCTGCGCGCCGCCCTGGAGCGCGATCCCGACCACGTCAAGAGCCTGGTGAACCTGGGCCGCGTCCTGCTGGAGCTGAACCGGCCCGACGAGGCCCGCGACCTGTGCGAGCGGGCCGTCCAGCTGGCCCCGGACTCCCCGGATGCCTACCGGGTGCTCGGGCGCGCCTATCACAACCTGGACCGCGGCGAGCAGGCCGCCCAGGCCTACCTGGCCGCCTTGCGCCTGGATGAGAACGACGTCTGGTCGCTCAACGATCTCGGTCTGCTGCTGATCGAACAGGAGCGCTGGGACGAAGCCCTGCCTCCGCTGGCCAAGGCCGTGGCCCTGCGCGGCGACGTGGCCTGCTTCCAGAACAACCTGGGCATGGCCCTCGAGCACGCTGGACGTTTCGCCGCCGCGGCGAAGACTTATGGCAGCGCTCTCGATCTGGACAGCGGATATGAGAAGGCCGAGGTCAACCTGGCCCGGGTCGAGGACCTGAGCGACGCCCCCGACCTGCCCGAGCTGGATCTGGCCGCCCTGGCCGCAAGCTTCCAGGTGGGCCCGCCGGCCGTGGCCGAGTCGGACAGCGAGGCTGAAGCAACCCCGCTGGCGAGTGAGCAGACCACGGCGGACGCGGAGCAGACCGGCACAACCGAGCTGGCCTCCACCCTCGACGACACGCACGCGAAGGAGCCTGCGAAGTAGGCTGGTGCTCCCCGAGGCGGGAGGCAGCCGCGGATGGAGCCGCAACGAGCGCGACCGCCGGAAGCCCCCGGGCCTCCGGCGGTCGTCTCTGCGGCGCAGGATGCGAGCCGGCCCTGCCGGGGCCTACTCGCCGGTCTTCTTGGCGGCTTTCTTGGCGGTCTTCTTGCTGGTTCGCTTGGCGGCCTTCTTGGCGGTCTTCCTGCGCGTCTTCTTGGCCGGCTTCTTCTCCGGGGAGGCCGCTTCGGTCCCCGGCGCAGCCTTTGCTGCCGCGGCGGGTTCTGCGGTCTCCGCAGCGGGAGTGGCCGCGGGGCGCGTCTGGGCGGGGATCACGTCCGGCGCGGCTTCCGCGGTGGTCTCGAGGGAAGTCCCTCCGGAGGCGCCGGACGCGGCGGTTTTCTCGGCACCGCGCCCGTTGCTGCGGGAACGCCGCCGTCCCGAGCGCCGGGAACTCTTGCGACCGGCCGGCACCGTCTGCGCCACGGCATTGCTCTGCCCCGGGACCGGCCTCTGTCCTTCCGCCTTGTCAGAGCCCAGTCCCCGCACCACCCAGGTCCCGCCCGCCTTCTCGTCCCGCACCACGTCCAGCAGGCCGAGGTCCCGGGCATCCGCCAGCAGGTCGCCGAAGGTCGAGTAACCGTAGCGTGCCTCGTTGAAGTCCGGCTGCTTGCGCTTCATGGTGTCCTTGATCAGGGAGGAGTAGAGCACGCCCCGGCTCTCCTGGAGCAGGCGGCGGGCCGTGACCACCAGGAAGTCGAAGAGCTTGCGCTTGTCGGTGGGGACGTCGACAGCCTGGGCCTTGCGGTTCATCAGGTCCCGGAAGAGATCGTCGTAGAATATGAACTCGTCGCAGCTGCTCACCAGCAGGCTGCTGGTCGAGTTCCTGACGCCGACTCCGATCACCACCTTGTCGTTCTCGCGCAGCTTCGAGACCAGCGGCGAGAAGTCGGAATCACCGGACACGATCACGAACGTGTCGATGTGGTGCTTGGAATAGCAGAGATCCAGAGCGTCGACCACCAGGCGGATGTCCGCGCTGTTCTTGCCGGTCATGCGCCGCGCCGGGATCTCGATCAGCTCGATGCCCGCCTCGTGCAGGGGCGTCATGTACTCCTTGTGATGGCTCCAGTCGGCGTAGGCCCGCTTGACCACGATCTTGCCCTTCTCGAGCAGGCGCTGCAGCAGGACCTGGGTCTCGAATCGCTGGCGGGCGTCCCGCACCCCGAGTGCGATGTTGTCGAAGTCGACGAAGAGAGCGATGTTGGTCTCATGGGCCGGGCTCATGCCGGTGCAACCTCCGTGAGTGGACGGCGATGGGTGATGATCATCCGCCGCCACAATAAGCCAGAATCAGGCCGCCGCCTAGCGCTGGTTTCGCCAGGAGGCTGCCAGGGAATCACCTCCTCGACCCGCAAGGAGTGCCGGATGGACGATCGGCTGACCCCGCAGGAGCTGGTCCGGCTGGTCCGGCGCGTCTTTGCACCCGGCCCCGCGGACCGCGCCCTGGCGGTGCTGTGCGACCTGCCCGACCGGCGGTTCCCGGACAATCCGGACTGGCGGGTGCGCCGCGCCATGGCCCGCGAATGGACGCGCCACCTGGGCACCGGCCGCGCGGAGCTGGGTCTCGAGACCGTGACGCTGGCCTGGTACCGCAACGTCGGCGGCAACAACGCCGATCTGCCGGATGCCTGCGTCCCGGACACGGGCGGCGAGCCGCCCCGCGACGCCGCCGACCTGACGGGCCGCTCCTCGATCCCGTTCGCCGAACTGCTCGCCGAGCACAGCCTGATCCTGGCGCCGACCGAGCTGTCGGCCACGGCCCCGCTGAAGGTGGCCGCGCGCCGCTACCCCTTCCGGGCCGCTACCATGCCCGGTTTCTCGCCTGCCATGATCCCGGCGCTGCGCATCGACTACACCGAGGTCAACCGCCGGGTCACGCTGCTCAAGGCGCTCTGCGATCGCGCGGAGTCGGCCCGCCTCCTGTTTGCGGTCGGCGATCGCCAGCACGAGCTGCACCTCGATCTGCGGCACCGCACGGCCCATGCCTCGGGAGGACTCTTCCCCGAGAACGGCGTCGCCGGCAACCTGCCCTCCGGCGAGGCCTACATCGTGCCCTACGAGGGGGAGCGCATCGCCGACCCCAGCCGGACCGCCGGCGAGCTGCCGGTGCAGATCGGGGACGAGGTGGTGCTCTACGGCGTGCAGGAGAACCGCGCCGCGGAGGTGCTCTCGGAAGGGGCCGAGAGCCGCCGCGAGGCCCACCGGCTCCGGCAGGAGCCGGCCTACGCCAACCTGGCGGAGCTGGGCCTAGGGGTCCTGGGGGATTTCGGGCTCGCGCCCGTGGGCAGCATCCTGCTGGACGAGAAGCTGGGTCTGCACGTGGCCTTCGGCCGCAGCGACCACTTCGGAGGGAGCGTGGGCCCCAGGGATTTTTCCCGTCCGGAGGCCGTCGTTCACCTGGACCGGGTCTACATACCCGCCACGCAGCCCCGGGTGCGGGTGCTGGAGGTTCGGCTGCTGGGTCCTGGACTGGACCGGCTGGTGATCTCCGAGGATCGCTACGCCGACGTCTTCGCCTGAACTGGAGCGGAGCGGAACGGGGATGGAGAATGGAGCGGGCAAAGGAGCGCCGGGGCCCCGACCTAGGTGGCTCTCGCCCAAAACCACTTCGGGCAGGAATCCCCGGCTCCTACGCCTTGACGGAACGGCAGCGCCCTTATTCCCCTCCTGATACCCCCGGTGAATTCATGGGACCTATCAAGCCGATTCCTATGAGAGATGGCGCCGCCGTCCCGTACTCACTCGGCACCCTCGGTCAAGGGCTGGCTGCACTGTTATATAACGCCGGCCCCCTCCTGACCGATGCAGTGGGGCGGCACATTTCGGGGATCGAGCCCCAGAAACCTCGTCCCTTGACGATTGACTCGCAATATTTGATATATTGTTCCTCGTATTTGGCATATGGCCGTCGAGCTTCGACCACCGGGCGGGCCGCGAGCCGGGTCGTTCCTGCGCGCCGGTCAGTGATCGGAACGGAACAACAGGGGCGAACCGGCCGTGCCAATGCAGTATCATCGAGTCATGAGCCTGGGCGAGGCGTCCGGGAGACGTCGCCCCGCCCGCTCCGCGTTGGCCTTTGATGCAACCATTCGCGACCGGTGGCATTATTGTTGGGTGAGGCGCACGACCCGCCCGTGGCAGGCTCGAGATCGTGCGCCCGAACCGGAGTTGTCGTGGACCCCACCAACTCGAAGACCATTGACGACCTGCTCCGCGAGGCCGCACCGGCGGTTCCGTACAGCGATGAGCATCGCCGGCAGCTGCTGCTGGCCCTGCGCGCCGATTCTCTCTGCCACATCGGCAGGCGGCAACAGGTCCGCGGCTACCTGGTCGTGACCGGCCTGCTGCTCTTCCTGCTGCTCGTCGGCAGCCCGAGCGGACACCCCGGGAACGACAGCTTCGAGGTGCACCGGCACGCCATGGTCTCGCAGGACGCGTCGACCGCGACGGCCTCGCTCGCGGGGGCCGCGAGGTACGGAAGCTACCTGGAGGGGCGGCCCGGCCTGAGCGCCGTCGATTTCGCCGAATCCTGGGTGCAGCACTGGCGAGCAGGCGATTACCGCCTCGAGGGCGTTACGGGCTGGGAGAGCGATGGCCGGCGCGGATGGCTGATCGGTTACTCGTTCGATGCGGCAGGAAGCCGGGAGACGGTCTGGCAGATGCCTTTCTTCCCCTCCGGATTCAGCGCGGCCCCCGGCCAGGAGCCGTCGTACGAGCAAATAGAGCAGGCGGAAGACCAGGTCCGGAACGGCCTGGCGGTCTATCTCGGCGCCAGCGATCGGTTCGTCGACGGCTATCCCGTGCACTGCGAGCGCTGGCTCACCCGCACCGAGGCAGGCGATCTCGTGCTCCTGCAGGGACACCCCTGGCTGCCGTAGGTCGCCCGCACATCTCCTCTCCCGGCAGCAGCCTCGCCACTCCGCGCTTGCCTCCCGGGCCTCCGGGTGTATATGACTATGGTAGGGATTGGTGACGCCCGAGAGGTGCAACATGGACTACGTGGGGCGAATCTTCCGGCCACCCAGCGAGGCCGAGAGCCTGATCCTTCAGGTGACGGTGGGCTGCAGTCACAACCGCTGCTCTTACTGCGCCATGTACCAGCTGCCCGAGCAGCGCTTCCAGATCAAGCCCTGGTCTTCCGTGGCGGCGGACATCGACCAGGCCGCGTCCCTGGCCGCGGCGGGACTGCCCGTCCACCGGGTCTTCCTCTGCGACGGGGATTCCCTGATCTTGCCCACCGACCAGCTGAAGCGGATCCTCGGCTACTTGCGGGAGCGGCTTCCCGGCGTGCGCCGCGTGGGCGTGTACGGTGATGCTCGCTCCATCCTCCGCAAGAGCGTGAGCGAGCTCGAGGAGCTGCGCGAGCTGGGCCTGCAGATCGTCTACCACGGGGTCGAGAGCGGGGATCCCGAGGTCCTGGCCCGCGTCTGCAAGGGTTCGAGCCGCGACGAGGCCCTGGCCTCGGCCGAGCGGCTGCGCCTGGCCGGCATCCGGCACTCGGTGATCGTGATGCTGGGGCTGGGCGGCGTCGAGCGCACGGTGCAGCACGCCCGTGCCACCGCGAGCCTGCTGACGCAGATGGACCCGCCCTACGTGGGAGCGTTGACCACGATGCTCATCCCGGGCACGGACCTCTACCGCCAGGCGGAGGAGCAGGCATTCGTCCTGCCCGACCGCTGGGCGCTGCTGCGGGAGCTGGAGACCATCATCGCCGAGAGCAGCTTCACCCGCTGCCGCTTCCATGCCAATCACGCCAGCAACTACCTCCCCCTCAGCCTCAACCTGCCGGTTGACCGGGAGGCAGCACTGGCCCTGTTGCGCGAGGTCCTGCGCTCGCGCGAAGAGACCAGGCTGGTGTCCGAGAGCCGCCGCGGGCTCTGATCCCCGCCGCGTCCGGCCACCCGCCTTGACAATATCGTGGTCCAGGCCCGATGATGGACCGTTCCCGGCCGGACGGCCCCGTGCGGTGAGAGCGACCGGGGTCCCGGCGCCCGAGAATCCGGAAGGAGAGATAACCGTGGACTGGCACGAGCTGAACAAGCACCGCGTCCTGGACCTGCGGGAGCTCATGAAGCAGCACCTGCCGCAGGTGAGCGGCATCACGTCGATGAAGAAGGCTGAGCTCGTCGAGCTGCTGGCCGATGCCCTCGGCATCGAGAAGCCCACCAAGCGGGTCGTCGGCATTGACAAGAGCAGCATCAAGTCCCAGATCCGGGATCTGAAGAAGCAGCGCCAGCAGGCTCTCGAGGCTCGGGACCACGCGGCTCTCAAGCAGCACCGCCGAGCCATTCACCGGCTGAAGCGCAAGATGCGCCGGGCCGCCGCTCTGGCCTGAAGCATGGACGCCCGCCACGATCGAATCTCCTTGCGCGCGGCGCTCCGCGCCGCCGGTCGCCGGCTCCTGCCGGGAGCGGCGATGCTGGGTCTGCTGTCCCTGCTGCCGGCGATCGGGATGGCGGCGGCTCCGGGCGCTCTCGTTCGAGCCCAGCTGGACACCGTCGGTTTCGCCGGGAACCCGGCCGACTTCGCGGCCGTGCTCGCGGCCAGCCGGGCCAGCGAGGCCGCAGTCGTGACCGCCCGCCGCACCGAGCTGGGGCTCGCTCCGGATCAGCCCTGGTCCGCGGCGATCATGCCGCACGACGACTACCTGTACGCCGGGCGCGTCTATCTGCATCTGCTGCCGGGTCTGCAGGCGCCGCGCTGGTTGCTGGTCGGCGTCTGCCACGCCTGCCGGCGCCTGGGGGTGAGGGACACCCTGCTCTTCGACGGCTTCGACACCTGGCGTGTGGCCGGCGAGAACGTTCCCGTGGATGCGGAGCTGCGGGCCGAGCTGCTGGCCGCCCTCGGACCGGACCTGGCCCGCGTTGACGACGAGCGGCAGGCCGCCGAGCACTCCCTGGAAGCCCTGCTGCCCTGGCTGCGGAGCGCGGTGCCTGCGGCGTCCTTCGTGCCGGTCCTGGTCCCCGGCATGAGCTGGGAGCGGCTCGACACGGTGGCGGACCGGCTGGCCGGGGCCCTGGCCGCGATCTGCCGCGCACATGGCTGGACTCCGGGTCGCGACCTGGGCATCCTGATCTCCGCCGACGCCGTCCACTACGGTTGCACGGAATGGGGCGATCGCGGCTACGCCCCCTTCGGCTGCGACGCGGCGGGGCACGCCGCGGGTCGCGCGCAGGACATCACGCTGGCCCAGGCGACCCTGGCCGGCCCGCTGAACCTGGACGGCCTGCAGCGCTTCGCCCGCCTGGTCTGGGATCCCGCTCACCCCGAGTACCCCTACCACATCACCTGGTGCGGCCTCTACTCCATCCCCTGCGGTCTGGCCACGGCCGCGCGCCTGCAGGAGCTGCTGGGTCTGCCCCCGCTGGAGGGATACCTGCTGCGCGAGGGGGACAGCCTCAGCGACGGTCTGGACAGCTTGCCGGATTGCGGGCTGGGCGTGACCGCGCCGCGCTCGCCGACCCACTGGGTCGGCTACGTGGCCCTGGGCTACGTGCCCGTGGCAGGCAACTCGTCCTCCCACTGATTTCGAAGCGCCGGCCCTTCTCGGGGCTTGCCAACCCCGGCGATTTCTGATATTAATTATTCATCTCAAGAGCCCCCTGACTCGCTCCGGTCCCGCGCCCCACCGCCATGGAGGGATCCATCATGCGTTCCATTGCATGCCTGGTCTTGGCGCTCTGCCTGGCCGCGCCGGCCGCTCTCGCCGATCCCGGTCCGAAGGTTCCCGACAGCTTCTTGGTGGAGATCGAGGGTGGCACCCTCACGGTCCATCACGTGGGAGCCCTCTACAACTGCTGCCCCGAACCGTTCGTCTACAACGTGAGCCTGGACGGCGACCTCATCAGGATCCGCGAGGAGGAGGTGCTCGAGTATCCCTGCGTCTGCCTCTGCACCTTCAACCTGGACGTCGTCGTCGAGGACGTGCAGCCCGGCAACTGGACCATCGTCTTCCAGTGGTTTGATTACGAGACTCGGCTCTGGCAGGAGCAGGAGCTGCCGATCGTGGTGCCGGACGCCGGCCAGTCCGGCATCCTCCATGTGGCGAGCGTGGAGGACTCCGGTTGCCTGAGCATCGGCAGCCGGACCGAGAGCTGGGGCGCGATCAAGCGCCGCTACCAGTAGGGGGCCCGGGACTCTGTCATCGGCCTCGCGGCCAGGAGGTCCGCCATGAAGAAGACCTTCGCCGGCATCTGTCTGCTCAGCCTCGCCCTCGGGGCGCCCGCGCTCGCTCAGGACATCTGCGATGACAGCTTTCGCACCGAGGTGGAGGGTGGCACGCTCACGGTCCAGCACCTGGGAGCCCTCTACAACTGCTGCCCCGAGCCGTTCGCTTACGACGTGAACCAGGAAGATAATGTCATCACGATCCGGGAGACAGAGGTGCTCGTCAATCCCTGCTACTGCGTCTGCTGCTTCAACCTGGCCGTCGTCGTCGCGGACGTGCCGCCCGGCGGCTGGACCGTCGTCTTCCAGTGGTACGACTACGAGACCCAGCTCTGGCGGGAAATGGAACTGCCGATCGTCGTGCCGGATGCCGGTCAGTCCGGCATCCTCCACGTGGCGAGCGCGCAGAACTCCGGCTGCCTGGGCCTTTCGGCCGTGCCCGATCCCGAGCAACAGGCGCCCTGGCGCCAGGCCAGCTGGGGCGCGCTCAAGAGCACGTACCGCTGAGTTCCGGGGATCCGCCGCACGCACCAGCGCCCCCCGCCTGCACGGGGGGCGCTGCTGTGAGGCGGGCCGGCCCGCTCAGGGCACTGTGAAGCTGGCCGCGGCCGTGCTCATCACCACCGGTGCGCCCTCCCCCTCCGGCACTCCCAGGAAGGCGGCCACCGAGGAGACCAGCCGCGAGTAGTAGGCCGTGGCCGTCACCCGCACCTCGCCCGCGGGCAGGTCCGCCGGAAGCGTCCAGGTGTAGTTCTCCGGGACCGCCACCAGGGGAGCCAGGCGGTAGTCGGGTCCGAAGCCGGCGGTGTTCCACTGCGCGATGGTCATGCGTCCCTGGGGATCCAGATAGGGCAGGCGGAAGATGCGGTCCCCGGCCGGCACGTCGCCGTCCCGCTTGAGGCCGGCGAAGCCCGGCAGGTTCCGGATGTCGCCAATGTCCTGGTAGGCCATGGCCGTGGCCGAGGCGATGGTGTAGTCCTCGCCCGCGAAGCCCTTGCGATCGACCGGCAGGTGGTGACGGCGGCCGGAGGCGTCCACGGCCTCCACGTGCAGCCAGACCACCCGCTCCTCCGCCGAGCCGGAAGGGATCATGTGACCGGCCTTGGCGTTCATCACCACGGCGGCCAGGTGCACCTGCTCGCCCGGCGACGCCTGGTGGCGATCGGGATAGAGCCGCACCTCCACCGCTCCGGCCAGCTTGGCGGGATCGTGGGCGCCGTGGAAGAGGTGCTGGCGCGCGTCGGGATAGACGTCGCCGTCTTCGGCCAGGGCTCCCGTCCCCGGCGTCATGTGACAGTCCTGGCAGAGGATGCCGGCCTTCCCGTGGGGACCGTCCCGCCATTCCAGCTGGGTGGCCTTGACCCACTGGCCGAACGGGTCCTGCTCGTTGTGGCAGATGCCGCAGAACTCGGCCGTGTGCAGGAAGGGATTCACCGCGATCTCGTGGTAGCCGCTCTCCAGGCCGCTCCGCGCCCCCTGCTTCACCGTTCCCGGATCGATGCGGTAGTTGAAGTTGAAAGGCAGCTCCCCGGCATGGCCGACGATGCTGTGGCAGACGTCACAGGAGACGGACTCGTTGGCTCGCGTCTCCGCTTCCGGGCGCTGGGGCGGGATGTCGCCCGCCAGGTAGGCCAGCGGCGCGTGGCAGCCGTTGCAGCCCGCCTTGACGCCCGCCACCTTCGGTTCCTGCAGGGCGTGGGGCAGCGCCAGCTGGAAGTACTCGATCTCGTCCCAGGCGTGGGTGAAGCACTGGGACATCATGGCCGCCTCGTGCTGCTGCGTGAACCGCACGTGGCACTCGGCGCAGACGTCGGGCGTCTCGAAGCGCTCGTAGGGCAACGCGCCCTCACCCGTCCCACCCGCCACGGGCGCGGCCGCCGCGCCCAGGGGGAACAGGAGAAGGCTGGCGAGCAAAACCCCGGCGGGAACTCGAACGTCCATGGTCGGCCCCTCTCGTCAAGAACCCCGGGACTCCCCTCCG
>Ga0315542_1000573_pt1 | contig 23256 bp, 12 predicted proteins | sample SalMarSW160120MG_FD_202541 | JGI IMG/M metagenome (GOLD analysis project Ga0315542, IMG submission 202541) | Salt marsh sediment microbial communities from the Plum Island Ecosystem LTER, Massachusetts, United States - Salt Marsh Sediment SW1601-20 ... | reverse complement strand
TACCATCTGCCATTAAGCTGTTAAATGAATACTCTTCAAATTCGGTAGTATTCACTGTAGTTAAAAGTGTACTGTCCGGCTTAAAGATTATCATTCTTAAATTAGCAGCAACTTGTGGTTTCAGGTCCAGACCAATAACATCCTTTACATTTGTAGACCATTCCATTTTTACATTAAGAGGAGAATCCGGATCAACTATTTCAAAGCTCCAGATATCGCTATTTGTGGGCACTCCGTTTTTATCCCAGCCAACAACTCGCCAGTAATACTTTGTTCCTATAGCAACGGTTACTGTATATGACTGTGATGTATTGCCAGTTATGACTTTTGCCGGATCTTCCGATGGACCAAAATAAACATCCCAGTTCTGGGGATCTCCATCAGCATTAGTCGATGACCATTGCAATTCGACCGTAGTTCCTGCAGGACTCAAAAAAGCACCATTTGCAGGAGCTATCGGTTCAGGAATAGTAAAGGCGTTATATGTTTTAACCAGTGTTGATTCCTCTTCGCAGCTTTGGAAAACAAATGTGCCTGAGAAGAACAACAGCATTACAAAAATTAAAGCTTTCCTTTTCATATAATGATTTTTTTATTTCAGGTTTTAATATCAGTTACCAGTACCCTAATATGGCCCATAGTATACGAGTGTATCCAATTCCTGCCTTATACCTCCGGACCATACAGCATAAATATAAAACGTCCTTTCAGATGGTTCATACCTGCTTTGGAAGCCCGGGAGCAAGCCAACAGTAGCGTTATCGGGATCCACAAGCGAAAGTGGATTGGGTACCGTAGATTCGTTAATTGTGATCTCCCAGTTACCTATTCCGCCGACACCACCAACACCGTCACCCCATATGTGCGTAGAAGTCCACACAACAGAATTTGGACCCAAAGTAGCTAACTTAACATTAAATTTGCGGTTTCCAGATAGCACAGGATCGAAAGGAGCATCCCTCAGAATATATCCTTTCCCTTTATAGGTTCCTTCCCATTTATTTGCTACAGGAAGCCTGTAAAGGACAGTCTTTTTGTTTGCTGCAATTATTACTCCGCCTGTAACAGTTGATATGGTAACAGGAAACATGTATTTTGTATTCAGATTAAGTGTATCGGCCTCTGGTAGTTTGACATGCATATAAGCATTTCTTGTTCCTTTCTTGATCACAAGCGTTTGGTCAAGAATTGTGGCTCCGGGATACAACTTATATCTCCAATGCATTGAAGTATCTGCTGCCTGTAAATCATCACTATATGTCTCCATTGCATCCTGATCAACGACAAATGTCAATGAAATATCTGATGTAGGCAACGCATCTGTAGCAATATTGACAAGGACTTTAAAGACCTGATCAGTAGCTACCGGCTGGATGACAAATGTATTGGCTCCATTGCTCGGGAACTCAGCGTACATCTTCCCTTTGAGGGAAGCAGTCCAGTTAATCCCAACATCATCTTTCAGGCAGGAACTGATTATAAAAACCATAGCCAGAAAGGATAAGGTTAAAAATATTTTAGTTTTCATATTCTTCATTTTATACATTTATTAATTTCAGGTTAACGGTTCTGCCAGAATATTTTTGATGTAAACGCGCTAATACTCTTAGGAACGTTATCATTGTTAACGTTCAGTTCTGTCTGAGGATATAACAACCTAACAGGAGGTGTTTCGTTTTTCTTATTGGCATCTTGTGACCAATGGATGAAATCTGGATAACCTGACCTTCTGTAATCAGTCCATAATGACATGGGGCTGATGCCTATAAGCGAGAGCCATTTCTGAGTAAGAATTGTCTGAATCTTATCTGTTGCTGCATCAAAATTGACCAGCGGCTTGCTGCTCTGAGCCAGATAAACACCTGCAGCTCCAGCATTTCCGAATGGCCCTCCCATATAAATAAAAGATCTTGTAACAGCGCTCTCGTAAAGTGTTTTTGCATCGCCGCTAATAAATCCTCTCTGTGCAGCTTCAGCCTGAAGAAAGAGGCTTTCGAAATCGGGCATTATTATGGCATCCTGATCGTATGACCGAATCAGACCCGGGCCCAATGCAGAAGTGAGAGAAGAAGTAATAGTTGTGGTTGCACCATAATAGTTACCTCTGACGATACCTGCTGAATTGGGAACAAAGAATCTGTCAGCGCGGTGATCGTTATTATCACCGAGAAAATCGCATGCATCCTGGTTTGCTGCAAAATAAGTCAATCCGTCGGCCTGTTGCGAGTCATCCTGCTTGTAAAAAGTCTCCCAGAAAGGATTCATCTTATCTGCAGACTTTACATAGCCCGGATTCACAGTTGCGCTTTCATCTACCCCCAGGAAATCAGCTGTTGTATGCGGCTGTGTTGCAAGTGCAGTAGTTATATAGGTACTCCTGTCGGTCATTCCTGACTGATTTACAAGAATTCTCAATTTTACCGTATTGGCAAATTTCCACCAGAGATTCATGTCTCCACCGAACATTATATCATCGTCACCCACTTCATTTACATCAGCAGGAGCATTGCTTATAAGATTCATTGCCACATCAAGCTGAAGTACCAGATCCTCATAAATATCCTGCTGATCATCATATTTGGGCTTCAGAATTCCTTCATTTGATCTGAGGGCTTCGGTATACGGGACATCACCCCATATATCTACAAGATTCTGAAATTGGTAAGCCTTCATGATCTTGGCTATAGCACTGAAATAACAATCTTTAGGATCCGAGGATATCTTATCAAGATAATCATAATTCTGAAGGTTGAGGTAGATATTGGACCATCTGGCCTGGTATGAACTGTTAAGCAGGTTATACTGGGTCAGAGTAGTATTTGCGACATAGTTGCTATATACTGAAAAACAGCCGTGCCACATATAAACAAAGATGAAGTTGAATGGATTGTTATAAATATCGGCTGTTGAGTTAAGGGCCGCCGGAAGCATAAGGTTTGCCGGAACAACAGATGCTGAATTGGGGTTCGTTTCATTAACTGTAAGGAAATCCTTACATGAACTTCCCAGGACAAGCAGTACAGTTAAAATTATAATTAGTTTCTTCATTTTTTTTAGTTTTTCTACTTAGAAAGTAAGTTTAACACTAAATCCGTAAATTCTTGTTGGCGGGGTCTGATAAACGTCAGTATAACCTACCGCATTACTTGTTCCACCACGGGTATTGAATTCAGGATCTGTCCATACGTTAGTTACCGGCCTGAACATCAGAAGGTTTCTCCCTACGATACCAATCTGGGCATCTTTTATTGCGCCTCCCAGTATATTCTTAACAGGCACATCATAGGAAAGAGACACCTCTCTTAATTTCCAGAATGCAGCACTGGTAGTGTATGTACTCTCTACCGCGTTAATATCGCCATTATACCAGAATTTCTGTGCTGCAGTGCGGGTAATTATATTTGTATTTGGCTGATAAACACCATCTGACACTTCAATTACAGAGTTAGGTATCACAAAATTCTGTCTGCCGTTCTGTGCTGAGAACCACGATGTACCAGTGAAACTCAGGTCAGAACCAACATCGTTAACAATAACGTTACCGCTCCTGTAATCTGCAACAGCGTTTAAGACCAAACCCTTCCAGCTTAGTGTACTGGTGATGCCGAGAATGTGATTCGGGTTACCATGTCCGTACACCGTCAGTTCTGAGCTTTTTATCGGCATGCCTGTAATGGCATCAACAATTATATGGCCCTGGGGATCTCTTTTCAGATCTGATATTTTTATTGCAGGAAACTGTTCACCTTTAATGGCATATGAGGCATCCTGAATAGGAAGCTCATCCAGTCCTTCCATAATGGAAAGCACTTTGCTGGTATTATAAGTATATGCTACCGTGACATCCCAGACAAAATCTCCAAGGTTAAGAAGCGGAGTAAGTCTCAGGTCTGTTTCGAGTCCCTGTGTCTGAAGTTCACCTGCATTAATATAAGCGCTGGCATATCCTGTTGCATAGGATATTGTTGCAGGTATTGTCTGATCTTTGGTTTTGGACTGATAACCATTTACTTCAAGATGTATCCTGTTCTTGAGAAAACTGAGTTCAAAACCGGCTTCTATTTCCTGTGTGATCTCAGGTTTTAGCAAAGGATTGCTAAGTGTTGTGCTGAGATTGAAACCAGTTGTACTGCCATACGGGAAGCCTGGTCCTACATCGAAAGAAGGCAATGTGGCGTACCAGTTACTCAATGCAATCTGCCCTGTTTGTGACCAGCCACCCCGAATTTTCATGAAAGTCAGGATATCACTTTTAAGAGAAGGGATGGCATCTGTCATAATAACGCTGGCATCAACTCCCGGATAAAGGAATGAACGGTTTTCTTTTGTCAATCTTGAATCCCAGTCGTTACGGACTGAAGCATGAAGGAATGCAAAGTCCCTGTAACCAAGTGTCACATCACCAAATACTCCAATTGAACTACGATTTAAATGTTGCTGGTCGACACCAGGTTCTCCAAGACGGTTATCAACGTTATACAAGAAAGGAATCACAATAGAGTTATTCGCAACATAAACATACCTGTATTTGTTGGTATACATCGAGTTACCAAGAATAACCTTGCTTGTAATATCGCCGAATTTATGATTCAGCTGGACCAGGAGGTCGCCGGTTAAAATAAAACTGCTTGACAACGATTCATTGGTCACTCCGGCATAAGGAGATCCTGTTGGAGAACCGCCGGCTTGCCACGGGTCAGAAAGGTAATATGATTCAAATACACAACCATTTCTGTAATAGGATCTGTCGTTTGTATTATAGATCAGACCTCCACGGTATGAAATGTCAATCCATTCTGCCGGTTTCAACCCCAGAGTTGCGGAACCAAGTAAATTATCTGCCCTGGTTTGATTCCGCGAATTATCAATTACCCAGTAAGGGTTGGCATAATAGCCGTTAAAAAAGCCATTATGATTTGCAAACTTATTATTGACAATATCTTTATAGTTAGTCAGGTCGATTTCGACAGGTGTATTCAGGACCATCCAGTAAACAGGTCTCTGCTGGAAAAAGTCATCGCCAGAAACATCTGTATTGGTTTGAGAATAACCTAATGAATAATCTGCATGGAACATACCTGTTGTTCTTGCTCCTGCAACACGGAAACCTGTTCTTCTGTTCTTATCTTTTGGAATTGTACCTGTGGTATTAACATCCTGGATAGAGATGTAAAAATTGTTGTCGGCATTTCCCATAGAAAATGAAACATCATTCTGCGTTGAAATACCAGTATCAAAAAATTTCCTTTTCTGATTTGGCACAGCACTATATGGGATCATCTGATATGAGCCATCTGCAAGGACACCTCCCAGCATTACCATTTGACCGTTAAGTTCCGGACCCCAACTCTGGTTTTCATAAGTAGTATAAGGATCTGTTTGACGGTCGCGCCCAATCCAGAAAGTATATTGCGGCAGATAGTTTACAGTATCCTCACCGGAACCAGCACCAAAACGATTCTGCAGTTTCGGAAGGTAGGAGATTGTTTCAAAGGTTGTCGTATTACTTATCTTTATTACAGGAGTATTGCCTGTTCCCCTGCGGGTAGTGATCACAATAACTCCGTTGGATGCATCATTACCATAAAGAGCCGAAGCACTTGCTCCTTTAAGAACGTTAACATTTGCAATGTCGTTCGGGTTTATGGAGTTAAGGTAAGTCGCACTTACAGGCACACCATCAAGTACAACCAGAGCCTGGTTACTAGCCAGAAAGTGTCTGTTTCCTCTCAGGGTGATCCTTGTATCCGGGTTAACACCGTTATTTACTGTGTTAATCTGCAATCCTGAAACTTTTGCGGTCAGACCATTCACAACATTACTTACGCCTGCCTGTGTAAGCTCTTTATCAGACACTTGAGCTGTAGCAACACCAAGTTCTTTCGCCGGTCTCTTTATACCAAAAGCAGTTACAACAACTTCATTCAAGCCCAGAATATCAGGCTCCATTACCACGTCAATTACGGAGCTGCCACCAATCTGAACTTCCTGTTTCTTCATCCCGATATAGGAAAAAGTAAGCGAAGTCGCATTCTGTGGAACATTAGGTAAAGAGTACTTCCCATTAATATCTGTAAGTGCACCAATCGTGGTACCGGTAACAGAGACAGATACACCGGGAATTGCACCTTCCCCTTCAACTGAAGAGGTAACCGTACCTGTAATGACTTTTGTCTGTGCCAATAGGGTAGCTCCCGCAAACACAAACAAAACAATCAGCAGAAATAGTTTCTTCATACGAATTAGTTTTAGGTTTTAAGTTAACCTGCCAAAGATACCTGTTTTTTTACAAAAACAAAATTAAAGTCATTAATTTTTCATTAAGTGATATAATCAGCATGCGAAAGCTTTTTTAACCTGTGACTTTTATGATATAAATCAGTTTCTCGTTAATATTAAAGTAATTGTAAATTCTCCTAAATAAATTTAGACGATATAATAATTAAGTCCGAAATAAAATTTTAAATATATTTGTGCAGTGTGAATAGGATTACTTTCGATGAGCTCGTCCCGCCTAAGCGGGACTCGGTTCCTCGCTAACGCTCGGAATGACAAGTCATTAATTAAGGTAAATAGGAAGAAGTGGCGATTCGCTTCTGACTTGCAAAAGAATAAAAAGAACTCTGGCGAATCGCCACTTCTTCCCTTGCTCTCTGCCCATGAACCTGTCATTCCGAACGAAGTGAGGAATCTCTTATTTATGCTTGCTATTATATAATAAGTTTATTTTAATCTTTCCAGATAGTCATTTAATATAAAATAACTTTACCCGATTTTATTTCTTTTCCGTAATTCGTTTGCAGCTTCACAAAGCTTCCCATAGATCCCCTGACCCAGTGCCCTGATCAGCGGTTCTTTAAGAAATTCATAAATATAAATTCCTTCTCCTGATCCTTTCTCGCGGGCACATGAACAGATTTGAAGTTCCTCATAATTAACAGCCCTGAATCCTGAAAAAATTTTTATCCGTACAGGGAATAGGTGGCATGACAGAGGTTTTCTGAAGCTGATTTTTCCTTCCGACCATGCTTTTTCTATTCCACACATAAAAATATTACCCTCGAGAATTGTGTAGGCACATTCTTCATTATTAATAAGAGGTGTCACCCTGTCATTTTCTGAATCGACAATACTTGTTCCAAGATCTCCAATCACTTTGATACCTTCGCGTCTCAGATAGGGTTTTACCAGAGGCCATATCTCACCGAGTACTTGTTTTTCATCACTCGTCAAAGGTGCACCGGAATCACCGTACCGGCAACAATTTCCAAGGCAATGCGGCAGATCGCATTTGAATTTCTTCTCTAGTACGTCAAAGCTCAATATGGTGTCTTCTATCCGGAGCATTCCACTGATCATTAATGGTTGCTCTCTGTGAATCTCTGTGCCTGCTCTGTGAACCTCTGTGTAAGTTCTTCAATTTATATTATTACACAGAGAACCACAGAGTCTGCCTCAGCTAAAGCTTCGGCAGATAAAAAACACAGAGGACCACGGAGGTGTTAACTCGATATAAATCAAATAATTAAACAAGTATTTTCCCAGTCATTTCCTTCGGTATCTGTATCCCCATGATTTTCAGCAATGTAGGTGCCACATCGGCAAGTATCCCCTCTTTAATTTCTTTATAATCATCACTAACCAGTATACATGGAACCGGATTGAGAGAATGTGCAGTGTTGGGAGTACCATCTTCATTTAAAGCCTTATCTGCATTGCCATGATCGGCAATAATAAGTACTTCATAGCCCTTGCTGCGAGCAGCAGAGACTACTGCCCCGGCAACCTCATCAATGGTCGCTACCGCTTTCATAATTGCTTCATAAACCCCGGTGTGGCCTACCATATCGCCATTTGCAAAATTGAGGCATATAAAATCATATTTTTCTGTCTCAATTGCCTTAATAACCGCATCTTTAACCAGATAGGCGCTCATCTCCGGCTGGAGATCGTATGTCGCCACTTTGGGCGAGGGTATAAGAATTCGATCCTCATTTTCAAATTTTTCTTCTCTTCCCCCGGAAAAGAAAAATGTCACATGAGCATATTTTTCTGTTTCAGCAATCCTGAGCTGTGTCTTACCCGCTGCAGCCAGCACCTCTCCAATAGTATTGTCGGCATTCTCCTTTGGATAAATAACATGAAGCCCTTTAAAGGTTGCATCATAAGGGGTCATCGTACAATAATATAATGGTATCGTTTTCATGCTGTTTTCCGGCATATCTTTCTGTGTAAGCACAATAGTGAGCTCTTTTGCCCTGTCATTCCTGAAATTGAAAAAGATGATCACATCTCCTTCTTTAACTTTCCCGACCGGATTCCCTTCATTATTAACCACTATTATCGGTTTCATGAATTCGTCAGTTACACCCTGGTCATACGACTTCTGCATCGCATCAAGAATATCGGTTGCCGGTGTTCCTTTTCCGTTTACAATCAGGTCGTACCCTTTTTTGATCCTTTCCCACCTTTTATCCCTGTCCATTGCATAGTATCTTCCGATAAAAGATGCCACTTCCCCGTTTGATTTTTTTAAATGGTCGAGGAGGTTTTTCATATATCCTTTGCCGCTGCGCGGATCAGTATCCCTTCCATCACCAAAACCATGAATAAAAACATTTTTCAGACCATAATCCATGGTCATGTCGCAGAGATAATACAGATGCTTATCTAGTGAGTGAACTCCTCCATCGGACATAAGTCCAAGAAAATGAACCTGTTTATTGTTGTCGCGGGCATAGGAAAATGCATCTTTCAATATTTTGTTATGTTTTATTTCGCCTGTCCTGCATTCCTTGTTTATTTTCACAAGGTCCTGGTAAATTATTCTTCCCGCTCCTATATTCAGGTGTCCCACTTCCGAATTACCCATCTGTCCGTCAGGTAACCCTACATCCTCACCACAGGCAAAAAGCCTGTTGTTCGGATAATTTTTCTTTAATGTAGTGATGTTTGGCGTGGGTACAACACTGATTACATCTGCTTTAGTGCCATCTCCTATACCCCACCCGTCGAGGATCATTAAAAATGTTTTTTTATTATTCATTTTTATAATGCTATTTTAATACATAAACATAAAACGAAGTACCCTTGTTCAGGGTACCTGAATGCGGCGCAAAGTTAGGTAAAAATTAAGTTATAGAAAATTCAGGCGATTCTATCCTGTAACTATTTAAGATTTTCCAGATTATATTTATTGCACTACATTGACTTTAATATTATAACCCTTCTCTGAACAGGTCTCTTCCAGAGGGATATCTTTAGCAACATATGCATTCCATTCATCCTGTGTCATATTCCTTGAAACAAGCGTACAGATATCTTTAACCAGGTTGTCAGTACGAACGGGCCTGCAGACAAGGTTATTGGTGGCTACATACCCGCCTGCAACAATAAGCTGTCCGTCGGGACTGAATTGTATGACAAGGACAAAACCGTCATTGTCTGTGAACGTGATTGGAGCTTCTGTAAGGTCGGCCATATCCTTTATATTAAAGATCTTCAATGTTTTATCATTACTTGCAGTAGCCATCTGGTTCAGTATAGGATTAAACTGAATATCATTTACCTGGGCCGTATGCGCCTTGACCGCAGAGATCCTTTTATGTGTATTAATATCCCACAGCTCAACATTTCCGTTAATATCACCAAGTGCAAGTTTGTTTTCATCGGGTTTGAAACGAATAGCCGTAATATGTTTCAGGGAAGTTTCAACTCTGAAATTGTCTTCATTGCTTTCAGGATTCCATACTATTACATTGCCGTCTTTACTGATTCCGGCCAGGTAATTCCCGTTGGAAGAAATATCGATGGAAGTTATCTGCGTAGCTTCAGTATTCACATCTTTACTTGTCCGCGTTGCCATATCCCATTTCAGGACTTTCCCGTCCAGTGAGGCAGAATACAAATACTTTCCGTCGAATGAAAAAATGAGTGATGTTATTTTCCCGGTATGCCCTTTCAGTTCATATTGCATGTTGTTGCCCTTGAGCGGAATCATCCTTATTGAGGAATTCAAGCTCCCGCATGCCAGCCATGAAGCATCAGGGCTTATTGCAAGAACGTCAATGATCTCATGATTGGAATAAATAACCTGATAAGTATTGACCTGTCCGTCCAGTGACCATTTAAGTACCTGTCCGTCATCGCCTGCGGTATAAAATTCTCTTTTACCCGGAACAAATGCAATGCCTGTTACCTGACCTTTATGTCCCATAAGAGATTTGTAATCCTGGTTCCCGTATTGAACTGCCACATGGTAGAGGCCGCTAAAAATATCAGCGTCATTCTCAAACCCGTCGTTTCGTTTATTAAACAAATAAGCCTGGTATGCAAGCAATGCCTGCAAATCTTTCTGCCCTTGCATCTGCAACGATCTTACCGCCATTGATTTACCTATTGAAAGCATTCTCAGTCGCAATGCTTCTATACTTTGTTCTTTTGCCTGTTTTTCATTTTCCAGGGCCAGGTCTTTGGCCATGATAGCTGAATCTGTCTGCTGAACGGCAAATTTTTCATTCTTTTGCGCCAGTGCGGTATTATGCTCAGCTAATTGCCTTCCTCTTTCCGCATTTTCCTTTTCTATCTTGGCCTCTTCAGCCCTCTGTTCAGCAATTGTGGCATTTGTTAAAGCCAGAGTTCGCTGATTTGCGGCTTCAACAGCATTTGAATCTGCTTTAGCCTTTTGCAGTTCGGCCTCAGCCCTTTGTTGTTCAGCAATTTTAGTCTCCCTGTCAGCCGCTATTCTCTGTATGAAGGCGAAAAGCATAAATCCGACAGAAATAATTGCAGCAGTTCCAAAAATCGAAGCAATGAACTTTGTTCTTCGAACCTTTTTTTTCTGAAGCCTTAATTTTCTTTCTTCCTCTTCTAGGTACTTCTTTTCGCTGGTCCTGAGATAAACCATTGCCCTTTCAAAAGCAGGATCATATCTCTGTGCCCATGAAAGAGTAGGTTTCTGCTGATCTCTCCAGTTTATTGCAAGCTGAAGATCAGGGGATCGCCAGAGGCTTGTCTTACCCTGCTGATACATTGCCGATGCTTCTGAAAGACGCAGGTACATCTGCACCGATGCAGCTTCGTCATCAACCCATCCCCGCAACCGATCCCACAACCTCATCAGGCTTTCGTGAGAGAGGTCAATAATCGAATCATCGCTCAAAGGAATGTTGTGACGCGGGGTTATAAAGGATCTTGAGGGACTTCTGAATTTTTCGATAATATTAAAAAGTTCTTCACTGGAACAATGCACTATGGATTTAATAGTTGCCACACTTGAAGGATGACGTATCCCCTTATTATCAGGTCCCTTTTCTGTAATGGTCTTGAACATTTTCTCACAGATCTCCTTACCATGCTGATCAACCTCTTCAAATGCCTCATTGGCATGTCTCGACATGGCATCGCTCATTGTCCCCACTGCATCATAATCAGTGTTGCCGAGAGGGCGATCCGGTTCATCCATCTCCTGCCAGTATGTCCAGGTTCGCATCATTGCATGCTGTAATACCGGAAGCTGGTCGGTTCTGTCCCCGATATCATCAAGAATTGTATCAACAAGTTTAGGGTCTATTGCTGCTCCGGCATATTTTACAGGACCTTCGATTGCCTGCCTGTAATTGTGCAGGTCCATGTGCGGCACGAGGTAATTACTGTTATTGATCAGTAGTGTAAGTCCCTGATAATATGCGCATTCTCCGATAAAGTCGGAGCGCATGGTTATTATGGTATAAACATCCGAATCTGGCTGATTGACTGCATTTACCATTTTCTCAATAAACTCTGCGGCATGAATGCCCTTGCTGCCGCCTGTACCCAGAGCGCTGTATCTGAAAAGCTCCTCGAACTGGTCAATAACAACCAGTACTTTTTCATTATTCTTAATTAAGTATTTTTTCAGTGCTGAAGAAATACCGTCGGCGTTTAAATGCATATCCAGAAGGATAGTTTCTATTCCCACTTTTGAAAGTCCGCTTTCGGTGATATTCTCTGAAATAGCCTCTCCAAGATTGCTGAAAGGATCATTACCCGGCCTGAAAGCTATAACTTTCCAGGAAACTGATTCACTGTTACTCTTCTCTATTAGTTGTGGCAAAACACCGCAATAAACAAGTGAAGATTTACCGGTTCCCGAACCTCCTGTTACTGTAATGAAACGGTTTTTCAGTAGTTTCTTCAGGACTTCCGTGCTTTCCAATTCACGACCAAAAAACAGGTCTTTATCCTCAGGATCGAAAGGTCTTAGTCCTGGAAATGGATTGAAATCAGTGGTATTTTTAATTGATCCCATAAATATAATGACTGACTGTGGTTTTAAGCTCTATAACGTTTATATCATTTATCTGCTCTGCTCTGTTTAATATCCTTCCAGACCTCTTCATTTCCCTGAAGCCTCAATTAACTTGTTAAATTCATTACTAAATTCCGGATTCTGATTAAGGAATTCTTCCAGGGTCTTAAGAGGAAGATAATAGAAACTGCCGGATTCTTTTTCTTCATTCCCTCCTTCATTGCCTGTCGGTTCATAAATTATTTCAACATTAAAATCCGTTTCTCCCTTTTTTTGGGACCACATGATATAACCATTGACCGCTAATTGGTCGAACTGATTTTTTTTGCGGAACTCAAGTGATTCAGCAAGATAAAGCAAGTTATCCTTACTTGCCCCTGGAATAAAGCCGGAAAGAAACATGACCTTTTCATAAACCATTTCTTCCGTAAAAGTCTCATAATTTACTATCCTGTCCAGTCTTTCTTTAGTAATTTCCGGTAATCTCCGGGATGCTGATTTATATAACTCTTTCCCCGATCGATTAATCAGTCTAGCTGATTCTTCCTGAAGTATTATTTCCGGACTAAACATAAGAGCGACAAGCGATTCAGCAAGATTTTCATTTTCAACCTGAGGTATGTTTCTTATGGCACAGGCCCTGATCCAGATTCCGAAAAGATTATAATCGCGGTTTATAATATCCTCGACAAGTTTATCATATACCGGCACTTCACCAGGATAAAACTGATAAAGACTTTTTACTTTCTCCTCGTCGGAGATAATATCAAGTAGTGGAATCAGTTTAGGTTTTATCACTTCATCTATGACTATATCAATTATTTCAAGAGCAAAATTTAAACTTTCAACTGTTCCGCTTTCAAGGTTCTCCCTGATACGTTGTACAGAGCCGGGGTCATAAGTAATTGAGAGGAGGTTAAACAAAAATGTATTCCATCCTGCTATTTCCAGTTCCAGAGCTTCGAGTAATAATTTATCACTTCGCCGCTGAAGAGAGATCCTTGCTGAGAGGTTCCAAACCATCACCCCTATAACATCAGAAATCAGCTGGTGCAGACGATCCTTATCTTCATCAGGGGCTTTAAATTTGCAACTGATAAGATATTTGAGTGCTATTTCTCTTATCTGCCTTGAACTTGACCATAAGCACAGAAATAAAAAGTTCATATTTTCAATTCTGCAGTCATCACCAAGAAGCTGAAGGATCGTCTTGCTTATCCTGGTATTCCCTGATGACTTCATAAAATATCGTTCAAGTTCCTGAGTTGCCTCATTGCCAAAACTTTTCAGAACAGCCGTAGCAGGGACATTTGTTTCAGGGTTATTTAAACAGGAACAAACCTCCGGTATCAAATCTGCAAACCTGAATTTACCGATCATATAAATCCCGAGCTTCCTTGACTCAACGGATTTTTCGCGGAGAAGCCTTAAAATATGTGTTGTCTGAGGCTGCCTCGAATCGGCCAGCATCTTTTGGGCATCCAGTATTTTATCAAACTTTTTATGTACAGAAGATAAAATATATTTCAGGTTTTCAACCACAATCAACGACCGCTGACGTTCATCTTCCGAAGCCGGGTCAGCAGAAATACTTTTTACAACAGGTAACAGGTTGATATCTTTTTCAGCATCTGCATATTCAAGTATCAGGTTGCGCAACAGTTCATTATTTTTAAGTTCCTCGCTGGTCTTATTACCGGAAATCAGGTCAAAATATTCTCTCCTGAAGGTCATGCCTGCTGCGAATCTGTTCTTAAAATCAGCCGGTTTGCCATTATTAATTCTTTCCGCCCGAGTATCCCTTCCAGATTCCAGCGCTTCTCTGATCGATTTCCTGTATCCGGAATACAGCTTTGTCGCCACTAATACCCACAGGATAGTAATAATAAAAAGTACAAGCGAGAAGTGAATAAGCTTAATGAAACTTATTATGCCAAGGAAAGCTAGAAGAAGTCCCGAAGATAATGCTGCAATTTCATTGACCGTACCATTCAATCCGGATTGTACCTCGAAACGGATATTTTCATCAATAGTCTGATATATAACTTTACATGAAGGCAACTCAATAGAATCTTTAAGAGATCTTGAAAAAAGCCGGCTGAGTGCAAGGAGCATAAAGAAGAGCATAAACCCGCTGGAGGCAGGTGTATAACCCATGAGCATTCCTATCAGAACAGCAACAACTGTGAAAGCAGCAACAAGCACCGGGGATAATACAAGACAAGTTTTCAGGCCATAATTTCTTATCAGATAAGAGAATACAAGTAACTTGATGAGTAAAGTAAAGATCATCATACTGCCGATAAAAAAACCCAGGAAGCGAGCCATATCTACTTCGGCAGGATATTGTTCCCTCGTAACAGCCATGAATGAATACTGAACAAAAAATGCCGTCATTACCGACAAAGCAATAAATATCCCCATAATCCTGATATATCGGTCGTAGCGAAACTGAACAAACACCGATCTCTTTTTTGAAAAACTTTCCGATATCGAACTGCTTTTCACCGACTCTTTGAGAAAGCGTTTCCCTATCAGCATCTGGATGACACTACCGGCCATTAATGCCGCAGCGCTGATAAGCAGAATATTATGAGACTTGAAGTTCAACGAGAGTAACATAGGAATTGCATAACAGCTGATGATGATACCGATGATTAACCCTGCATCAACAAGATTGAACAGACGTTTTCCCTGACGGAGTGTAAATATACGCCCGGTAGTACCCCAGAAACCAAGCATGGCAAGAATATTAAGGGGACCAAGTAAAATGAATACCATGAAAACAACCCAGTGTGAAGGCGCCAGCAAAAGCAAAAACCAAAGAACAAAGGTAAGCAGAGTAACAAAAATAAGGTTTATTGTTGCAAACTCTCTGAATATCAATCTGGTTTGAAGCCGTGTATAAATTGTTGTGAGTATGATACCTGCAAGTCCGGATACTACATACCCCCTGGCCATCATTTTTTCATCAAATATGGAAAGGAAAAGAGAATGAGCACTAATATCGAAAGTTCCGAAAAAAATACCCAGAAAAACAGACTGGGTCAGGAGCATTGAGACCATTGATTCCTCACCTGGCTCGATTCCCAGAAGTGTAAACAATCTGTCTTTCATAAGATTCCTCTGCTAGATTAATGCACACTAAAATTAGTAATTTAATCTTATTTGCATTACTGTCAATATTTTTTTTTGACGAAAAGCCGCACAAGCTTGATATAAGACAATATATATTTCTAAAAAACAGTTAAATCAGATTTCTCTGTTTGAATGTATCAATGAACGCAGAAGACTCATATCCAGGTTAATACCTTCCACGATTACGCCAGCCATGTTATACCATTTTTCACGTTGCGCAAGCTTTTTTTCAATAAACCCTCTGAGCTCATCATCAGGTACATTTTTGATCAATGGTCTTTCGCCAGATGATTCAAGAAGACGGGTTGCCAGCTGTCCGGGGGTCAGTTTCAGATATATTGTCAATCCTGTTTTCAGCATAAAATCCATATTATCACCATGGCAAGGTGCTCCTCCACCAGTTGAAATTACTGTATCAGTTAATGATCCCATGCTTTTCAAAACCCTGGCTTCAATCATTCTGAAATGTTCCTCTCCATCGCGTGAGAATATATCCGGGATAGCTATGCCTTCAATTTCCTCAATTTTACGGTCCAGGTCAATGAAATTCCACCCCATTGAAGCTGCAAGCTTTTTCCCGGCAGTAGACTTACCGCTGCCCATAAAACCAATAATATAGATAATATGCTTTTTTGACATTACAGTTCCAGTTTCATCTGTGCAGGATCCTCATCAGATGGTTTAACATGGTTCTCTTCCTCCTTGTTTGCATCAGAAGCACTGGTTTCTTTTTTAACAACCGGTTCAATTTCATGGATATTGTCAACCATATAACTTGTTAGTCTTTTCCCTTTTGCTTTATAACTCTTAACACCTATGAATTCAGCTACTTCAATTATCTCCTTCTCACGATTTATATGCTTCCCGCCAAATTCTATCTCTAAGCGTGGATACTCAACTTCAGTAATGCTTATAAGCTTCGATTCCGGATCTTCACTGATGAAACATTGAGGTTTTTCCGATTCCTCTATCATGAATCTTTTGACATAATAATATTTCTGCTCAGCGTCCCAGTAGACAACTGAATAAACTTTTCCCAGCCTGAATTTTTCTATTATAAGGATATTTTCTTCAAAATGGTTTGACAGATCAAAGCCTGTATGCCTGAAAAAACCGTCTTTAGTAATGACAAGTATTTTATCATCGCCGCCGAACTCCCCGAGATAATTGCCCCTTCCATCGACATTCAGCCTTAATACCGCATCATCAAACCATATTTTTCTACCGCCAAGTGTTGAAAGGCCCTTTTCCTTCAATGCAATCTTATGTATAGCATTCTTTGTAAGTATATTACCCATAGATGATTTGCCCTTTATGGTCAGCTGACCGAAATCAAATTCAAAAACAAGCTTCTTAAGGCGGGCTTTTGGCTTATGATGTACTCTGATTACTTCAGCTTCACCATTTGGATTAGCAGAGAAATATATTATTCTGGAACCGGGCGCCCCCCGTGTGAGGTTATATTCCTTATCGCGTGTAAGCCCTGTTATAGCACATCTTTTTACCAGCAGCGGCCCATCTTTTCCATCCTGATACACTATGTTGTAAATGGTGCGTTCATCATTTTTCCCGAATATCTGGGCATAAAGGACATCATTTCCAACAAAAACTTTTTCAGCAACTTTAGTGATCAGGTAGACACCATTTTTTCTGATTATAATTATATCGTCTATATCAGAACAGTCGCAAACGAATTCATCTTTTTTCAGACCTGTACCAACAAAACCCTCTTTATAGTTGATGTACAGCTTGGCGTTATTTGCCACAACTTTTGTAACCTGTATGGTATCAAAGCTCCTGATCTCTGTTTTCCGCTCTTTACCTTTGCCGTACTTCTTCTTTATCTGTCTGAAATAATTTATTGCAAAAGGAATGATGTTAAGTAAATGATTCTTTACTTCCTCAAGCTCAGCTTCAAGTCCTTTGATATGTTCATCAGCCTTTTTAACATCAAATTTTGAAATACGTTTGATTTTTATCTCGGTCAGCTGAATGATATCTTCACGGGTCACTTCCCGTAAGAGCCTTTTCTTAAATGGTTTAAGTCCGTCGTCGATAGCTTTGATCACTGCTTCCCATGTCTCGCATTCCTCAATATCGCGGTAAATCCTTTCTTCAATAAAGATCTTTTCAAGCGACGACATATGCCATTCTTCCTGCAATTCTCCTTTCCTGATCTCAAGCTCTGTCTTAAGCAATTCCACTGTTCTATCCGCGCAATGCCTAAGGATAGTGCTTACCCCCATGAAGGAAGGCTTGTTGTCTGTGATTATACATGTATTTGGAGAAATGGAGTATTCACAATCAGTGAGAGCGTAAAGGGCATCAATGGTTTTATCGGGCGATACGCCGGGCATCAGATGAATTACAATTTCAACATTAGCGGAAGTATTATCGTCAATTTTTCTGATCTTGATCTTTCCCTTTTCGCTGGCTTTGATAATCGATTCGATTAGGGTCGTGGTTGTCTTTCCATAAGGTATCTCAGTGATCACCAGGGCTTTTTTATCGAGTTTTTCAATCTTTGACCTGACCTTAACAACTCCACCCCTTTTCCCGTCGTTGTATCTCGATACATCTATCATTCCGCCAGTCGGGAAGTCGGGATAAAGAACAAAGTCTTTACCCTGCAGATAATCTATCGAAGCGTCTATAAGCTCAAGGAAATTATGAGGTAGTATTTTTGAGGCAAGTCCCACAGCGATTCCTTCAACTCCCAGTGCAAGCAGCAATGGGAATTTTACCGGCAGAGTTACCGGCTCTTTATTACGCCCGTCGTACGACAGCTTCCACTCTGTGGTCTTGGGATTAAAGACAACCTCGAGGGCAAATTTTGATAACCTGGCCTCTATATAACGGGGAGCAGCTGCTCCATCGCCGGTAAGAAGGTTTCCCCAGTTACCCTGTATATCAACAAGAAGATCCTTCTGACCAAGCTGTACCAGTGCATCACCTATCGAGGCATCGCCATGTGGATGGAACTGCATGGTATGGCCGATGATGTTGGCAACTTTATTGAATCTGCCGTCATCCATCCTTTTCATGGAATGGAGAATACGTCTCTGAACCGGTTTAAGCCCGTCGAAAAGGTCAGGGACAGCACGTTCGAGAATTACATAGGAAGCATAATCAAGGAACCAGTCCTGATACATGCCCGACAGGGCTGTTACCGAATGAAGGGCTTCAGGTCCAAGGGGAGTGCTTTCATCATCCTCAGGTTTTTCAATCTCCAGTTCAAAATCTTCCATATATACACCCGTGATCTTCCAATAATTATTTTATTTCTCCTCTTCTGCCAGATCCTCTTCAACTCTGAGATTCTCAATTATAAAATCCTGTCTTTCAGGAGTATTCTTCCCCATATAAAATTCCAGGTAACCGTTGATGGCATCATGTTTTTTCATCCGGACAGGCTCCAGCCGTATATCTTTCCCAATAAAATGGATAAATTCATCGGGAGATATTTCTCCTAAACCTTTAAATCTTGTGATTTCAGGGTTAGGTCCCAGATCCTTAATGGCTTTTGCCTTTTCATCGGGAGAATAGCAATACCTTGTTTCCTTTTTGTTCCTCACCCTGAAGAGAGGAGTCTGAAGAATAAAAACATGTCCTTTTCTCACAAGCTCCGGGAAAAACTGAAGGAAAAAAGTAAGTAGCAGGAGCCTTATATGCATACCATCGACATCGGCATCGGTGGCAATAACAACATTGTTATAGCGCAGGTTCTCAATGCCATCCTCTATATTCAGCGCTGCCTGAAGCAGGTTGAATTCTTCGTTCTCGTAAACAATCTTTTTGGTAAGGCCGAAAGAATTGAGCGGCTTTCCTCTAAGGCTGAAGACTGCCTGTGTCTCCACATCCCTCGATTTGGTGATTGACCCGCTGGCAGAATCGCCCTCGGTTATAAAGATGGTTGAATCCAGTTTCCTGTCGTCATTTGCATTATAATGTATTCGGCAATCTCTCAGCTTTTTATTGTGAAGATTAACTTTTTTAGCCTTGTCGCGGGCCAGCTTCTGTATCGAGGAGATAGCTTTCCTTTCTTTTTCAGAGTCCTGGATCTTCTTCAACAATATATGTGCAGTCTCAGAATTCTTATGAAGGTAATCGTCGAGCTGTTTCTTAATGAATTCCGAGATGAAATTCCTGACAGACTGACCCCCGGGAGCCATATCTTTTGAACCCAGCTTTGTTTTAGTCTGAGACTCAAAGATCGGTTCTTCAACTTTTATGCTTATTGCTGCAATTATCGACGACCGTATGTCGGCCGGATCATAATCTTTCTTGTAAAAATCCCTGATGGTGCGAACAATGGCTTCCCTGAAAGCAATAAGGTGAGTGCCGCCCTGTGTTGTATTCTGACCATTCACAAAACTGTAGTAATCCTCACCATACTGCAGACCATGGGTAAATGCCAATTCAATGTCGTCGCCCATCAGGTGAACCAGAGGATAGAGCCCCTCCTTGCTCATATTTTCATTCAGGAGATCAGCCAGACCATTCCGTGAGAAGAACTTGTTACCGTTAAAATTAATAACCAGTCCTGAATTAAGATATACGTAGTTTTTCAACATTGTGTCTACGTATTCAGAAATGTAAAAATAATTACCGAACATTTCCTCATCAGGCTGAAAGATCACCTCAACACCATTCTCCTCGGTTGTTGTCTTAACAGGATGATCTTTAACAGTTATCCCGTGTTCAAACTCGCTCACTTTAATCTGGCCGTCGCGTATTGACCTGATAACAAATTTTGCCGAGAGGGCATTAACAGCCTTTACTCCGACACCGTTCAACCCTACCGATTTTTTGAAGGCTTTGGAATCATATTTTGCGCCGGTATTCATCCTTGAAACGGCATCCAGGACCTTGCCAAGCGGTATCCCTCTGCCATAATCACGCACTTTTACCTCCTTGCCGGTTATCGAAACATCTATCTTCTTCCCGAAGCCCATCATGTATTCGTCGACGGCATTATCCATAACCTCCTTGAGCAATACGTAAACGCCATCATCCTGCGATGAACCGTCACCAAGCTTACCTATATACATACCGGGTCTCAGACGGATATGCTCTCTCCATTCCAGGGTTTTTATATGCTCTTCCGAATATCCAACAACCGACATTTTGCAGAAATTTTGCGCAAATATAGTCAAATAGAGGTGTCGCTGATTACCAATTTTTCAACAATCGACCTGAATTATCATCCGGACGCCTTACCCAAATGTCTCAAAATGAATTATCAGATCGTCGCAATGATGGTTTAATAATATGCTGAATATTGATAAAAATTCAGCCGAGAATACCCATCTGTCTCATTAAAAGAACGGCATTCCTTTTACTTGCAATACCATCACGTAATAAATAGTCGAAAATAATCTTCTCCCCATCTATCTCAACTTCAACACATTTATTTATTATTACCCCCGGGTGTCCCTTCTCCATCTCACCAAGAGTAGTATCGTGAGTTGCTATAAGGCCTGTTCCTCCTAACTCTATGATCCTCTTTATGAATAATTTAGATCCCTGACTCTTGTCTTCCGAATTTGTGCCTTTCAGAATCTCATCAAGAATAAAAAACAGGTTTTCACCCTCTAAAAGTTTTTGTTCCAGAGACCTTAGCCTTTTAAGCTCAGCATAAAAATATGACTCATTTGTAGAAAGAGAATCAGTTGTCCTCATACTTGTAAATAGCTTTACAGGAGTAAAATGCATTTCTTCTGCACAAACAGGAGCTCCTACCATTGCCAGAATAAAATTAACAGCTACTGTTCTGAGAAAAGTGCTTTTCCCGGCCATATTGGCTCCGGAAATTATGCAAATCCTGCTACGGCTTGAAAGTGCGAAGTCGTTACAAACACGATTGACCGGATCAATTAACTGATGTCCAAGTTTTCTTGCTCTGAAGGGAGCGCCATCATCTGCCAGCCGGGGATATATAAAACCAGGATTGTTATAAGTATAATTCCCCAGGCTTATTAATGCATCGACCTGTCCCAGCATATCCAGCCATAACGGGAACTGATCCCTGTTAACATATTTCCACTTTTCGAGCCTCCTAATACAGTGCAGGTCCCATAAGAATAATCCGTTAAGAAAAAATCCAACAAGTATATTAAGCCTGCTGTCAAACGCCCGGATTATCCTGCTGAGCTCCTTCAGTGCAGTGACTGCAGATCTGTTTTCTCCGGCAATTTCTTTTTTCATTGCATTAACTGCCTCTGATCTAAATGATTCGTTTTTCAATAATGCAAGGAGACTACTGAATGAAGAAAGGAATCTGTACTTGCCTGTCAGTTCTTCATGAATTGCGGAAGTTCTTCGCAAATTGTAAAAAGTAATGAAAAGAGTCGCAAGGAAAAGTGACAGAAAGATATAATAACTCATTAAACCAGCTGCCAGCAGCAGCAGGGAAGAAATGGTTATGGAAGGCAGAATCCATATAAAAGCTTTTCTTTTCAATGAAGGATTTATCATTGGCTTTTCTTTCAGCCACTTTAACAGGCCTGAAATATGTTCCCTGTCGAGATTCTTATTCATGGCCGTGGCAAGAAACTTCTGCCTCCACTCAAGCTTTGGACCTATTTCGGTTATTGTCTCCTGTCTCGATAATAAAGAGGTTGAGAGAATATATGGATCTGACAACCATCCTGCAAGCACCTCCCCGCCATATCCTGTTGAAGTTCTGTTCAGATACTGGAAAAGCGACGAGGGCCCGAAAATATCAATATCGTGCGAAAAATCATGTGTGGTGCTGGCAAAGGAACTGCCATTTTCAAACATTGAAAAATCACCTGACACAGCTTTTTCTTCATTCCGGTTTATCAATTCAAGGTTAACAAGGTATTCTTTCCGGGAAGTATGAAATGAATAGCTTCTGAGCAGGTAAAGAAATAAAGAAATAATTCCAAGAACAGATATTAATCCATAGTATTTTGATATGTTAAAACAGATCCAGATAAGAATAATACCACCGATAAATGTCAGAAGGCGCATAGCAGATAACAGCAGAAGAGTTTTATTTTCATTCTCAGCCTGAATTCTGTATGTTTCTGCCTTACTGAAATATTTCTCCCCCAGGGTTATTGCTTCCATTCGGATCAAAGAATTATTGCCGTAATCTCAAAAACCGACCGCTTCGTATTAAAATCCAGTCCCTTAATATCAAAATCCCATCTCCATGATTTTTTATGGATGCCATCAGGAAGATCTGCGATAAGAGTCTTAATATCAGTGATACTGCCAGTAGTTTTTAAAAATACTTCGTGTGTATCTGTTATGACTACAGATTTATGTTTTTTCAGGAATCTTATATGACTCTCCTGAATTTTTTTTCTGAAATTAGAAAGATCAGATTCACTTACTTTTGCTTTTTTTCTCAGAAATTTAACAGGAAGTGACTCAAGCTGAGTAAGAATATTTAATGAAATTACCATTCCGGGATCTTCCAGATTGAATTCGGGTATTCTAATATTTTCAAGAAAAGACAGTTTATTTAAGAAAGTACGTTTTCCTGCTTTTAACCATACCTCTCTGATAAGGCCACCTGAAACATCCTCTTCCACCAGCTCAACATTTTTCAATTGTCCGACCTGCTCCACAACTTCTTTAGGGTGTAAAATATCAATCAGGCATATATTCTCAGTTCTTTCTGCCAGTTCCGCCAGGGGAAACTCGAGAAGCCAGCCGCTGCCCAGAACTGTAATCTTCTCAGGTTTAATAATATCGGCAGCATGGAGTATGAAGTTTCTGCAATTTTCCAGATGTCTGTTCCATTCATTATCCTGTTTCAGGTGGCGAAAAATGAGTCCGTGCTGGTAGTCATAGTA
>Ga0315542_1000571_pt1 | contig 23367 bp, 22 predicted proteins | sample SalMarSW160120MG_FD_202541 | JGI IMG/M metagenome (GOLD analysis project Ga0315542, IMG submission 202541) | Salt marsh sediment microbial communities from the Plum Island Ecosystem LTER, Massachusetts, United States - Salt Marsh Sediment SW1601-20 ... | reverse complement strand
CTTCCGCTGGAAACGGGATCTTCGACTTGCGTCTGACACCTTGCTGATGATCAGGACTTTCGCTAAATCAACCCACAAGATTACCATTGCGGAATTTCGATGGTGGATTTGGGGCATGTTCCTTACCTGCCTCCCTCCCGATAATGATACATTATTGTAGCAATTGCTTTTTATGTAAACAATAATGTAGATCTATGCTCCCCCATCTCTCAAGATTGAAATATGAAATAATTATTGAATTCAATGAGATAGGAGATGTTTAGTCTCATGGCTCCTCTATTGCTTTAGAGGTATCACAGGCTTTTCCTGGAAAAGATGCAAAGATCATAAGATGGTATAGCAGACCACAGAGGCATCAATGGAGGAAAAAATGAAAAAAATTGAGGCAATTATTAAACCTTTCAAGCTTGATGACGTAAAGGAGGCCCTCATGGGCATTGGAATTCAGGGCTTGACGGTCAGTGAAGTAAAAGGGTTCGGACGTCAACGAGGGCACAAAGAAGTCTTCCGGGGGGCGGAATACCAAATCGACTTTGTCCCAAAGGTAAAGATTGAGATAGTCATTGATTCATCTGCCTTGGGTCAGGCACTCGCATTGATTGGCGAAAAAGCAAAGACCGGCAGCATAGGAGATGGGAAAATTTTCGTATCGTCCGTTGAACAGGCCGTCCGCATTCGGACCGGAGAGAGCGGAAAAGATGCTTTGTAAGGAGGAGGAAAAAGAAATGTCCAATATACCCGGAAAGAGGAAAGGATTAGGATTATTCCTATTGGGAATTTTTTGTCTGGTAAGCGTTGCTGCAGCTGCCTACGCCGGGGATCCCACCGGTGCTGAAACATTGAAAAAGGCCCCTGGTTCACCAGTGGATTACGTCTGGGTGCTCTTGTGTGCCTTTCTGGTCATGTTCATGCAACCGGGATTTGCGTTGGTTGAAGCCGGATTCTGTCGGGCAAAAAATGCCATTAACCTGATGATGAAAAACCTGATGGACTTTGTCGTGGGAAGTCTGGCGTTTTTCGCGGTCGGATATGCCCTCATGATGGGAAAGGATTGGCATACCGTAATCGGTATCAGTGGGTGGTTCCTGCATGGCGATTCCTATGACGTGCACACCTACCTGATATGGATATTCCAGGTGGTCTTTGCCGCCACTGCCGCCACCATCGTATCGGGGGCGGTGGCGGAGAGGATTAAATTTCCGGTTTATCTCTTTTACAGTGCCATCATTTCTGCATTCATCTATCCCGTATACGGCCACTGGGTGTGGGGAGGGGGCTGGCTTTCCAAGCTGCCCCTTGGAGTGGGCGCTCTTGATTTTGCGGGAAGTGGCATTGTTCATGCCATGGGAGGCTTTATCGGCCTGGCGGGCGCCATGGCCCTCGGCCCAAGGATCGGCAAATATGATGAAAAAGGGCGGGTGAAACCCCTTGTGGGACATAATATCCCCATGGCCGCTCTTGGCGTGTTCATCCTCTGGTTCGGGTGGTTTGGATTCAATCCGGGATCAACTCTCTCGGCCCATGAGCTGCGAATTTCTGTCATTGCGGTCAATACAAATCTTGCGGCAGCAGCAGGAGCCCTGGCTGCCCTGATTTTCATAAAACTCAAACTCGGCAACTGGGACCTTGGAATGACCTTGAACGGCGCCCTGGCCGGACTGGTCGGCATTACCGCCCCTTGCGCATGGGTTGAAGCCTGGGCTGCGGTACTCATCGGACTCATTGCAGGGGTTTTGGCCTGTCTGAACGTCCTCTTATTGGATAAACTCCAGATCGACGATCCAGTCGGCGCTGTTTCCGTGCATGGCATAAACGGCATATGGGGATTGATCAGCGTCGGCCTTTTTGCTGACGGGACCTACGGCAATTACACGACCAAAGCGCCATTCGTCACCGGGCTTTTTTATGGAGGCGGAGCAGGCCAGCTGATTGCACAGCTGATTTCTGCCGCCGTGTGTATCGCGTGGGCCTTTATCATGGGATGGATCACCTTCCGAATTGCAAAGGTCCTTTTCAGCGGTATCCGGGTATCGCCTGAAGAGGAGGCCGAAGGCCTGGATTATGGAGAACACGGAGCGAACGCGTATCCGGATTTTATCGTATCTTCCTATATGCAGCGCTGATCCGGCTGCGGGAAGACGGGAATAGTGAGTTGGGAATCAGCCTATGGAGGATTTCCAACTCATGGTTTATCGCTGTGTGAATAAAAGATCTGCTTTTCTGTGTGGAGTATTTGAAACAAAAGGGTACCCATTCGTATACAGTTGTGGTGAAAAGCGTGTCAAGGATTCTCCGCTTTTCCTGATTTCCGCACCGGGAAGGGAATCATATGATGAACCAATCCAGTCTCTTCTCCTCTTCCCCCGCTCTCAATCGGCTTGATGGCCCCGAAAGGCACAGATATTGCTTCCTTTACTGATACGCCCGGAGTCACAGGTGCTTTTCGAGGGACCGGTGGTTCAAGGTTCATGGTACGTTGATGTTTCTTTCGGATTGTCTCACCCGATACGATGCAGAACGGCCCTTTCCGTTGCAAGAAATGTGGAGACTCCCGGCGACCGGAGGTTTTCGGCATTTGCGCGCGCAATGTGCAGAGCCGATGTCATAGGGAGGACTGGGAGTATGAGAAAGCAAATATTTCTGTGTTTCATGGCAACTATCTTGTTTCTGTTTCCATCATTTCTCTGGGCTGCAACTGCTACAATCCACTGGCAGGCAAACGAAGAAAGCGACTTGAAGGAATACAGAGTCTATCACGGCACAGCGAGCAGAAGCTACAGCATCCCCCTGCCGGTAGGAAAAGTCACCAGTTACACCTTCAATGACCTTGCAGCGGGCGTCACCCATTATTTCGCGATCACTGCGGTGGATATATCTGATAACGAAAGCGGGTTCTCGGCCGAAGTGAGCAAATTTATCCCTGTCTCAGACACGCAATTGCCACAGGTGACAATCAGCAGCCCGAGCACGAGCGGAAATTATACCACGTCCACATCGAGCATAGATCTCAAAGGGACCGCTTCGGATAACGTTGGGGTGACCCAGGTCACCTGGTCCGTGAGCGGCGGCGGCAACGGCACGGCGAGCGGCACCAGCAGCTGGTCCATAGGCGGAATTGGTCTTTCTGCCGGTCAGAACACGATCACCGTGACGGCGAAGGACGCCGCAGGCAATCAGGGCACAGCGGTCATCACCGTGACCTATACGGCTCCTTCTTCAACGAGTTCGTCTTCAACAGATACGCAACCGCCCCAGGTGACAGTAACATCTCCCACGACGAGCGGAAGTTATACGACTTCACGGTCGAAAGTAAACCTTGCAGGCACTGCGTCGGATAACATCGGCGTTGCTCAAGTGACCTGGTCAAGCTCGAACGGCAGGAGCGGGACAGCAAATGGAACCACTAACTGGTCTGCCAGACGGATCACGCTTTCTTCAGGCGACAACACAATTACCGTGACGGCGACAGATGCCGCGGGGAATCAGAGTAAGGCGGTCATCAGTGTGATTCATGGGCAGTCATCCACCGGAGACACTCAATCGCCGCAGGTGACGATCACCTCGCCGACTGCGAGCGAAAATTATGTTACTTCCTCATCGAGCATAAATCTCGGAGGGACCGCTTCGGATAACGTTGGGGTGACCCAGGTCACCTGGTTCGTGAGCGGCGGCGGCAACGGCACGGCGAGCGGCACCAGCAGCTGGTCCATAGGCGGAATCGGTCTTTCCGCCGGTCAGAACACGATCACCGTGACGGCGAAAGATGCCGCAGGAAATAAGGGCACAGCGGTCATAAGGGTGAACTATACGCCTCCCTCTTCAGCGGATACGCAACCGCCCCAGGTGACAATCACCTCTCCCACAACGGACGCCAGTTACACGACGTCAAGCTCGAGAATAACCCTCGGCGGCAGTGCTTCGGATGACGTGGGGGTAACTGAGGTGAATTGGTCAAGCACGGGCGGCGGCAGCGGCACGGCGGCGGGGACCACGAACTGGTCCATAACGGGACTCAGGCTCACTTCGGGCGACAACACGATCACCGTGACGGCGAAAGACGCTGCAGGAAACCGGAGTACGGCCGTCATCACCGTGACCAACACCGCCCGGCGTTCGTGGTGGCAGTGGTGGCGCCGATGATCGGGTGGATATATCCCGGTCCTGAGAGCGCTTAATCAATCGGTTGGCTCCAAAATCTGTAGGAAAAGTAAAAAGGACAGGGGGTTCTACCATCCCCGAAAGAGACACTAATGAGCGGTATCTCCAATGGGCGGGATATGCCTCGTCAGGGCGTTAGGACTATTTTCCCGAAGTGCTTGCCCTGTTCCATGATCTGGTAGGCCTCTTTTCCCCTGCTTAACGGCATGACTCGGTCCACAACCGGTTTGAGCCTCCCTTCCCAGAGCAAGGATGTGACGGTCCGGAAATCCTCGCGGCTTCCCATGGTGCTGCCGATCAGACTGATCTGTTTGCCGAAAATGTAGCGAATATCGATGTCGGTTTTCGGACCGGTCGTGTTGCCGACAATCACGATCCGGCCGCCGCGTGCCACCGCCAGCATACTGGCGGCAAGCGTCGCCTTCCCAACATTGTCGACCACCACGTCCACGCCCCGCTTTCCCGTGAGGCGATAGATCTCCTTGCCCCAGTCCACCTGAGAACGGTCCAGGACCACATCGGCTCCCAATTCCCTCGCCAGTCCGGCCTTATGCGCGTTGCCCGCCACAGCATATACCGTTGCCCCCGCGAGCTTCGCAATTTGGATGGCCATGCTGTTCACCCCGCCTCCGGAGCCAACTACCAGGACCGACTCGCCCGCCCGCAGTCCGGCCCGATGAATCAGCATGCGCCATGCCGCCAGACTGACCAGCAGAGGCGCAGCGGCATCAGGGAACTCTATATTTTCAGGAAGGGCCAGCAGATTGCCGCCCGGAACGGAGAGCAGTTCCGCCGCGCCTCCCCGCACATGCTCCCCGAGTATGGCGTAGCCGGGACTGACGGAATCCTGGCCGCGGCGGGTATATTCATCCTCAAAAAGGTTTACCCCGGGATAGACCACCACCCGTTGGCCTACCCGCCATTGGGATACGGCAGAACCCACGTTGTCGATTTCTCCGGATACATCGGCGCCGCACCAGTGGGGCATCTTCAGCTTGAGAGCGGGCCATCCCCTTCTTACCCAGATATCCAGATGGTTGAGGGCACAGGCGCGCACCCGAACTATCACATCATTCGGTCCGGGAACGGGGTCCGGCACTTCCCCGTACCGGATCTTATCCAATTCACCATGCTCATTGAAATAGAGGGCCTTCATTTCTGTCCCATCCTTTCCTGATCAGGCCGAAAGATCACCTTCCTTTCGACTCCCCGGATGATTACCCGACCGAGTGCCTACGGGCGTCTCCGCGTAATTGATATGACATTTCCAACGTCCCATCTCTCCACATTCTTCCCTTTCAGCAGGTGATGTTCTGCTCAATGCCTGCCGGATCGAAAGATAGAGATGATCAGCCAAATGCCCAGGATCGTCGCGATGAGATAGCCCACGAGGCCAAAGAAGTGGGTAATGGAAATTGCCTTCAGGCCGAAGACATTTATTTGAACCTCGAAAACTTTTTGACTGGAATTCAGGACCATGGCGGCAGCTATGAGAGAAGCGGAAATAATCAATCCCACGGTCAACCTGCTTATCCCCCGGTTAAACTGTGCATCCAGATTCTTAAAGCCGTCATGCCAGAGTTCCAGCCGCTGTTTGCCCTGGGAAGTCTGCTTCAGGATATCATGGACAAATTTGGGCATGGTCTTCATATACCCGCCTATGAGACGCACATCCTTACCCAGGTGCCTGAAGACCTTTCTTGTATCGTAGCCGCGCTTCAGGAGCTTCCTGGCGTAGGGACTGGTAGTCTCAAGGATGCTCGCTTCGCTGCCCAGAATCTTTCCCAGGGCCTCGGTCTGAATGAAGGTCTTCAGGAGGAGGAGAATATTCTGGGGCATTCTGATATGATATTTGTATACGAGACGCATGACCTGGTCATAGACGTCCTTGACCGAAATGGTTTGCAATGAACGGCCATAAAAGGGCTCGCTGATATCCTTGAGATCGATCTGAAAACTCTTGAGGTCCACGGTCTTTTCATCGATGATTCCCGCATCCAGCAACGCGTCCAGGACCATATCATAATCGTGCTCGGCATAGCCCAGGAAAATGTTGGCGATCTCCAGCATCGTCTGTTCATCCAGGTATCCGGTGATGCCGAAATCCACCAGAGCCACCTTGCCGTCGAACATGACAATAGTATTGCCGGGATGCGGGTCGGCGTGGAAAAAACCGAACTCCATCAGTTGCCGGGAAAAGGAGCGGAGACCGAGTTCCGCTATCTCCTTGGGATCAATGCCGTGGGCTTTAATGGCTTCTACGTGATCCATCTTAATGCCGTCGATATGCTCCATCGTCAGTACGGATCTGCTGGTGTAGTCCCAATAGACTTTGGGAATATAGATCTCTTTGGAATCTTTGAAATTCCTGGCGAATCTTTCGATACTGCCCGCCTCGATGAACATGTCCAGCTCTCGAAAGATCGTCCGCTCGAACTCACTGACCAGATTGGTCGCTCCCAGGATCCGACCGATCTCGAAGGCTTTTTCCATTTTTTCCGCCAGGTAGTACATCAATCGGATATCCTGTCGGATTTTTTTGTCAATGCCCGGGCGGATGACCTTGACGGCAAGCTTTTCCCCTGTAGGGAGCTCGGCCAGGTGGACCTGTGCCACCGATGCTGCCGCGATCGGCTCCGGGTTGAATTCCTTGAATATCTCCGCAAGCGGATGCTTCAGTTCTTCCTGGATAACCTTCTTGATCTCGTCGAATGAAACAGGCGGCACCTGGTCTTGCAGTTTGCTGAATTCATCAAGGTATTCCGGCGGGAACATATCCGCCCGGGTGCTCATGAGCTGCCCGAGCTTGATGAAGCTTGGGCCCAGTTCTTCAAGAACCAGGCGTATGCGTTTCGGAGACGGAAATCCGGATCTGAAAAGATGCTCTTTGTCCCTGATCCCCTTTTCCTTTTTCGCCGCTCGATGAAAGAGGCGTTCCACCACGTCTCCCAGGCCATGCTTCAGCATCACCCTGGTGATTACGGCAAATCTCCGGAATCCCTTCAACGTTGAACCCTCCCAGCTGTGTCTGACTGCCTCATATCCAGAATGGGTGCTTGAACGGGAAAGCCGTACAAATCAGCTCACCGGGACGGCGTCTCGGCTCCCGGGTCTTCGGCTTGTTGTACTGGATCTCAAGATGAGGCCGGTTCTTTGACTATCGGCCACTTCTCCGAAATCTCTTCGAGTTTTTTCGCCTCGGCGACATAGCTCTCCACGTAGCCGCATTCCCCGCATACGTAGTTGTCAAGGGCGGCAATGGATAGCATGGAGATGGGGATGCTGTTGCTTCCGAAAGGACCGCTTTTGGCCGGGATGTTCGTCCCGTGAAAAACCTTCTCCGAACCACACTTAGGGCACTTACCGTCTTTCACCTTGTCACCTCCTCCGGATGGCGGGTCGTTCAAAATGTTCGCGCGGATCAGTCGATCCAAAGGACCATGGAATAGGGACCTCGTGCTCTGAAAGGAAGTATAGAGAGACAGCCGCGGCGTGTCAATGAAAAGGATTCATGCGACAAAGGCCGTTCGTGGTCTCTCATGGGCTCGATGATGCCTTTTTCAAAGGCATCAAGGTTTGAATGGCTCCGGGAGGCGGCGGCGGACGCGCTTGAATCCCGTCCCCCTTGAAAAAACTCCTCGGACCCGCTCTTCGCCACACGGTTTTCCGGCGGGAGTACTCGGTGGAAAGTGGTCAAATCTCCTCTCGGCTCTTTTTAGAATTGCTGTGCGTCAGGAGCAGGCTAGCCCTCTTTCACGGAATGCAAAGAAACCTTGCGATCGCCTCATTGACCTGGTTTGGATGCGTTACGAGCGAAAAATGACCGCCTGGGACGACGTTCAGAGAGCCGTGTGGCAGCAAATCAACCATCTGTCTCTCGTGCTCGACTGAGACAACATCGTGTTTGCCGACTATCACCAGAGTAGGGGCGGTAATCTTTTCCAGATCCAGCGGTTTCAGCACAGGGAATGTGCGCCACATGCGCGTGACACGCTTTTCCAGTTCAGCCAGATGATTTCCGGCTCCTGTCCACCAGCGTTTGAGCCAGTATTTCAGCCCGCTGCTGGGCTTGTTCATTTCCGCCAGGGCTTTTGGAGTAAGACTGGAAGGGCTGAAATTTGCGCTGATGGCAATAATCCGCTTAACCCGTTGAGGCCAGTACCGTCCAAGCAGTAACGCGGTGTTTCCGCCATCGCTCCAGCCAATCACATCGGCCTTACGGATGTTGAGTTTATCCAGGACATGGATAGCATCGGAAGCAAGCAGGCGATAGGTTAATTCCTTAGCGCCGAGCCCGGAATCGCCGTGCCCGCGGATGTCCGGCAGCACAAGCTGCCTGCCTGCCGCCACCAGCCAGGGGATCTGGGAAAACCAGGCGAGCCGGTTGCTCAATCCGCCATGCAGAAGCAGAACCGCCGGCCCCCTGCCGTAACTGACATAGTGGATTGTTGTGTCTCCGCTCTTGACATTTCCTTCCAATCCGGTGGAGGCGGGTGTCATGGTCCAGAGCAGATAGCGAACAAGAAAGCCGGACATGGGCTTCAACAGGACATACCCGGAACAAAGCGCGAACAGCGTAACGCCTGTGAGAAGAAGGGACAGTTTCATCGGGAGTTTCATCGCTTGCTGTGGCCAATTCCGGTGGAGAGGAAAGCTGACTTGTCCCTTTTCCGTATAGACTCCGGAAATGCATGTCAAGCAAAAAGGGAAGTCCCAAATCCACCGTCTGCGTTCCGCAATGGTAATATTGTGAGTTGATTCGGCGAAAGTCCGTGAAAAATGCGGGCTGGACTTCTATGCATCAGCTATTCGTATCCATCACGAGACTGCGGAGCAGGCGGAGGTTTCTCTTGTCCTCCACCAGGTCTTTGCCCTTCGGGGTTTCAAGAACCATTGGATGGTTTCTGAAGCGGGGATCATTGACAAGAAGCCTGAATCCGGTTCGGCCGATTTCACCCTTGCCGATATGCTGGTGCCGATCCAGCCGAGAACCAAGCCCGTGTTTGGAATCGTTCAAATGAAAAAACCCCAGCCGCTCCAGGCCGATGGTGGAATCGAATTCGTGGAAGGTCTTCTCGAAGGTCTCCCGCGTGCGGATATCGTAGCCGGCAGCAAAGGCGTGGCAGGTATCAAGGCACACCCCGAGCTGGTCCCCGAAGCGGGAGTGCTCAAGGATATGCGCGAGTTCTTCAAAACGGCTCCCCAGACCGGTCCCCTGGCCTGCCGTGGTTTCAAGGAGGATGGTCACGTCCCGGCAGCCGGCCTTTTCCATGGCCGTGTCCAGATTTGCTGCAACAGCAGAGAGTCCCGCCCGGAAGCCCGCTCCCATGTGAGAGCCGGGATGAATGACGAGATACGGGATCCGCAGCCGGGCGCACCGGATGATCTCGTCTGAGAGGCCCTCGATGGAACGAAGCGCGGCCTCCGTTTTAGGGTTAGCGAGGTTGATCAGGTACGAACCGTGGGCCGCCACCGGCAGGTTCCCCCACATCTTCCAGGAAGCCGTAAATGCCGCAACCTCTTCGTTGCTCAAGGGGGGAACGGCCCACTGCCGCTGATTCCTGGTGAATACCTGAAGGGCCTTTGCATTGACCCGGCTGGCCCGGTCAAAGGCCCTCGCAAGGCCCCCTGCCACGGACATGTGGGCGCCGAAAAACGGCATTCATTTCACCTCCCATCTCTTTTTCCTCTTTCATGCTGGAAAAAGAGGGTGCTTGACAAAAGAGCGTTTTGCTGCCAGGAATCTCTCTGTATCGCCTTGGAGAGGATATCTCAATGCGCATTGTCTTTGCAACCGACATTCACCATGCCTTCCGATCAGTGGCAGACCTCCTTGCCCTGACGGAAGCGGACATCACGATTCTTGCGGGTGACCTGGTGTCAAGGTCATTCCACCGCTACGAGACGGCCTGGCGGTTCATAGAGCTCCAGCAAATTCTAGAAGGGCAGCGGATCAAAACAGGGAATGAAGCATCTCTTTATGAAATTGCACTTCACCTCCAGGGGACCACGCACGACCGCACCCTGCGCGACCATGCCGGAGAATACGTGAGGCTGGCTGAGCAGGCTGAAGATTTTCTCCAGAAGTCTTATGACCGCCTGGAGAAAATCTTCCAGGAATTTCCCCATCGTGATATCCGTGTTCTTCCGGGCAACTACGATATGGACCTCAGGAATACCAGCCTCAAAGAGAGGAACCTCCACCTGGAGATGATCACGCGTGACGGCTGGCGACTGGCCGGATATGGCGGCGCACGCGTCCGCACCCCCGGAATGCCCGACCATCTCCAGGTCCCTTTCCGGGAAAAAATGACACCGAAAGGAATCCGGTCCGAGGCCCGGACGTTTTTCAGGAAAGTCTCGCCCCATATCCTGGTTCTGCACGAACCTCCGTACGGTGCTTTCGACCTTGTCTCAGGCACGGGCCACACCGGGAGCCTCGGTATTCGGAAATACCTGGATACGTCTCCTGCACGTATCGTGTTCTCGGGCCATTATCACGAAAACTGGGGCGGGCAGTGCACCGCCGGGACCTGCTTTTTCAATCCATCCAACTTCGGAAGAACAGAGGGTATAGCAAGACCCCGCCCCGGCGGGTACTTCCTGGATCTCATTATCGGCGAGGACGGCCCGGAAGTGGGGACCCTTCGCCGGATTGAAAAGGGAAGGGTTCGGGATATCGTCGATTACCGGGTAACCGAACAGGGCCTCGACACGATCATCCTGGATGAACGGCGCTATGGCCGCATGGGCGGAGCAGTCCCCAGGATCTCGCACATCCGGCCCATCCGCCGGCTTCAGCGGATCAGGTCCTTTTTCCTGCAACACGAAACCTTCGAAACCATGGAACTCATCCGGGAACTCCGCGAGGTGTACCGCGATATCGCGAAACAGGGCATGGAGGTGGCCTTCGATCTTCTGGGATCCGTGAGCTTCGGCATGGCTGAAAAGGGTTCGGATATGGACCTCGTCGTCTACCTCCGGGAACGCGACTGCCTGCTCGACGACCTGGATACCTGCCGGATACCCCGGCCACTGGCAGCCGTCTTCAAGGCCCTTGAAAAACGGGAATTGAATATCGAGGTGTGCGACAGCCTGGACCTGGACCGGGTGAGAAGGGCCATAGAAAGGGAAGACAGGGATGACGGCCAGCTCCAGCGTTTCATCTTCTACCGGATCGTGTGCCGGCCGGTCAACCTGAGGCTCATCAAGGGCGTGGAGAATCTCCTCCTTGAAAAAGAGCGTTTCAGGAAGCAGGTGGAAAGGGGGCTGAAAGACTACCTGGAGATCCTGGTCTCATCGGTGCGGCACGTGTCATCATTTGAAAAATACAAAGGCCGCCTCCGGGAACGCGGGATTCCGCTGGCCCCTGATGTGGAGGAGGCCATTCGTCATTATCTTCGGGGCTGAAAGACCGCTCGGCGCCTATTCCTCCACCGATTTTCTGAGGGCCGCCCGCGCAAGCAGCCGGGTGGAATCGAGCGTGGGCAAGGGACAGTCATCCGGGTCCACGATGAGCGGTATCTCGGTGCACCCGAGGACCACCGCGTCGCATCCCCTGCCCTTCAGTTTTGCGATGAGCTCGTTAAAATACAGCCTGGACGTTTCCGGGAAGATACCGTTGACCAGTTCCTTGAAAATGATGGTGTCGATCTTTTCCCGGTCGCTTTCATCCGGGATCTCGCACGAAATACCGTACTCTTCAAGCTGTTCCGGGTATACGGGACCGGTCATGAGGTATTTCGTCCCGGTGATGCCGAGTTTCCGGAATCCCCGCTCCCGGGCCGCTTGTCCCACCGCTTCCGCAATATGCAGCCAGGGGAGCGGGGATTCCTGTGTAACGAGCCCAAATGCCTGATGTATGGTGTTGTCGGGACAGATCGCGAAGTCCGCTCCAATATCCGCCAGCTTGTGCGCCGAGGAGAGCATGAGTCTCGCAACTCCCTCCCAGTTTCCCGGGCGGATGTGAACCATGTACTCGCCCAAGGGATGGGTGTGCATGGAGACTTCCGGGTGCATGTGCTCACCCATCAGCAGGGGCGCTTCCGCGCACAGGGTCCGGTAGCAGAGTGCCGCTCCTTCCGCGCTGCACGCGACAATTCCAACATGTCTTGCCATATTTCTCTTCTCCTCCATCTTGCTAAAGCCGGGTCGCGGCAACGACAATCCCGGGAATAATCCACCCCGCTGCGCGTAGCGAGGAATCACGCTGTTGTCATTCCAGAAAGCCCGCAGGGCTTATCAGGAATCCAGGTTCCTGTGCCTTACGCTTCCGGAGTCCATCCCTCGTGTTCCAGGAGCCATTCCTTCCGCCATATGCCGCTGCCGTAACCCGTCATGCTCCCGTCGCTCCCGATGATGCGGTGACATGGGACAATAATAGCAATGGGGTTCCGGCCGTTTGCACCGCCCACTGCCCGAACAGCCCTGGGGTTGCCCACGGCCCTGGCTATATCCCCGTAAGAGGCAGTACGGCCGTAGGGTATCTCCAGCAATCGGCGCCATACTGCCTTCTGAAACGGGGTGCCCTGCGGATCCATGGCCACATCAAAGTCCCGGCGGTTCCCTTCGAAATACTCCCTGATTTGTCGCACGGTCATCTCAACCAGCGCGTTTGCGCAAGACTCCTCCCGACGTCGTCCCACAAAATCAACTGAATGAATGGCGTCAGCAGTCCCGCTGATCTCGATCAAACCGATCGGGGACTCATAGTATCCAAAGCACATTTTTTCCATTTTCAATTGTCTCCTCCTGCTCGCTGTCTCTCACTTGCCAGTTCCGCGCCCTGTTTTCTATGAGCGAACGCCCACGAAAAGGAAAGCCCGAATGCCTCTTCGCCTCCTATGCGGACTGCTGCCAGAAAGGCCGAAGCGCACCACTTCTTCATTCCTGCCTTTTTCACCAGGTTGTCACGGAACTGAAGGTCCACGTGCTTTCGCTCTTCACTGTTTCCAGGCTCTCCGTACCCGTAGCAGAGATCATGCGGGAGGCAGCATTTGTAGGTAATGTCTTCCCAGTTGCATCCCGTGAAAAAACCCATGACTTCGTCGGGAAGGCCTGAACATCCATCGAATTTCCATTCCCTGTACTTCTCCGGTCGGGAGCTGATCCGCTCCACCAGATATTCGAGATTGAAATGCCGGCACAGATCCAGTGCCTGCTCCGTGGTCACCGTATCCCCGATTTCGGGCAACTTCATCCTTATCCCCTTGTTTTTCCTGATCCGTAACCAGTGAGTCTCCCCCACCCGGAGCGGAAGACATCGAGCGGCGCCTCAGGATAAGCTCAGAGAGGAAGCCTTTTCCTCTCTGAGCGTCAGAATTCATTCGATACTCGTGATACTCACTCTCCTGGACCCCGGATCGGTGGCAACTGCCCGGCTGGTCCTCCACTCTTTCTTTCAATAATCCTTGAGCATATCCATAACCAGCGCCAGCTGCGTCCGGGCGGCCACCTGGAATTGATACCAGTGGGTATTCTCAAGTCCCGGAACAGCCTCCAGATCCTCATCTCTCGGGTCCTGGACCGCCTCATCAATCCACAGGTCCTTTTTGTAATAAAGTTCCGGTTTGTCAAGATACGCTCTCACCGCAGCAACCCGTTCGTCATAATCCTCTGCATTGATGATCTTCCTGAAATCCTTTTCCACGTACGTCCAATACGTCTCACCATTTTTCGCCCTTCTCAATTCCTGAAAAATGCGTTTGCACGCCCCAAGGGCGATTTCGCGGTTTTTCCGCTCCCGATAGGGTTTGGCAAAGCGGTAGTCATGCCAGGTGCAGGATATTTCGTCGGGCAGGTGACCTACATCCGCATGGCCGATATTAGGCGCCAGGGCACGAAATGGATTCCGCCAGGAAAACACGCTGTTCCAGTCCTCTTCATAACCGGTGAAATTCTGGTGGGACCAGGTGTCCGCATAGGTATGAAGGGCAATACCGATCCCGTAAAGGTTTCCGGCAGCTAGGGCGGTCCTGAGAAGCCTGCGGGCATTCTGTGAGTCGGGAGTCGTGCTGTACTTGTTATGCTTGCCTTCAATAGGCTGATTGTTATCCCCGGGAATAAAATGAAACGGGACATAGACGAATTTCTGTATTTCATACACGAGGGATTTTACGGACATGGACTGGGTCATGATGGGTCTGAAAAACCCGTTCTGGGTCTTTATGGCTGAAGGAAACTGCGGAGGACCGTCCTTTCTGGGGTACTGGCTCTCGTTATTATCATCCACGAACTGAGAGGCATACGCAATGATATGGGAATCGTCATCGTTGAACCCGGCCCTGTTGGCAAGAGCATAGGTCACGTAAAAATGAAAATCCTTTTCCATGACTCCCTCCTGAAATTCATTTTCTTCCTGCAACCATTGCCACCCAAGAAAACCTTCGGCTGGGGTGGATAGCCCCGTTTGAACAAGCCCGGCTACCCTCTCCCTTTCAATGTGTCGAAGGCATTCTTTGCCTGGCGGGAATCGTAAATAATGGAAAGCCTCCTGATCTTCCCGGAGCTCTCGTCAAAATCAAAGACGTCTGTACACAAAAACTTGACGTTCCCGCCGTCCCGCAGTTTCCAGTCATATGTGAAGTGGGCGGCAAAGCGATATGTTACCGATGGACTGCGGGAGATGTCTTCCAGGGTTATCTTTGATTCCAGGGTATCTTTGAGAAGCTCGAGAAAAAAATCTGCTGCCCCGATTTCTCCGTACAACGGCGAAATTACAACGGCATCTCGGGTAAAAAGTTGGAGAATTTTCCCGCTGTCCCCTTCTTCCAGGCACGAAAGATATGTCCGGATCACATGTTCAGGATTCATCCGACGCCTCAACAATTCCAGTTCCCGTATCACCAAGCAGCGCATAAAATTCCGGGCGCCGATCTTGGAAAAGATGGTTTCTCTCCGTCATTGCCTTGTTTCCCGCGAGGCGCACATCAATTTGCGTGACAAAGAGCTCCTCCGTGTCCGTCGCGGAGCGATGGAGTATCTCCCCCTTCGGCATGACCACCTGGCTCTGCCCGGTGAACCGGAGAGAACCGCGCGGCCGGGTATCGGAACCGATCCGGTTGGCGGTCACCGCAAATACCGCGTTCTCAAGGCAACGGGTTATCATGGCCTGCTGACAGAGCGGCAGGACAAGATTTGAAGGATGACACAGCACATCCGTTCCCTTCAGGGCGAGCACCCGCGCTACCTCCGGAAAGGCCCAGTCAAAACAGACCATCATCCCAATCATGGCACCCCTGACTGCTACCGGTTCAAGGGGCGTGTCTCCGGGATCGAAGTATTCCTTTTCCGTGTTGAACAGGTGCAGCTTTCGATAGGTCGCAGCAAGCCCGTCGGGGCCGAGAAGCAAGGCGCTGTTGAACACCTTCCCCCCGCATCGTTCTGCAAAGCCCGTGACCAGGAACAGGTCCCGTTCCCGGCACAGGCGGACCAGATTGTCCACCGTGGGAGAGTCAGCGGGATTTTCCGCCAGCGACAGGAGTTCGGAACGATCCTGAAACAGATAGCCCGTGAAGGCCAGCTCGGGCAAGACAATCAGATCCGCTTTCACATGCTGCAGTCCTGACAGCACCCGCTCGAGATTCCTTTCAATCGCCCCGAATCTCGGCTCAAACTGGAAGAATCCCACTTTCAACATGATGTCACTTCTCATTGAGAACCGATAGAATACTCTGTTGAGTTGGAGAGGACAAGGGGCTATGGACCCACATGCGTCATCACCGGATATACTTGATCGACATACCAGTCCTTGTCTCGGAGATAGGCCGCAAGTTCCTTTTCAAGCATCTCCTGGTGACCCTTCTCCACGTCAGAGAGATATTCAAGAATGCGCCTGCCCGAAAGGTCCTTTGCTCTCTCAGCCGCCCGCCCATAGAATTCATGGGCCTTCTGTTCTCGTTTCACGGCAAGCCTGAGCAAGCCCTCAAGGGAATCGGCAATATCCTCGGGTATCGGACCACCTTCCGCAGTTTGCGGGTCCCCCGGAATTGTTTCCGGGCTGCCTTCGCTTCCTGTCATCTCTTTGTAGAGGGAAACGAGCATCTTCCTGTGGCCGGCTTCCTCTCTTGCCAGATGCTCATACTTGGCCCGTACCAGATCATTTTCGATCATCCTGGATATATGCCCGTAAAATTTGGCAGCATCCTCTTCAGAACGGATGGCCATCCCGACAACTTCGACAGAGGTCAGGGTCCGGTCCATTTCCTCCTCCTCTTCATGCATGGGGGATCTTACCGGTGAAATACTAGGGGAAAAAGGGAAGGATGTCAAACGAAGTAAAGAGGGGCTTGCGACAGCAATGCGGCCGCTATTGCTGGTACTGCTGGTGGTATTCGATCACCTTTGCAACATAGTACCGGGTATGCTTAAACGGCGGGATGCCATTATACTCCCTGACCTTTCTGCTCCCGGCATTATAAGCAGCAATAGCGAGTTTCACATCTCCGTCGAACTGGTCCAAAAGCTGCCTGAAATACCTGACCCCGGCATCGATGTTGTTCTTGGGATCAAAGCTGTTTTTCACACCCAGGGCCCGGGCTGTTCTGGGCATGAGTTGCATGAGTCCCTGCGCGCCTTTTCTGGAAACAGCCATTGGGTTATAGCTCGATTCCGCCATGATAATGGCCTTTACCAGGGCCGGATCAACCTCGTACCGTTCTGCCGCCTTGTGAATAATGCCTTCAAAAGGATGTTCCTGCTTCTCCTTCCGGACCGACGATTCAACGCTTTTCGATTCATCTCCCGGTTTCGGCGAGAGTGAGAGGGAAGAGACATGCATGCCGGCGGGTTCAGGGTCAGGCCCGGAAAAGATCAGATCCGCCGGATCCTCTATCGGTGTCATGGGACCTGGTATACCGCGCACACGGGACGTCCCGATTTCCGACTCTATCCCTGCCGTTGCAGCGATTTTCCTGTCATACGCAAGGCGGTCGCCTTTCTGGGAAAACAGTGCTGTTTCCAGCCTGTCTTCAGCTTCGCTCTCATTTGCCAGGGGTTGGATGGTTTCCAAAGCGTCCGGTCGCGTGTCCTTCTGCCATTGCTGAAGGTGCGGCATCCCTATCAACAGAATCAGGAAAGTCAGGCTCACCCATCGGGTCAGGTTCAGTAAATCCGAATTTGTCTGTGCTGTTTCCTGCATATTGCACTGTCCTTTGAAAAAGACACCTCCGTCCGGTTCATTTGTTTACTGCTTTGTTCTTTACAATTTCCTTAAGCGAGAAGCATGCCACAATCATTCGATCAATTATTCTTAATAATATCAAACTGATATAAACATTTTTCGGATACATGCCATCTGGAAATATTCATCAAAATGGGTAGCAAAATATCTCTTAATGGTAGGATATTACATATTTCCCAAGGAAAAGGCGATAGAGTACTCTTGGGTGGCGGCATATAATGAGATGAGGAAAACAGGACAATTCATGACGACCTGTCAGGTTTTTGGAGATGTATACATGGCCTCGATCAGGTCATTGAATGCCTCATGAACATATTTCCTTTTTACCTTCATGGTGGGAGTAACCTCTCCGTCCTCTTCATAGAGCTTCTTGGGAAGAATGGTGAACTTTTTTACCTGTTCCACCCGTGAAAGAGAATCGTTCACTTTTCTCACTTCTTCCTGGATAAGCGCATTGATATCAGGGCTTCCGGCCAGGTCCTTATAAGTGGAAAACTGGACCTTATTGTCCTGGGCGTACTTCACCACATTGTCCTCATCGATCATGATGAGGGCTGAAATGAACTTCCTCTTGTCGCCGATAACCACCGCATCATTGATGTACGGGCTGAATTTCAGCTTGTTTTCAATAAACTGGGGCGTGATGTTCTTTCCACCCGCCGTCACAATAATATCTTTCTTGCGGTCCGTAATCTTCAGGTACCCGTCCTCATCGATTTCACCCACGTCGCCGGAATACAGCCATCCGTCCCTGATCGTCTCCCGGGTTGCCTCGTCATTTTTATAATACCCCTTGAATACACTCGGCGAGCGCACCAGAATTTCGCCGTCTTCGGCAATCCTCACTTCAGTTCCCTGGAGAGGGGGGCCGACCGTCCCGAACTTTACCTTCCCCACCCGCGAGACGCAGGTGACCCCTGTTCCCTCTGTTTGTCCATACCCTTCCACGAGATTCACTCCAATGGACTGAAAGAAATGAAGCACATCCGGAGAAATGGGAGCGGCCCCTGAGTAGGCGATGCGCATTCGGTCGAAGCCCAAACGCTCTTTCAGTTTCCTGAACACCGCAAAGGATGCCAGCCGGCAGACCGATCCGAGATAGAAAGGGACCGGTTTGAAATTCATCATCAGAGAGGCCCGCTTCTTCCCGATGTTCAGGGCCATACCGAAAACAAGCCTCTTGAACCAAGTGGCATCGGACATCCGGATATAGACTGCGGAGAGGTATTTCTCCCAGATCCTCGGGACGGCATATCCCACCGTCGGGGACACCTCGATCATGTTATCCGTGATTGTATCCGGGCTTTCAATAAAATTCACCACATATCCGTGCGTGATGTGTCCCAGTATGGAAAAGAGCTGTTCAAAAATATGGCATAACGGCAGGAACGAAAGGACCTCATCCTTGTCATCCATGGGGTTCTCCCGGGTGATGGCTTTCCCCATCCACGTGAGATTAGTCTGGGTAAGCATGGCCCCTTTCGGGGGGCCGGTCGTTCCGGATGTATAGATAAGCGTGGACACATCCTCCAGGTTGACGGCATTCATCCGTTCCTGAAACAGGCCGGGATTTCTCTCTTCCACTTCCCTGCCCTTTTCCAGCAGGTCTTCGAAGGTCATCACCATGGGATCTTTAAACTGCCGCAGGCCTTCCAGGTCCCACACAATCACCTTTTTCAAGAACGGGGCATTGTCCCTGAAGTGAAGCCATTTATCCAACTGCTCTTCATTTTCCACGAAGAAAAACTTGGAATCGGAATTGGTGATCACATATTCCACCTGGGGCCACGCGTTCGTGGAATATACGCCTGCCGCGATACCTCCGGTGCATTGGGTAGCCAGATTGGCTATGACCCATTCAGGGCAGTTGTCACCGATAATTGAGACACAATCCCCTTTCTCAAGGCCCATGGAGATGAGGGCCAGCCCCACATGCTTGACCGATCTGAAATATTCATTCCATGAGATGTCATGCCAGAGGCCGTATTCCTTTTTGCGCATGGCGACCCGATCGCCGTATCTGGTCACGGTCTTCTGAAACATGCTGGGTACAGTTTCCAGATTCACTCTTCTATCTCCACCGTTTTTTCCGCTTCCAGCGCTGAAAACCCTTGGCCGACTCTTCAGACCGGATTCCCAGATAAAATTCTCTCACATCCCTGTCTTCCATCAGTTCCTTTGACTTGCCCTTCATGACAAATCGTCCATTTTCAAGGATGAGCCCCGCATCCGAAATGGACAGCGCCATGCGGGCGTTTTGCTCCACGAGCAGGATAGTAACTCCTGCTTCCCGGATGGTCCGAATGATCCGGAAAATCTCCTGTACCAGAATGGGGGAAAGCCCCAGCGAAGGTTCATCCAGGAAAAGGAGTTTGGGACGGTTCATCAACCCCCGTCCGATGGCGAGCATTTGTTGTTCCCCTCCCGAGAGGGTCCCCGCCCACTGGTTTTCCCGCGATTGGAGAACCGGAAAGTAGCTGTATATCTGCTCAAAATCCCTTTTTATCCCGGCCCTGTCCCTGCGGATATAGGCGCCCATCTGGAGATTTTCCTTCACACTCAGTTCCTCGAAAACCTCGCGCCCTTCCGGGACATAGGATATGCCCCGTCGCACGATGACCTCCGGATCCTTGCCGTCAATCCGCTTTCCCATGAATTCGATGGTACCCTTATCCGGCTGATCATCCAGCAGGCCCATCACTGTTTTCAGGATGGTGGATTTTCCCGCTCCATTATTCCCCAGAATTGCCGTGATAGTCCCTTGTTCCACTGCAAGGGAAACACCGCGCAACGCGTAGATCAACCCATACAACGTTTCAATATTCTTGATTTCAAGCAGCGTTCCCAACGGCTTCATCCTCCCCTAGATAGGCCTTGAGAACATCCGGGTTTCTCTGCACCTCCTCCGGCGTTCCTTCCGTTATGGTCTTTCCGAAGTTTATGGCCAGGATTCTCTCTGATATATCCATGACCATCTTCATGTCGTGCTCAATCAGCAGGATAGTGACACCCAGTTCGTCCTGTATGTCCTTCACCCAGAAAATCATATCCTGTTTTTCTTCCGAGTTCATACCTGCGCATGGCTCATCAAGGAGCAGTAATTCCGGTTCCAGTGCCAGGGCACGGCCCAGTTCCACCTGCTTCTGGATGCCGTACGGCAGTCCGCCCACAAATTTGTTTCGTACGGACTGCAGATCCAGGAAATCAATGATCTCCTCCACCTTTTCCCTGTGGGAGACTTCTTCTCTGCCCGCGAATGAACGCTTTCCCCACATGAAAGCGCCGCGAAACAGCCCGGCTTTGATGAAAAGATGCCGCCCGAGCATGAGATTCTCCATGGTACTCATGTGCGAGAAAAGTTCGATGTTCTGGAATGTCCGTGCGATTCCCAGCCGGGCGATCCGGTCCGGCTTCTTCCGCTGAATCTCCCGGTCCTTGAATACGATGCGGCCTTTCCCCGGCCGGTAGATTCCGTTGATGCAGTTGAAAAGCGTGGTTTTCCCCGCGCCGTTCGGACCGATGATAGAGAAAATGGATCCCTTTTCAATCTCAAAACTGATATCGGTAAGGGCATCCAGTCCACCAAAGGATATGGACAGATTTTCAACCTTGAAAAAAGTCATGAGGCACTCTGCGCGTTCTTTGATGCAATCTGAAAGGGGTCGGTACCCGAAGGCGCACCGACCCCCATGGATCTATGTTACTTGATCTCCATCCAATCGGTTAACTTCTCGTACTTCCCGTCCTTCAGGCATTTCACGAGGAACACCTCTTTCATGCCCTGGCGCGACTTGTAGGGTTCGGCAAGGTCCAGGGGTGCGTAACTGATCCTGCCACCGATTCCCTTGAAGTTCTTGATCCCTTCCATTTCCTTCACCAGCCGTTCGCGGGTAAGGTCTCTGCCGCATCTCTTGATACCTTCGATCAGGGGCTCTGAAAAAATGATGCCGGCATAGTAGAAGAGGCCCCATCGCTCGCCCTTGGCCGCGAACTTCCCATAGGCATCCTTTTTATATTTCATCAACAGGGGGTCTTTCGCATCAGGCATTTCGCCGAATGTTGCGGCGATAACACCACCCCACAATCCCTTGCTGATTTTGTACATGAGCGGAAAATCAGAGCACGTACTGGTACTTAACCACTGGGGAGCGAATCGCATGGCGTGTCCGGTTCCCACCAGACGGACTGCGTGGATCGGGGTTACCCACAAGAGCACGGCATCGGCCTTCGCCTGTTTGAGCTTCATCACGTGGGGTTTCATGTCCGTATCGGATTTCTCTACCGGGATTTCGGCAACCAGTTTCAGGCCGTGGCTGGCCAATTCCTCCGCTGCGCCCTTGACACCGTTTTTCCCGTAATCATCATTCTGGTAAGCGATGGCAATCCGCTTCGTCCCCAGATTCTTTATCGCGTATCGGCAGAGGGCCTTCGCTTCTATGTAGTAAAGCGGATACACGGCAAAAAGGTACTTGTGCGGAGGCTCAATCCAGTGGAGCGACCCGGCTGACGGTCCGACCCATGGTATTTTCCTTTCCATCAAGTAGTCCACCACCGAAAGCCCGCAGGCTGTCCCCACGCCGCCCGTGTATGCAAACATGCCGATGCTCTCCTGGAGTTCTTTGACGCCCGCCTTGGTCTTTGCGGGATTATAGCCGTCGTCAAACATGTGATACACGAGTTTGCGACCGTGAATACCGCCCTCGGCATTGATCATCTTGAAATAGTCCCCCGTGCCGCGCGCCACCGATCCCCATGGGGCGGCAGGCCCGGTCTGGGGTCCCCACTGCCCAATGTGTATCTCGGTGTCCGTCACCCCCTGCTCCGCACCGGCTCCCAGACTGATCCCAAAAACCATTCCCACAACAGCTGCCACTACCAAGATCCTCTTCATCTTCATATTCCTTTCTCCTTTCCTTTCATTTTGCTCCGTTGACCATGGAAGCCCTGTGGGGGGAACCTTTGTTCCGCAGGACTTCAATCCACCATTCCTAGACTTTTTTCACATAATGACGCGCAAAAAGTCCGCTGGGCTTTATGCACAACACCAGGACAATAATGGCAAAGGCAACCACTGATTTGAATTCGATGGAAACATAGCTGCCAAAAAGATTTTCTATTATACCGATGAGATACGCGCCGAATACAGACCCGGGGAGTGAAGTCATTCCTCCCATGACCGCGGCCGCGAATCCTTTCAACATGGGATCCCACATCATGTACGGCTGCATAGTGATCGGTGATATGAGCAGGCCCGCCAGACACCCCACCACTGATGAAATACCCCAGGTAATCATCAGGATGCGATTGGTCCGGATACCCATGAGGCGTGCGGCCACGGTATTCTGCTGCGTGGCTTTCATGGCAACCCCCAGTTTGCTGTACCGGAGGAAGAGGAACAGGACGGCCATAACCGTGAGTGCCACAATAAATGTTAAGACTTCCAGCGAGCTCACAAAGACCTCTCCAATAGCCACGCTGTCATAAGGTGAAACAGGAAACGGCATCGTCTTGGGATCGGCGCCGAATTTCCAGGAAACAATGCCCAAGAGAATCATTTCCAGTCCGATCGTAATAATAATCATGCCCAGGACATTCGGCTCCTTGGCCCTCCTGAGCACGGCAAACTCCAGAAATCCGCCCAGGAATGCGGCAAAGGCCAGGGCTCCCGCAAAGGCCGCCAGAAAAGAGAACCCATAAAACTCAAGGGCCATATACGTGAGGAAGCAGGAGAGAAGGGCCATTTCTCCCTGGGCGAAGTTCACCACTTCAGACGTCTTGTAAATGATCACCATGGCAAGTCCCATAAGGGCATAAGAACTCCCCACGGCGATCCCGCTGGCAACGGCCTGCATAAACCCGATCATAGAAATACCCCGACTCTTCGATCCAATGGTTTCACTTCTTCCCCCCTCTTTCTTCAATCCGTCTTAGAACGGCCATGTCCTCCAGTAAAGCTTGGTTCGAATCCAGAAGCCATAAATACCCAGGGGCTCAAAGAGCATGATCAGGACCATGATCAACCCGTAAAT
>Ga0315542_1000568_pt1 | contig 23424 bp, 23 predicted proteins | sample SalMarSW160120MG_FD_202541 | JGI IMG/M metagenome (GOLD analysis project Ga0315542, IMG submission 202541) | Salt marsh sediment microbial communities from the Plum Island Ecosystem LTER, Massachusetts, United States - Salt Marsh Sediment SW1601-20 ... | reverse complement strand
GCGCAAAAATAACATCGGAATTATCAGGTACCATGAAGATTACCAACGAGGCTCAGGGTATGAGTATTAATACCAACGGAACTTATACAGGGACCAGTACAATCTTATTTGCAGTGAAGGAAGGCTATTTTATAAAGGAAACTGTAAAAACAAAGTTGACAGGAACAGTTGAGATAACTGATCAGGGTATGTCATTTCCACTGGTTATGGATATAACTACCACAAATGAAATGGTAAAATGATCAGTTAGTGCCTTTTTTAACCTTGATCACAATACCGCTGAAAGGAGTTCTTCCTTCAGTGTTAAATGACACTGGACTATAGAGCTCCTTTTTATCATAAAATGCCTGGATATAATATAATCCTTCCTTAGAGAAGGTAAGAGGGATCCTATATGATATTCCATTCCTTAAACGGGCAAGGTCCCAGGGATAAATTTTCTGATATTCATCTCTTGAAAAGTCCTCGTAACTTCCCCTTCTGTTGATCTGCGTGGCTGTGAGTGGCTGAGGGTATTTCTCATAATAAATAATCAGAAAGTAAAGGTAATTATTTCCGTCGGTATCTATTGTAATGCTTGTCGGAACGCCGGCATTGACTTCATCAGGTATATTTTCGAATACAAAATACCTGTCAATGAACTCTTCGTAGTACCTGAACTGATTTCCTGAAAGATAAAACCCAATACCGACAAAATTGTGAGATTTATTGATAATGTTTTTTTTATGCCCGTCATTGGGTGCCCTTTCGGACATGAAAGTATTATGGCCTGCCTCCATCATGGAACTTATACTTGAAGCTGCGTCGTTATACTTTGCAGATGACCATTCACCGAATGCGTTCTCTAAAACATGATCATGGCCTCCGGCAAATGCATATCTCTGATAGGGCTTTTCTCCGTCCAGGTTCCAGTGACCTATAAAATTGTTTTCCGCAGCCTCTTTGCACATCTTATTTGCAACTCTTGAGGCAAGAATGTCGAGTTTCACGGGAGGAGCCTTGTATTTCTTCCTGCTTTTATTTATTACATTAAGCTGTAGAAGCTTAAGCTCCAGTGCCTCATTATTATCTTTGTATTCTATGAGTCTGAGTTCGCTGTCATTCTGCCTGATATATGTATCTGTTTCATCAGCCTGGTGACTTTCTTCGTGGTGCGGCAGGAATGACCTTGGGAAGAAAAGCATTACTATTATTAAAATTATGAGTATCTTTATTTGTTTCCAAGTCTTTCTGAACATTGCTCTTTGATGATTGTTAAAAATGGTGAATGTTTGCTATTTCATATTAACAGCGCAGGTTTTACGATTAAGATCAAAAATAAATATATTATTATGAAAACAAATAAACTCAGCTTAATGTTTTTCTTGTTAACATTTTCATCATTAGTATTTGCACAGGATTCAGGATTTTACAGTTTTAAGGTTAAAACCCTCGATGGAGGTGAATTTGACTTCAGCACCCTGAAAGGTAAGAAGGTAATGATAGTAAATACTGCTTCTAAATGTGGTTTTACCCCGCAATACAAAGAACTTGAAGAAGTTTACGAACAATATAAGGGGAATCTTGTAATTATAGGTTTTCCTGCGAATAACTTTGCGAACCAGGAACCCGGATCAGCATCGGAGATCAGAAAATTCTGCACAGAAAACTACGGTGTCACATTTCCCATGATGGCAAAAATATCGGTTAAGGGAGATGATATGGCTCCCGTTTACAAATGGCTGACTTCGAAAAAAGAAAACGGAGTAATGGATTCAGAAGTCAAATGGAATTTTCAGAAATACCTTATTGATGAAAACGGAAAGCTTGTTGATGTTGTTTACTCAAAGGATAAACCTGATTCTGATAAGATAATTGCCTGGATAACTTCAAAATAAAAAGGCATAATGGCGCAGAGGCATCTAGGCACAAAGGCGGAAAAATGTGTTGAGAGTTATTGATGATATCTTAGTGAAATTTAGACCTTTAGACTGCAAGACCGCAAGACCGCAAGACCGCAAGACCGCAAGACCGCATGACTATTATATGATAAACGGAATAAACATCTTAGTCTCTTTAATGTAATCCCTGTACTGATCTCCGAATTTAGAGATCATCTCACTTTCTTCAATTTTTGCGGTAAACCAGATTGACAGGAGATTGATAAATCCAAGACCTAGCTGAACCGGCTCCAGATCTTTAAACATTATCCCGGTTCCGAGGAGTAATAATGAAAGATACAGAGGATGACGGATATAGCCGTAGATACCTGACCTGACAAGAAGTGATGTATTTTCAAAGTTGGTGGAAGGTCTCCCTTTCCTCTTTAGCAGAAGATAACCGGCAATTACAACGTAAGCTGAAAGTATCAGAAAAACCCAGGACAAAATGTGAACCATGGTGAAAGGTTCAACAAACCATTTTCTGACATTCATTAAAAAAAGAATGAAGATACTCTCAAAGGCAAAAAATCGTGAAATTCCATGATATCTTTTATATTTTATTGATAAAAACCAGGAAAATAATACAATAACGACAGTGCCAAATATTAAAATCAGGTAGAATGGAATTCGCATTTTAGTTATTTGATTGGAGTGAGTAATACAATTGGAAACTCAGATTTCAGTGATAAATATGCCTTGAATAAATATTGTAAATGCAAATAAAAAGTCATTTATCAGAAGTTTTTTCGTTCATCTTTTTTACATATTTATATGCTTCAATCTGCGACTGACTTGCACTTTTCCCTTTTTTAACAAATTTATTGGACTGACTTTCGTCAATTAATCTGGCCTTAACATTGTCTTCCCACTGGATATCGAATATTCTTCTTATATCACATTTAATGCTTTTATCGAATATAGGACAGGTTACCTCGATCCTGTGATCTAGATTTCTTGGCATAAGATCTGCTGATGAAATATAGATCTGATCGTTCCCGTTATTGCAGAAGATAAAAAACCTGGAGTGTTCCAGGAACCTGTCAACTATACCAATAGCTTCAATATTTTCGCTGACTTTCTTGATACCCGGGATAAGAGAGCACATTCCTCTTATTATCAGCTTTATCTTTACACCCACCGAGCTGGCTTCATATAGATATTTAATGATCTCATTGTCAGTGAGGTTATTTAGTTTAAGGAAGATGAACGCTTTTTTTCCTGCTTTGGCGTTCTTTATTTCATTTTCAATAAGGAGTATTAATTTATTCCTCAGAAAGAAGGGAGAAAGCACCAGGTGATAAAAGTTATCTTTTTTGTAGTTAACACTAAAAAAATTGAACGCCTTAAATACCTCATTAGTTATCTTTTTATTTGTCGTTAAAAGGAGATGGTCGGTATATACTCTTGCCGTGTCTTCGTTGAAATTTCCGGTGCCTACTGCCGCATATCGTTGTGTGAGATCATTTTTTACGCGGGTTATAAGGCAAAGTTTTGAGTGGACTTTTAATCCGGGAACTCCGTATATTACCTTCACACCTTCATCAAGTAGTTTATTTCCCCAAAGCATGTTGGCTTCCTCATCAAACCGTGCCTGCAGTTCAACTACAGTTGTTACTGCTTTGCCATTTCTTACTGCATTAAGCAAAGCATTAATAACACTTGAGTTACGTGCAAGGCGATAAAGTGTTATCTGTATAGAGGTGACATATGGATCGATTGAAGCTTCTCTCAGAAGATCAATAAAATGATCAAAAGGGTGATAGGGAAAAAACAACATGATGTCTTTCTTCTTAATTGCAGACAGGATGCTTTTTCCCGGAGGAATATCCTTATGAGCTATCGGAACAAGCGGATCATAATATAATTTCTTCCTTCCAAGATTAGGGAAATTCATAAAATCCTTGAAATTATGATACCTGTTACTTGGTATCACCACATCATCGGGACCAAAATTCAGTTTTTTTGTTATAATCTTCAGAAGTTCAGTTGGCATTGTACGATCATATATAAAACGCACAGGTGTCCCTTTTTTACGTTGCTGCAAACTCTTTGTAAGCTTATCAATATAACTTTCAGATATATCATCTGCTATCTCCAGTTCAGCATCTTTTGTAAGTTTAATGGTATAGGCTGATATTACATCAAAATCAAAAATGAAAAAAATCTCATTCAGGCCGGAGCGGATTATATCATCAATGAAAATAATATATTTCTCGTCATTTGCTTCCGGTAGCTCTATGAACCTTGGCAGAACATTGGTAGGTATTTCAAGAAGTGCATATTTCGGTTTGTTGTTATCGATTTTATTAAGATAAATTGCGAAATAAATGGCATCGTCGGTGATATTTGGAAGTTCAGAATTCTTTTCAATAAGGAAAGGCATTAACCTTGTGCGCACTTCTTTGTGAAAATAATCTTTCACAAATTCTGTCTGTTCCTGGTTTAGTTCTTTTTCGTTTATTATATGTATTCTTTGTTTATCCAGTTCCTTGATAAGAGATGAATATGTTTTTTCAAACCTTGAATTTTGAGACAAGACTATTTCGTGTATCTTTTTCAGGGTGGCCTTTGGCCCATAACCCAGTATGTCCTTTGACTTGGATCCAAACAGGGAAAGCCTTTTTAAGGTTGCAACTCTTACGCGGAAATACTCATCCAGATTGTTTGAATAAATCCCCAGAAATTTAAATCGCTCAATAAGAGGAACATCTTTGTTTTCAGCTTCCTGTAAAACACGTTCATTGAATGAGAGCCAGCTTATCTCCTTTGGAACATATGTCTTGCTCATAGTATTTTTTCAGGTTTTAAATAATATTCCAGTTTGCCATCTTTTTGCTTTACTTCTGACCATTTATCAACGTTGAACGAGATGTTCACAATACCACATTTTGGCATTAAATCGTATCCTCTCCTGCAAAGCTTACCTGTTATCTCTGAAAATGCAGGATTATGGCCGAAAAGCATAACCGACTCAGTCTTATCATTTATTCCGGAAAGAATATCTCGCAAATAATGATAATTCATTTTTAAGTAGAGGTAATCACTCATAATTATTTTAGCGGGCTCTATGCCTAACACCTTGCTGAAAATAATAGCTGTCTCCAAAGCTCTGAAAGCAGGGCTTGTAAGAATTATACCGTTAAAACTGTCTTTTTCTTTCAGTTTGCCAGCCATCAGCATAGAAATGACTTTTCCTTTTGTTGTAAGTGATCTTTCGAAATCAGATATAGAAGGATTTCCTTCTTCTGCTTTTGCGTGACGAATAAAAATCAGATTCTTCATTTATTACATATTTAAGAAATAAGTTCTCAAGGAACTTAATTCAAGATTCAGATCCCAAAGCTTGTCCCCATGTTTTGTGCCTGTATTATCAATGGATTATCCGGTTCAACAAGCTTTAGTTTTCCTGAGACATCATCGAGAGGGACAGATTCAATTTTGTTATCCTTCAAGGCAACCATTTTACCAAAATCTCTCTCGGCTATCAAATCGGCAGCAGCAGCTCCATATCTTGTTGCAAGAACACGATCCATAGGGGAAGGCGTTCCTCCTCGCTGGATATAACCCAGTACCGTCTCTCTCATTTCCAGTCCTGTAATATCATTAATTCTTTTGCCAAGTGCCTGCGCTGCAGAACAACTGTCTTTTATCGGATTTTTAATTCCTTCCGCAACAACAACAATTGAATAAGGTTTATTCCCTTCAACACGATTGAGAAGGTATTCAGCTACTTTTTCTTCTTTATAATCTATTTCAGGGATTAAAATAACGTCTCCTCCGCCTGCTATTCCTGAATATAGCGCTATCCATCCTGCATTATGACCCATCAGTTCAATTATCATTATCCTTTTATGCGAGTTTGCAGTGGTGTGCAGTCGGTCAATTGCCTCAGTGGCAATATTTACGGCTGAATCAAAGCCAAATGTAAGGTCAGTGCCCCAAACATCATTATCTATAGTCTTAGGTATACCTACAACATTTAGTCCTTCCTGCGAAAGGAGGTTGGCAGTTTTCATTGTTCCGTTTCCTCCTATACAAACAAGGCAGTCGAGCCCCATTTGCTCATAATGTTCCCTTATGAGAACCGGCTTGCTTATTTCGTTTTTTCCTTTTCCGCTTCCTTTGAATGGCTTCTCTCTCGATGTTCCCAGAATTGTCCCTCCGACTGTAAGTATTCCAGAAAGATCATGTTCCGTAAGTTCCCTGTATTCTTTATTTATCATTCCGGTGAAACCATCACTTATTCCCATTAGTTTCATTCCGTATTTGACAATAGCTGTTTTACCCACACCGCGTATTGCAGCATTTATTCCGGGACAATCTCCTCCGGCTGTAAGAATGCCTATTCTCTGACCCATTGTTATTTTGCTCATCGAAGTATGTTAATTTTTTTATTAGCAAATTTAACCTTTTCTTTTTATATCCGACAAGCCTGGTTTAGTTCTAAAAGCAGTAAGTTAATAAGTCCTTTAATATGCGAATATCAGCGAGATCTGCGGGAAAATAGAAATATTTTGTTAAAACAGCGAGGACTCTAAATTACAACATCCTATATCGTAAGTCAAATAATTTTTTCGGTTAAAATCTTATCTTATAAATGCATGAATTTTATATCTCATTGATTAATATCCAATTATTGACTAATTTTATGAGTTGTTAAACAATTTTTTTTCATATAATGATAGAACCTGTTTACATAAAATTAAAGGATATTAAACCTGCTCTCTCAGGATACATCAGGGAAGCTCAAGAGTTGTTGAAAAGATCAGAGGCTCCGGATGAAAAAGTTGTTCATGATGTACGTGTTCTTATGAAGAAATCAAGAGCAACATTAAAACTGGTAGCATCACAGATTGATAAAGATTCATACGAAAGGGATATTGGATCCTTTAGAGAGGTCGGCAGACTGATGTGTAGCTGGAGAGACACCTCGGTGCAAAGGAAAATACTTAAAGATCTTAGAAAAAAGTTCCCTGCCCTTTTTATCGCATTGCATGATAATGAAAAAATTGAAGCAATCCTGAATAAGAACGATCCCTCTGTGGCAGCTTTAGAAAAAATGAAGAATGAATTGTTTCAGATTGAAGATATTCTGTATAAAACCGGCTACAGGATAAGGTTTCAAACCATGAATAACATTGATCCTCAGAATCTGATTAAAGAACTTGAAAGGGCTTATTTAAGAGTTGTTGACATATACCTTGCATGCAGGAATAAACCAGACGGCGGCAACCTTCATGAATTCCGGAAGAAATCAAAAGATTTTCTCTACCAGTTATATTATTTCAGGCCGTTGAACCAGCCTATGGTTAAATCCCTTGAAAAGAAACTTGATGGATTAACAAGGAATCTTGGGAAGTTCAATGATCTGACTCAGCTTGTCAGGGCCCTTGGCTATAAATACCACAGTGAGACCAACTCTCCTGCAATGAATGAACTGATTATCAGGATGAGGGAAATGCAGGACTTATATCTTAAAAAGGTATGGCCTGTTGCATTCAAAATATTCTGTCCCGGACAGAAACTATTGAATCTTCTTGGGTTTAAAATTCTGATTTTTTAGTATCTGCAAAGCCAGCTATTAAGGCAATTTGATAGCTGGAAGATAATGGGGTTATTTACTAACAAATAATTTAGAATAATTCCAAATAATGGATATTTATCAGATTGTTAATTTATTAACAATACTCTCCCGTGCTGCTATTTTATCTAAACATTTATTTATCTATATATATGCATAAAAGCTCGATTTTTTTTTTCTAATTTTGGAATATTTTAAAACGGCTAAATGACTAGCAGAAGAGATTTTATTAAAATTTCGGCCTTGGGAGCAGGTGCTCTTGTTGTTGGAACAGGGAAAATTAATGCACTCAAAGGCCTTTCTTCACCTGAAGAAGTAAAAAAACTGGTTGTTGATCTGAAACGTACACCAACTTATTGCGAGGTTTGTTTCTGGAAATGTGCAGGCTGGGTATATAAAACATCGGAAGGAAAAATCTGGAAAATAATAGGCAATGATGAAGATCAGCACAGCAATGGACGATTTTGTCCTCGCGGTACAGGAGGAGTAGGTATGTATTACGATGAAGATCGTTTGAAGACACCACTCATTCGTGTTGAGGAGCGGGGAAAGCAGGTTTTTCGGGAAGCCACATGGGATGAAGCCCTTGAGGTTGTTGCATCCAAAATGAAGGAGATTTCGTCAAAATATGGTCCTGAAAGTATGGCCTTGTTAACACACGGATCAGGTTCATCATATTATACAACCCTTATGAAGGCTTTCGGGTCACCTAATTCCACGGAACCTTCTTATGCTCAATGCAAGGGACCCAGAGATGAAGCCTTCTTTGCGACATTCGGGGAAGAGGTTTCTTCACCTGAAGTCACTGATATCCGCGATACGAAATGCATGGTGCTGATCGGTTCACATATCGGAGAGAACATGCATAACGGGCAGGTACAGGAGATGTCTGATGCCATTGACAAAGGCGCAACAATAATAACTGTCGATCCGAGGTTTTCAACTGCCGCGGGGAAATCCAAATTCTGGCTTCCAATTAAACCATCAACTGATATTGCTCTGCTTCTTGCCTGGATACACGAAGTAATATATAACGATATTTATGATAAGAAGTATGTTGATATGTATTGTTCAGGCTTTGACCAGTTGAAATCTCATGTGAAAGATTTTACACCTGAATGGGCGTATGGTATAACAACGATCAATCCAGAACTTATCAGAACTACAGCCAAAGAGATGGCCGATGCTTCACCGGCTGTTATTATTCATCCCGGGCGTCATGTTACCTGGTATGGAGATGATACACAGAGAGTACGTGCGATAGCAATACTGAATGCACTCCTGGGATCATGGTGGCAGAGGGGTGGTTTTTACAGACCAGCAAAGTTTGATCTTGCTTCTGCCACAATACCCGAATTTAAGGAACCGGCTAAAGACTGGCAGGATATATTCCCCGGGAAATATCCTATTGCAAGCATGCCGGTCTCTAATGCCCTGATTGATGCTTCCATTCCTGAAAATAAGTCTGCATATCCAATTAAGGGATGGCTTGTCAATGCAACAAATCTTATGTCAAGTATACCTGACAGGGCAAATACAATAAAAGCAATACAAAATCTCGATCTGCTGGTTTCAATAGATACAATGCCGATGGAGATCACCGGCTGGGCAGATGTGGTGCTTCCTGAATGTACCTATCTCGAAAGATATGATTATCTGAGAGTAAGCCCTCATCGTAAACCTGCTCTTGCTTTACGCATGCCTGCTGCTGAACCAATGTATAACACAAAACCAGGTTACTGGATTGCCAGGGAACTTTCGAAAAAACTTGGTTTGGCTGATTATTTCCCGTACGAAAAAATTGAGGACCTTCTCGACTGGCAACTGAAAAAGGCTGGATCCTCGCTTGAGGAGATGCAAAGAATAGGGGTTAAGACGTTTGACAGAGATTATGATGACCTGTATATTACAGAAGGCATGCAGGTGCAGTTTCCAACTGATTCGGGTAAAATTGAATTATATTCAAAATACTTTGAATCATTAGGTTTTGATCCGCTTCCAAAGTATGTTCCACATCCGGAGCCGCCTTATGGATTTTACAGGCTGATTTACGGCCGTGCCCCAATGCATACTTTCGGTCGTACATCAAATAATCCGAATCTCCACGCTATCATGTCTGAAAATTCTGTATGGATTAATCCGAAAGTGGCAAAAGAGTGGGGATTGAAAACTGATCAGTATATATGGCTTAAAAATCAGGATAATGTCACCTCAACTTTTCCGATTAAGATAAGGGTTACGGAGCGAATTCGCTGGGATTCGGTTTATATGGTCCATGGTTTTGGTCATACCCAGAAACAGATGACAAGATGTTATGGAAAAGGAGTCAGCGATACGCAGTTAATAACAAACGTTTTGGTTGATCCACTTATGGGAGGAACAGGAATGAGGTCTAATTTTGTAACATTTGTTACAGAAAAACCAGGAGAGGAGGTTGCATCATGAGATATGCAATGGCAGTGGATACCAGGAAATGTGTGGGATGCAGCGATTGCGTTGTGGCCTGCCAGACTGAAAATGATGTGCCAATAGGCTACAGTCGCGACTGGGTTGTTGAAATAATGGATGGTACTTACCCGCAGCTCGAGGAAGAGATCAGGTCGGAGAGATGCAATCATTGTGTTAACGCTCCCTGTGTAAGGTGTTGTCCGACAGGCGCAAGCCATATTGTCGAGGGCGGAATTGTACTGGTTGAGCACAGCAAATGTATCGGATGCGGAGCCTGCATGGCTTCCTGTCCCTACGATGCAAGGTATCCTCATCCGAATGGTTATGTCGATAAATGTACATTTTGTGAACACAGGATCAAAAATGGAATGTTACCGGCATGCGTTGAGGTTTGTCCGACCAAATGCCTCTACTTTGGAGACCTCGATGACCCTAACAGTGATGTTTCTGTGGTACTTAAGAAGAGAAAATCAAAGACTCTTATTCCGGAAGCAGGCACCAATCCTCAATTGTACTTTCTAATTTAGATTTTTAATTTTCAATTCAATATGAAAGAAGAACTTATTGTCAGCGGGAGGATGAACCAGTTAATTGATCCCCACCTGCATATCTGGGGATGGGAAATATCTCTTTATCTCTTCCTCGGAGGAATGGCGGCAGGTATCCTTGCCGTTGCTGCGCTGTATTTTATAAGGGGCAGAGAAAAGGATTACCGGACAGCTGTAAGAATAACCCCGTTCCTTGCCCCTTTATTGCTGGTAATTGGTTTATTAGCCCTGTTCATTGATCTGCGTCATAAACTTTACTTCTGGCAACTTTATATAAACATCAGGTTGCAGTCTCCAATGTCATGGGGAGCATGGACCTTAATGGTAATCACACCGATTTCATTTATCTGGTGTGCTCTTCATATAAAAGAATTGTTTCCGAAATGGGACTGGAAATATCAATGGTTATATGATCTTGAAACTTTTCTTAATAAATACAAGAAAACACTGGCCTGGATAATGCTGATATATGCAATTATCCTTGGTATTTATACTGGTATACTGCTTTCAGCCTTCAATGCACGTCCTTTATGGAATACATCGATACTGGGCCCATTGTTTCTGGCATCAGGTTTATCTGCAGGTGCGGCAGCAACTCTTGTGTTGTCAAAAGACAAAAAGGAAAGAAAGCAATTCGCACGTATCGATCTTGTTCTTATCGGGATTGAGCTTTTCCTGATAATACATATGTTTATGGGCTTCCTGGCAAGTACACAGGTACAGATTGACGCTGCAAGAATGTTTCTTGGGGGACCATATACCATGTCGTTCTGGATATTTGTTGTGATTCTGGGCATGTTGCTGCCTGCCAGTCTCGAAATAATGGAACTTGGGAAATATCATATACCAGTTAAAATACCGGCTTTTCTTGTAATTTTTGGCAGCCTGATGTTAAGGTTTGTAATAGTATATGCCGGTCAGATGAGCAGGTGGCTATATTAGTTACCCAGGACCTTGAAACAATCGACAAAAGAGTAATTAAAAATAGACCATAATTAATATCAGATAAAATGAGTGAATCAAAACCAATAAAAAAAACAAAATACCTCAACCCTTATATAGGAGGGGTATTATTGGGTATTGTTCTCCTTGCTGCAAACTTTGTATCAGGACGCGGACTTGGGGCAAGCGGAGCTATTAAAAGCACTGTTGTATCAGCAATGACTACAATTGCTCCTTCTTCATCTGCCAATAACGGGTTCGTTAAGGAATACAGCGAAGCACACCCCGGGAAACCTATGAAGACATGGCTGGTGTTTGAGATGCTGGGTGTTCTCGTAGGAGGTTTCCTTTCAGGAGCCCTGTCGGGACGATTGAAATTCAAAGTTGAACACTCGCCAAAGATCACTTCACGAAGGAGATTGATATTCGCATTTGCAGGAGGATTGTTTTTTGGCTTCGGCGCTGAACTGGGAAGAGGTTGTACAAGCGGATCAGCTTTAAGTGGTATGGCAGTGCTTTCTTTAGGCGGATTCATATCAATGATGGCAATTTTCGGAACTGCTTTTGCTCTGGCCTATTTCTTCAGGAGAAACTGGATATAAAGGACACTGGACACTAGACACTAGACACTGGGCAAAGAGACACAATGGCACAACGCAATAACGCAATATCGCAATAACGAAATAACGAAATAACGAAATAACAGTATAACTATCATGGGACCACTATCAGTCAACGAATTAATATCAGATAATACCAACCTGTTCCTTGCTTTTTTAATCGGGATAGGATTTGGGTTTGTTCTTGAAGCGAGCGGATTCTCTTCAAGCAGGAAACTGGCAGGAATGTTTTACGGTTACGATACGGTAGTATTGAAAGTATTCTTTACTGCAGCAATTACCGGAATGCTTGGACTGCTGTTCTTTAGCCTTTTCGGCTGGATTGACCTTAACCTGGTTTATATCAATCCTACCTATGTAACATCATGTATAGTGGGTGGTATAATAATGGGAGCAGGGTTTATTATGGGAGGTTTTTGCCCCGGCACTAGCTTCTGCGCTGCATCAATAGGTAAATTAGATGCACTTGTCTTTATTGGTGGCCTGTTTCTTGGAGTATTCATTTTTGGGATAGGTTATAATTGGTGGCATGGAATGTACATGGCTGATTTTCTTGGCTTTCCCAAAATAAGCACCAAGCTTGGACTTACCGATGGGGTATTTGCTTTCTTATTGATCATTGTTGCCCTGGCAATGTTCTGGGTTGCAGAATGGGCTGAGAAAAAATTCGCCAGAGAAGAATATTAGCAATCTATTTTATTTGAAAATTTTAAAAAAATCAATCATGAAGCCACGTACATTATTAGCATTGTTCATAATACCTATGGGACTAATTATTGCCGCAGTGCCTCAGAATAAGACTAAACCTTATAAGCTGACTGCTGCCCAGTTATTGAGCGAAGCAAACACACGCACGCAATACGTTACACCTGAAGTTGTTGCGGACATGGTCGTTAAGAAGGATCCATCCCTGAGACTCATTGATGTCAGAAGCCAGGAAGAATTCGAGAAATACAGTCTCCCCGGCGCGATAAATATACCGGCATCCGACCTCCTTTCTGATAAGTATACTGATATTCTTAACCAGGATGTGAAGATGAATGTATTTTATTCCAATGGTAGTCTGGTAGCAAATGAAGCCTGGATGATTACAAGACAACTTGGATATACCAATAATTTTGTTCTGGAAGGTGGACTTAATTATTGGTTCGATGCAATTCTAAATCCACAGAAGCCGGCTTCTACGAGTCCTGATGAGGAGTTTGCAAAATATGATTTCCGTAAAAGTGCGGGTCAGGCACTCGGTGGAGGTGGTCCTGTACAGGTTACACAGGAACCGGCTGCTACATCAGCTAAGCCTGCCATCATGCCAATTCCTAAGAAAAAGAGAGCTGCAGGAGGCTGCTAGATTTTTAAACCTTGTATTGAATATTTGATTTTGATTTCTATATTTGAGATCAAATTAAAATTAATTACAATGAAAACTAAAACCTTTACGTTCCTTGCTATTTTATTGTTTACGGTTATCTCTGTAAACGGTCAGAATAATACTAAAAAAAACAGCCCTATGGGCTCCTGGAAGTTTGATGCTCCTTATGCTCCTGAAGGATATACTTCTGGGATAATCACAGTTGGATTTGAAAATCAGAAAAATACAACATCAATGTCCTTTGAAGGAAGCGATTATAAAATTCCGGGAGAAAATGTTAAATCTTCAAGTGATAGTTTAATCTTTTCGGTATATATTGAGAACCAGGATGTTAAAGTATTATTGAAGATCGAAAATGAAGCTAAGATGTCAGGTAAAGCCATATATTCTGAAGGGGAAGTGCCTCTCACACTGACAAAATCGGCTGAACCAGGTATTTAGAATTATTGTTTGTTATTTTCCTTCCGATACTCTTTTAAGAGCATTGGGGACTTGCAATAAGTGGAAATCATAACTGTAAACGAGAAATTTTTTCTCCCACCGGGGAAAAAATTTCTCTTTATATTTTCTGAGTCCTTTGAAGTGTCCAAAAGCTCTTAAGTTCTCATATGCATATCGAATAGTCTTTTCAGCAAGGTTTTCACCTTCTATACCCGAAAGAGGTGCCAGGCCCAGGTTGGCTGAAGTATAACCCTGTTCCTTCATGTAAAGCAGAGTTTTTGCCATCAACAGGTCAAGGACGCCATTCGGTGCATCATGAACCTTTCTTATAAGATCATATGTTGCCTCGCCCTGAGCATAATCCGGCACGAGATTAAGAAACGCATAAACCCTTTCCTCATTATCTTCAACAGTTATTATTGTTTGTTCTTTGAGTATTGCCCTGTCAAAAACACCCTGGGTAAATGCTATTTCTTTCTGATGCATTTCTGAAAGCCAGTTATTTGAAACCATTTCAATTTTTTGAAGCAAACCCTCTTTTACCGGCGGCTGATATATTTTAATATTAAAACCTTCAGAAGTAAGCCTGTTGATTGCACTTCTGGTGGTTTTCATTTTGCCCCCATCCATGGTAAAGGTACCAAGATCTACAATAGCTTCCTCGCCAAGCGGGAAACTCTTCTTCCCCAGATTCCTGTAGAGATTAAGTGTTTGCCCTGGAATACGGTAGTAGATGCTCACAAATCCATTTTTGATACAAAAACGATCAAAATCCTGAACAAGCTTTACCAGTGCTTCATCATCTTTGCAAACAGGATTTTCCAGTATAAATGCAAAGTAACGTGTCATCTTGAATGAGATGAAGCCGTCACGTTCTTTTGATAAAAAAATGAATTTATCGGGATAGGTTTTGAAAAAGTCTAGAGGTGAGTTGCCATATTTTTTGACCAGCTCTTTCGCCATATTAATATCTTCCTCAGTATTATAGGGTTTGGTAAAATAAGGTTTAAGAATACTGAAGAATATAAAACTGATCACAAGCCCTCCAAAAATATAAATTGAATAAAGAAAATGCCTTCCAAAGTTTGTTAAAGGTGTCAATCCACTGTCGTCGAATAAAAAGAACATCTTGAAGACTAGCTTAGCTGAAGTCCATATTTTGAAATCAACACCAAAATGATGTTTATCCATAAAATACAAACCAATAATGCCGTACAGAAGTACAGCCACGAAGCTGTAGAGTAAAACAAAATAACTTATTCGAGTGAGCTTGCGATGAGGTTTTAAAGTATAATGGGTACGTGTGTAAATGAGAGAAACAGCGGCAAGTATAGCAAGAGTTGCTTCTTCCCAGTCGGCTCCTTTGATAAGATGGCCTATGGCTGAAGCCAGTGTAAGAAACAACGCTGTGTACCAGGCTCTTCTCGATCCCTGGAAAAGAAATACGCTAAGAATAATAAGAAGTAATCCTACTACAAGAACAAACTCATTAGTGTTACTGACAAGGGTTCTTGGAAAGAACTCATGTACAAGTTTTAACCTTATTGGAATGGCAGGCGTAATTGAGGAAAGAATATTAACTACACCAAGAATAAAAATTATTACAGGAGCCAATATGCGAAGAAAAATGTTGTTTTTGCGCGAAATGAAACTTCCTATTCCTGCAATAAGGGGAAGCCAGAATTCAAAGAAGCGATAAAGAAGCGTGATCGATGCAGCTGCAATAACCGGAAATCCAAACTGGTTAAGAATAAAAGTAAGCGAGACCTCTATTGCTCCCAATCCGCGAAGAAAAGGAGAAGCTATAAGAATTAGCACCATTATGATATAACCAATAAATGCAGCAGGCCATGAAGGATTAAAGCCAAGTGCTAGCATAGCAACATAAAGATGGACCACTCCAAGTATCTCAATTCCTATTGAGAAAAATAATGTTATCCAAAGTTGCCTGCGGTTTATAGTCTGACTAATCATCTCATCGAGTGTAACAGCAATTGAAGGACGAATTTTTGATAACCACTGGTAGGCTTTTCCCTTTTTTGATATTGAATAAATGAATGCGAAAAAAGCAGCTATCATTGCAATGAGAAAAATGAATCCAAAAACTTCTGCTTTTTGTAACTTATAGGATAACAAGGCAAATCCAAATATAGGAAAGGCTATTACCACCACCGACAAAATACTGAAGAAGGCGAAAAATGTTGATGCCAGATGTACCTGCGATTTGCTTGCTCCACGGCTCTCAACTTCTGCTGTAAAGAATGCCAGGGAGGAAAATCCTCCTGCAGGCAGGAATACACTAATAAAATTGCGCTTAAGGAATAGTCTTAAAGCTACCTTTAGCGGAATCTTTATTCCCATGGATTTATAGCTGCGAATATACATTTCTGCCTGGAATATAATGTATACACAGGTCAGGATGATTCCTAAAGATACATACCATGGATTGCTGGCTGACAGTTGTTCTTTTATCCTGGAAATTTCAAGGTTCTCGTGCCGGATAAAGAAAACAGCCATGCCGATAAGAAACGATGCAAAAATGATCTGCCAGAGAAACTTGTTATATAATAATTTAGAGATGAAAGAATTAGCTTTATTCATGTTGCCAAAACGGTTTTACAATCCTGTATAGTTACTGTCAACCTTCACAGGAGGTTCTGATTTTGAAATTTACAATACTTTTTTCAGAAATCTGTCTTATTCCTGATTATTTCCAGGCTTCTGATAAATTTATTATCCTGTTTTTTTTGATATTCAATATATTTCGTAAATTGATAGGAAATAATTGATTAGAAAGTAATCAAAGTATATAAATCACTTTTAATGACTATATCCAGATGGAAAAATTAATTGCTTGTTGTGGCCTGAATTGTGCCACCTGTGAAGCCAGAATTGCTACCGTAAATAACGATGATGAACTCAGGAAAGCTACTGCTGAAAAATGGATGAAGCTTTATAATGCTCCTGATATATCGTCCGAAATGATCAATTGTACCGGATGCAGGGAAGATGGTGTAAAACTCGCTCATTGCAGTGAATGTGAAGTGCTGAAATGTGTTGTGTCCAAGGGGTACGAAACATGCGCGGATTGTCATGACATGGATAATTGCAATATTGTGGCCATGATCCATAAACATGTACCTGATGCAATACTCAATCTGAAGAGCCTGAACTGAGTACAGTATCATTTAAAATTGTATTTCAGGTTGAAAAATTAATCTTAATGCTTTACCGTTTATGGCAGAAAATGAAAAAATGGTGCTGTCTGACAGGTCCAGGATTCCTGATGATGAATATATCTTTTCACTTTTAGGTGAAAAAGAAGTATTCTGGAAAATGATAATCAATACTTTATCTGATAAATATAGTGATGTTTCAGGCAGCTGGAATTATTATAATGATGGAAAACAATGGCTGTTTAAGCAGGTTCAGAAGAAGAAGACTATCTTCTGGGCAGCGATATTGGCAGATACATTCAGAATTACATTTTATTTTAGTGATAAGGCTCTGCCATTTATTGAAAACAGCGATCTGCCTTCTAAGATTAAAGAGGACTTCATAACGGCCAAAAAATACGGTTTAATAAGGCCTGTTTCGATTAAGGTTCATGATAATATAGATGTTGAAAATGTTATGAAATTGATCGCTATCAAAACAAGAATGAAATAAAGACTTAAAAAGCGATTAATGATTTAGAAGCTATCCGCCTTCCGCCTTCAGCCTTCCGCCTTCAGCCTTCAACATTTTACCTTCCGTCTGTAAGTATAAATACCCCTGTTCAAATAGGCTTTAATCATCTTTCACTGCACCTGTATAACAGGTATTTTTGTGTTAACATATTAACAAAACTATGAATTTAAGGGGTTATGGAAGATGTTTTTGAATTGCTTCAAAAAGATGTGAGGTTTGAAGAAGGCCTGAAGGCATGTATGAATTGCGGTGTTTGTACTGCGATTTGTCCTGCTGCTGAATTCTATGATTATGATCCCAGGAAAATAGTGGATATTGTTCAGAGGAAGGATAATGATGAGTTAATTAGGCTTCTTAAATCTGAAACTATCTGGTATTGCGGTGAATGTCTGTCATGCAAGACAAGGTGCCCGAGAGGGAATACTCCCGGCTATATTATTATGGCGCTCAGGACTCTTTCCCAGAAACTTGGCTATTTTACCGAATCGGAAAAGGGAAGGCAGCAATTTGCAATAAAAAGGACAGTTGGTGAAAATATTTTTAAATATGGTTACTGTGTAGCTGCCTATGCAGTTAATCCCGAGTTGCATCCTGAGCAGGGACCAATTTGGGAATATATGCTTGAGAACACCGATGATATTTTTGAAAGGCTGGGGGGCCAGGTCAACGGAGTAGGAACAGGCCCCCTGAGAAAGATACCCCAGGATGCTCTTGACGAGCTTAAGAAGATATTTGATGTAACAGGAGGGACAGAGCTTTTTGAACAGATAGAAAAACATTCGGAGAGGAAAGCAGCGGAAATGGGCTTGCAGTTCAACAAAGAAGGTATTGATAATGATTATTTTACAGAAGTGTATACAGCCAATAATGGGAAGCACACCACTCATGAAAAACAGGAGGATTAATGAAAAACGAAGGGAAGAAAAAGATATGGGCAGATTATCAGAAAGAGATAGCCGATGATCATTTCTTTTATGTGAGGTCGTGTATACGTCAGAGTTTCTTTCCGGGTTCCGAGCAGTTTTTCCTTCACCTGATGCGGGATGTCCTCGGAAAGGATGTTTATGAAAACCCCTCTCATACAACCTGTACTGGTATAGGCTATCATAGTGATGTAGTACTCTCACAGACGATTATGACTGTGGTGGCACGGCATTTTGCCCTGATGAAAGAAGCCGGATACAAGAACATCGCTATATCGTGTGTGACCTCGTTCGGTATCTACACGGAAATACTTGAGACATGGAAGCATTTTCCTGAAGAACTTGAGAAGACACGTGAATATCTCTATAAGGCAACAGGCAGGGAATTTGATATTCCGGAGAACATGGCTCATACCAGCGATATAATATACAAGTTCAGGGATGAAATTGCTGCCAGGGCAAAAAACCTGCTCGTAAATAAAGAGACGGGAGAACCTCTTAATATAGTAGAACATATTGGGTGTCATTATGCCAAGATGTTTCCTAAGTCGGGTATCGGCGGTGCAGAATTTCCACGTGTACTAAGTGGTATGGCAGAAACCTGGGGAGGGAAAGTGGTAGACTACCCTGAAAGACGTCACTGCTGTGGCTTTGGGTTCAGACAATATATCGTTCAGGCCAACAGAGGATACTCTGTTTCCAATACCGCCAAGAAATTTGCTTCAATGCAACCTTTTAAACCCGATGTAGTAATCACCAACTGTCCTGGTTGCAATATGTTTATGGACAGATGGCAGTATACAATAAAAGAGATGGAAGGTACAACATATGGTGAGGACGGTGAATCGATACCTGTGCTGACATACGAGGAGCTTGCCGGCCTGGTAATGGGATATAACCCCTGGGATCTTGGATTACAGTATCATATGGTCCAGTCTGAACCTCTTCTGAAAAAAATGGGTATCATGTACGATATTGAAGATAAATTCAAGACCAGCGACGGAAGACAAATGCCAATTCCTGAAAATCTTATAAACGTCTGATAATGAATCGTGATGTTATTGTTGTGGGAGGCGGTGTCGCCGGGATGGAGGCTGCTGGACAACTGGCCGCAGCAGGATTGATGGTTACTTTACTCGAAAAGGATAAGAATACAGGGGGCCACCTGGCTAACTGGTATCATTTATTCCCCGACAGACGGAATAGCTCTGAAGTCATTCATTACCTGGATAAAAAGATTGACCATCAAAATATTAATCTGTTAAGAGGTGTAACCATTGAGGAAGTTGAAAAGCACGATGACAAGTTCATAATTAAGACAAGCGGCGGTAAAGTGATCCAGTCCGATGCAATGGTTATTGCAACAGGCTTTGATCTTTTCAGAAGTGAGAAGAAAGAGGAATACGGATATGGTATTTACGACAATGTCATCACTTCTGCGGATCTTGAAAAAAAATTCAGGGAAGGAGACCTCAGGACACATGCCGGCAATATCCCTGGCAGCATTGGAATGGTTCATTGTGTGGGTTCGAGGGATGAAAAATCGGGTAATCTTTACTGTTCAAAGTTATGCTGTGTTACAGCTGTGAAACAGGCCATTGAATTGAAGGAACATCTTCCCGGCTCAAAAGTCTTTTGCTTTTATATGGACATAAGAATGGCCGGGGCAATGTATGAGGAGCTTTATATGGAAGCCCAGGAAAAATATGGGATTAACTTTATCAGAGGCAAAGTATCCGAAGCCGGTGAGACAATAAATAACAGGCTGATAGTTAAGGTAGAAGATACTCTTGCCGGGAGACCTCTTAAAATGGAGCTCGATATGCTTGTGCTGATGGCTGGTATGGAGATATCTGAAGGAAGCATGACTATTGGGAAAATGCTTGGACTTAAAACCGGAGAGAACAGGTTCTTCAGGGTGAAGGATAATCACTTCGGAAGTAACCTGAGTAATGTGAATGGCGTATTCCTGGCCGGCTCATGTACGGCTCCCATGAACATTACGGATACTATATCGCATGCAAGGGCCGCTGCTGCTGAAGTAATTAACTATCTCACGAATGAAAGGTAACTGATGAATAAATTCGGATTCACAATGACCCGTGGCAGGCAGATCGATTATGAATCGAACGATAAAAGTATTGCCGAATATATCTACAGCAAGGAACCCAGCTTCAGGCTCTGTATTGAATGTGGAGGATGTTCAGCAACATGTACTACAGGTAACCTGACTTCATTCAGCCTGAGGGAACTACACATCCTTATTAAAAGGGGTGAGAATGAAAAGGTAAGACAGGCTATAAAAAAATGTATGTTGTGCGGAAAATGTACTCTTGTTTGTCCCCGGGGTGTAAATACGCGTAATATTGTTTTCCTGGCAAAGCAGGCATTTCAAATATATGAAGGTAATGCAGTTTGATCCTTTTATAATACCCTTCAATATCGGTTTGTACTTCATACTCTTCTATGTTGTAGCCAGGAGTGTAATCTGGTTTCGTGATTTATCGCGCCCGGATAAACTTCGTCTTCAACGGGGATTTTTTGGGAAGGCCTTTGGGGCCAGTTTAAAGGAAATATTTCTTGAGGGCCTTATTCACAGGAAGATATTAAAGAATAATCTGCGTCTTGGTTATATGCATATGAGCCTTGCATTTGGATGGTTCCTGCTCATTCTGTTCGGAACCATTGAAGCTGATATTTTCGGATCGAAACATCTGAATGCTCCATATAAAGCTATCTTTTTCAGGTTTTTTAACCCTGAACATGGCAGGATGGGTTTTGAGCGGGCTTATGGGTTTTTAATGGATCTTATTCTTGCATTTATACTTTCGGGCCTCCTTCTGGCTGTTATTAAGCGATTTTATTCAAAAGTGGTAGGAATGAAAAAGACCACGCATCTGAAAGCAGGCGATAAAATTGCTCTTATTTCGTTATGGCTGATTTTCCCCAGCCGGCTTCTAGCCGAGAGTTTTACAAGCGGTGCTTATGGTTCCGGAAATTTTCTTACAGGTACATTAGGTTCCTGGCTTGCATCTTTCCTTCCCGCCCAGCAAATGGCTTATCCATTCTGGTGGCTCTATTCACTTTCACTGGGAACATTTTTTGTACTGCTTCCGGTTACGAGGTACATGCATATTCCAACTGAACTGTTTCTTATTTTTATGAGGAACTCCGGTATCAGAACGGGACATAAGGCGGGTTCATATTCTGAAGTCCAGATACATGCATGCTCTTCATGCGGTATTTGTATTGATGCCTGTCAGCTGAACTTCTCAGCCGGTATAACCAATATTCAGCCGGCATACCTTCTGAAAGGCCTGCGCAAAAACGAGGATGTTTCAGATATTACCTTTAACTGCCTGATGTGTGGCAGGTGCGATCAGAAATGCCCTGTGGGATTGGAACTGTCACCAATAAGGATGATTCAGAGAAGGGGAGGAGAAGGTGAAAATTATTTCAAAAATGTTTATAAAGGCTATCTGCGGAGCAGACAGAATGGAATTGCAGAAAAGGTAAATGGATCGCCATCCTATGATTTCCTTCCTGAAAATGAACCGGGAAAAGTTGATGTCCTGTATTTTGCTGGATGTATGACACATCTTACGCCTTCAATTAAGAACTCGATGATAAAGATTCTTGAATCGTCGGGTGTGAATTACAGTTTTATGGATGCTGATGGCGGTGCCTGCTGTGGCCGGCCACTTATGCTTGCCGGTCAGGATAAGGAGGCCAGGGAACTTATCAATTATAATTCGCAAATAATCTGGAAATCAGGTGCTCATACCCTTGTAACCTCATGTCCTATTTGTTATAAAGTGTTCAGGGAAAGCTATTATCTTGATGTTGAAGTGCTTCATCATACCCAATTTATCAAGATGCTGATTGATGAAGGTGCAGTTAAGATGAGGTTCCTTCGTAAAAGAGTTGTGTACCATACGCCTTGCGACCTTGGCAGGGGTTCCGGCGTGTATGATGAACCAAAAGAGGTATTAAGGCATGTTGCACGACTTGAAAAAACCAAATTCGAGGATGAGAATTCATTGTGTTGCGGAGGGAGCCTGGCAAATTTAAAAATCAGTTCAGGTAACAAAAAAATGATAGCAAAAGATGCTGCCGGTTATTTAACCAAAGGACAACCTGATATTCTTGCCACAGCCTGCCCATTATGTAAAAAAACTTTTTCCGCGGTAACAGAAACGAAGGTTGCGGATATTTCGGAAATTGTTGCTGATGCGCTGATGGAACATACTGTGAAAAAAAATCTGAGTAAACAGCTCCGCTCGATAAAGGAGCTTGCTAATATTTCCTGAATGGAATTTAAATTTCCCTAATTTAAGTTGCATTTCAAAACACTGTATCATTTCCTTATTTCCATTATATACCACATAATATTTGAACATATTTTAGCATTTATTTGTTAAAATATACTGAAATTGTTTTTACAACGTTATAACAAATAATAACTAGAATAAATTTTTGGAAAATGGACAGGAAATTTTTTATGTTGTTGGTATTTGCAGGGGCCGCCTTAATATATTCGTGCAATAATAAAGGTGAGCATGAAATGTTGAAAGACAATTTGGATCAAAACCGAATTTTACAGCAGAAAGACGGAACAATTTCATTAAAAGTTGATAATGCGGCCTGTTACAGCGATAAAATGAATCCTTCCATTAATACTGCGGAATGGAGCGTGGTTGTTTCAAAATCAGGTCGGTTTAATGTCTGGTTGTCAAGTGCCACAAAAGATACAACTAATCTTCAGTATCAGAATTCTGTGTTGCTCAGTTTTCAGGATAACACGCTTGAAGCCCGGCCTACATGTGATAAAATAATACATAACTCGACCGAAGTCTCATATCCGTATTTCAGGGCCGATTCATTTCTGGGATCGATGTACATCCAGGATACGGGTATGTACAATGTTCAGGTAATCAGCG
>Ga0315542_1000565_pt1 | contig 23530 bp, 23 predicted proteins | sample SalMarSW160120MG_FD_202541 | JGI IMG/M metagenome (GOLD analysis project Ga0315542, IMG submission 202541) | Salt marsh sediment microbial communities from the Plum Island Ecosystem LTER, Massachusetts, United States - Salt Marsh Sediment SW1601-20 ... | reverse complement strand
TTGGCAACATGTAAGCCCGATTTAATCGAGCAAGGTCAGCGATTTGAAACATGATCACAAATGCAAAACCGATAGTAATGATCCACCAATATGAAAAGCTGTATACATCTAATTTGACAATTCTTAAAAATCCTACTTCATTGAGTAGGATACCTATCGTCCAACAAATAAATATTACAGAACCAGTAAAAATATGTAGAACTTTTCGTCCTAATTCACTTTTCAAATCATCTACCCATTTGTCTAGAACTTTCTTCTTATATTCATTATAATCTCTCTTTTTCATTAGTTCTGAATCTCTTTTAGAAATTCTTGTATTATATGTTAAAATACCAGCCCAAATTATCATTTCCAAAGAAAAAATTATTGAGCTCCAAAACCATAATAAATTTAGCGTCTCTTGTGTTAATTCTGGGGAGTGAAATTGATATAGAAAAGGAAAAGATAAACCAGCGAATAGGAATAATGTAGCAATTGCTACTTCATTTATAAAAACCTTATTTCTCTTTTTTTCCTTCATATTATTAACAGTATAGAATAGAGTTATAACGCAATATCCAACCATAATTATTGAAGTAGGTAGAAAGAATAACATTAAGACCACTGAATCATTAAAATCTATTTCAGTTTTTTTTTAAGTTTTATATTAACTTTAAATCTCTTGTCTAATAATAATTTCTAAATCCAAATTAATAATAATGTAGTGTAGTCAATAGCTAAAAAATAGCGAATTAAAACATATACTAAGGCACATCCCATTGGAATTAAAAGATTATCTGAGATGTTTACGGGCTTTTTTGTTATTATATCAATAGAGAAAAAAATGGTAGTAAAAATAGTTGCCCAAATAAACCCCAAAAAGAAAATACACATTATAAAACTAGTAATACATCCCGCAATCGTACCTTCCCATGATTTATTTGAATTAAATCTTATTTTATGTTTACCAATTCTTATTCCTACCTGACTCGTCATTAGATCTGCTATTGAACTCATGCCCAGTATTGCTAAAAAAACCATCGGAGGACACATAAAAGAAGCTATCATCTGTCCCAGTGTAAAATAAAGATAAGCACCATAACCTTCTTCTTCATCATCACATAAATAAATTGCGCAAATAAAATTAAACGGAGAACTAAAATATCTTGTTTTTCGCGTGAATTCGATTGAAAACATCAAAATGATAAAACTGTAGAAAAAAAAGAAAAGTAAATAATAGAACCAACCAAGTGAAAACAATACTTCATTAAAACTATCGGGTTGGGTAAAAATTCTGATGTATAGATATAACATATTGTTTTCATCAGGAATCATACCTTCAGTTGATCCGCTGTAATCCTGAACTATAATAGTGCCTATGGACCATAAAATAAATAATCCAATGAATATTGATACGTGTGCTATCTTTCTATAAATATCATTCCTAAGTTTGCTTCTTTTAGCAAACCTAGCCATCATCTTTTCTTTATACCTAGTAAAAGTCTGAATTTTAAAACCAAACTTGAGGATAATATAAACTAAGGATGAAATAGATATTATGATTAAGAATGAAAGAATAGGTAATCCTAGTGACAATGAGAATAGAGATAAGCTCAAGGAATGTGAGGATACATCCTGAAACATTAAATTGAGAAAAAGTAAAATGTGAAATAGTACAAATGAGAGCCCAAGGAAGCCAACCAAATTTTCATAGAAAGCAAATTTAGATGAGAAATGCATGTAAAGAAACAATATTAAAAGATAAGAAATTAGCAAAACCAAATACCAAACTAAAAATTCAATCATGAGTTCCTCAACAATTAAATCTTTCTATAAACTAAATTAATTGAAAATATGGTATTAAATCCTCGTATTTTATACAAATTAAATATCTTAGATTTTTAAAATGACTAAAATAATATTAGCTTCAAAATCAATCGATAGAAAAGAAATTTTAAGACGATGCAAGGTTTCTTTTGGAACTCTTACAACTGATATCGATGAAGAACCCTATAAGACAAAAATTAAAGATGGATTCAAACTTGTTAAGGAATTAGCTAAACAAAAAGTACTGAAAGCAAAAGAAGAATTAATAGCTAAGGAAAAAAAGGCTATTATAATTGCGGCAGACACCATTGTTATGTTGCAAGGTCAAATCATAGGCAAAGCAAAGAATAATAACCAAGCATTCCAGATTCTTAAGAGTTTACAAGCAGAAACTCATGATTTAATAACTGGAGTTGCTATAACTCATACATTTTTCCCTAAATTGATAATTGACTGTGATTCTACCTTAGTCGAATTCTCTCCTCTTTCTGATGATGAGATTCGAGAATATTTAAAAACTAATGAATGGAAGGGTAGGGCGGGAGCCTATTCCATAATGGATAAAGCAAGTTTTTTTATTAAATCAATAAAGGGGTCTCCTTCAAATGTTATGGGGCTGCCCGTGCATAAATTGTATCAAATCCTTAAAAAGGAATTCAATATGAATCTATTCAAGTACTAAATATATCAAAATAGCTTTAATCCATGGTTTTTATGGTTTTTAAGGTTTCATAAAAAGTTAACATTTTTTTCATTTTAAATATAAGCTCTTGGTAATAAAGCTTATCAGCATAATCATGATCAATTAATTTTTGCGCTATTTCAATATTGTTCTTATACCTATTAATTTTGTCCTCAATCACAGATTCTTAGAAAAGGGCACACTATTAAAAGGTGAAAAATATTGTGATATTACATTAGTTTTTAATCGTTCATTTTTTTTTCAATCAATCTAAACAAGGTTCCCCACATGTAATCGTCCTCTCTCTCCTTTACTTCAAAATTGTTCGTGCCCAGCCAATCTCTTAATGCTTTTCTCGTGTTATTATCATATTTATCGTCGATTTCTCCCTTGTAAAATCCATCTTTTTGAAGTAATTTTTTCACTAATTTTAGAGAACTTCCCTCAAGTTTAACTATATCTTCAGGATCATCTCTTTTGAGCAAGCACATATCATAAATCTCGAAAATTTTTTTTAACTCTTTGATGGGTTCTGTATGTTCATCCACTCTAATATCAATATATCTATCGGTACCACCATCATATGCACCTTCTTTCTTTACTATTAGAATCGCAGCAGATTCCTTTCCCCTCCTGTCACCTCCGTTCTTTTGTGCCATCTCTAAAGCAGCAAAAAACTTCTCAACTAAATCCCCAGAAGTATTCTCATAAGCATCGGCCATTCCTTGAATGACTTTTTCAGATGCTAAAATATTCCCTTGGCAAGCAAAATGTTTCCCAACGATATGACCTGCCCACTCTAAGCAATTTTTTCCAGTAAACGACGCAACATTTCCCTTCATATCGACGATGCCGACTTGTCTTTCTTGCATTAGATCATCATCCTTAAGTAGTCGCTCTAATACTTCGCTTGCTTTTAACCCCCTCTTTAATAAATCCAACCCTTTTGGCCCGTAACTGGTATTCGCTAATGCCTGAGTTGCAATAGCACCCACGTTTGCATTCGCAAAAGGAACTACCGATCCCACAGCAACAAACTTAGATTGGACTGCTACACCCCATTCTTGTTTTTTTGGATCGTATGCCACAATTGAAAATGTCATATGGTATCATTTGTGTAATATTAAATAACTTTTACTTGAAATTGTCGTTTATTATATGAAAAACATTTTTCTATGATGAGATATAATAATACAAATAATTTTCAAATTGGTGATAAAAAATGACGAGACATTATAAGAATGAAGGGATCATGAAAGTTCTGACAATTCTTGGGGGAATTGTAGGTCTTTTAACCGTTATTCTCAGCTTGACCGCTTATAGGTCATATACATATGGATTCGTTGGCCCCCTAACTGGACTTGATATCGTGATTAACGTAATTGTAGGAATAATAGTCAGCATCATAACTATTTGGGCAGGATTAAAACCAAACAATCCAATTCCTTTTCACTGGGTTATGTTGATAATTTTAGCAGTATTATTAGTCGTGTTTGGTGGGGGAATCTGGGCATGTGTATTGGTTATAATAGCTGCATTAATCGGGATTGTTGAAGATCTCTAATTAGTTTTTAAATCTTTATTTTTTATTTTTTTGTTTTTTCCAAGAAATAGGTTACTATTTCTTCAGCAAGGTTAACGTCTGTGACTTTTTGTAATGCGGTAAATCCAGGTATCGAATTCACTTCTAATACTTGAAGTCCGTGTTTGCTTTCTATAATATCTACTCCTGCTATTTCTGTTTTTGTGATCATTGCTGCTTTTTTTGCGAGATCTTCCAAATCTTTCGTAATTTCTAACGTTTCAACATTCGCACCAGCATATACATTTGTTTTCCAATTATTGCTTTTTCGATACATTCCTGCTACGGCTTTATTTCCTAAAACTAATATTCTAATGTCTCGATTATAATGTTCTATGAATTCTTGAAGATAAAAAACTGTATTTAGTTGTGCTAAGGAATACATTACGTTTTCAGCAAATGCTTTGTCATTAATTCTTGTAATTCCTATCCCTTTCGAACCATAAAGTGGTTTTAAAACAATATCTTCCCCTAATTCTTCAAAAGCTTCTAAAGCATCGGAAGCTTCTTCACAAATTATAGTTTTTGGAGTCGGTATATTATTGTGCTCTAAAAAAATGGAGGTAAGAAATTTATCACTTGCTATTTCAAGTGATTCACGAGAATTTATCAACTTAATACCATATTCTTCAATTGCACTTAATAAGTCAAGTCTAAAAAAAATCTTCTGAGTTGGTGCTGCTCCAAATCCCCTAACTAATGCTGCTCTTGGCTTCAAATGATCAAAAGTTTCTTTAAAGCTTTTAAGGTTTATCTTAACTCTCACTTTTGACGGAACAAAATAATCAAGCCTATACCCTCTTTTTTTAAATTCTTCTGATAAAATTTTTATCTCTGGATCACTCGGATTGGGTGTTATGATCATCGAATGCATGAATAATTCCTCTGATTATAATTAATTAATTCAATTACCACCGAATAAATAAATTTAAGTTTTTTAAATTCATATATGAAGTCAATGCACTCCGATGATAAAGAAATTACAGCAGAAAAACTTACTCAAATACTCATTAAATTACAAGATCTCTACCATCAAAAGAAAGAGCAACTGGAAGCCCTTCATTTAGAGATTAATGAATTACACTCAATTATAACTAAACTTACGGCATTAATTTCAAATCAATCTTTCACGAGTGCGGACTTATTATATTCTAAATCAAATATAACAAGCGAAAAAACCTCAGATGATTACTTTAAAGAAAACGTTTCTGAGGAGGAATTCAAGGGCACGCAAATAAAGAGGAAAATTTTTTCAAAGGAAGATGACGATCAAGAAGAATTACTTTGCATTTTAAATTTTAATGATTTTAAGAAACTTGATATTAAATTTATCGAACCTGACCAGAGAGAAATTAAAGAGACTTCAGAAGAATTTATTAATCTCTTTCTTAAAGAGGCTTTAGTAAAAATAAAAGAAACTAATCCTGATTTAAGTATAGAATATGATTTTATAAAAAATTCTAACATCATTGAAAGTATCCATATCACTAATTTGACTAAAATAGATGATTATGATTTAATTACTGAAAAAGTTCAAGAGCTTTTGTCCTTTAATAAAGCGAAATTAGCTTAACATCTCTTGAACTAATTATTATATTCAAACTGATTTGAGAATTATATTCCGATATTATAACTATTAATTAAAATCCAAAAAATTAATTATTCAGACTTTTTTATTATATCTATCAAAAAGCTAAAAGTGTGCGAAAGTTGGCGAAGAAAAAGAAATGGCTTATTATGCCAGTGATTCATTCGAAATATAATGATCAAAATTTAGAAGATGCACTTGTTAATAAAGCAAGAGATCTTTTGAGCAAGGAACAAGGAGATGTACCGTCCTTTATTTTTCTTTCGGGAAGTTTTTTTGATATAAAGGGTTTTGCTTATACAGGTTTACGGGCATGGAAAGGAGCAGCAAAGCCCTCAAGTTCTGACGCTGGAAGGCGTCCTTTATTAGAAGCGACTTTTGCCTCACTTTCAGTATATTTAAGTTCATTACTTGCATTACAAGCAGACTTTTTCTTTGCTTATGATGAAATAAAGGATATTTTACTTAATAAGAAAAGAGAAGATTTATGGTCTATCGTATCTGAGAAGCTTCCATTTATATCATTACCTCCGAAGGAAATGTATGGAAATCAAGTATCACCGATATCCCCTTATTACGTGATAGAACAAGATGATGAACTTATTTTAGGCGAAATTTATCCATCAGCCTATTTGACTAAGGTTATCGATTCAATTAAAACTAGATTTTTTGTATTTTTTCAATATCAAGGATATTCTGCATTTGGATTTTTTGACTCCCTTCCCGATAGGTCTAATTTTGGATTTGAAGAAAAAGCTAAAGATTTTAATGAGGAACCAACATCTAAAAACTTAATCAAATATGCAGAGAATGCTAAGAATCTAAAAGAAGTTCTAATTGCTTTAATTCACTCTCATAATAATGCATTTCTTGAACAATTCCTCATCACTGATTATGAATTATTATTAAATAAACTATTGGAGGGCGCAGTTTGACCAATATTGGGCTCTTAGGAGATATTTCTGTTGGAAAAACTTCAATATTGAGATTATTTGTTAGATACTTGAATAAGGGAGATATTGAAAAAGTCGAAGGGGGAAAGAAATGCACTCCTGTCAAAACTGATTTTAGTGGAGAAGCTACTGTACCAGGCGGAGAAAAAGAAGATGCATTAGATGAAAAAGAAACAAAGACCATACATCCTAATAGAGTAGTGTTTCGAGAAGACGAATCTGGCAGAGCACATACAATATTTGCCCCTGGTGGTGACAGACAGAGAGCAGTTGTAAAAATGGGGATCATTACAATCTCTCGTATAGCAACACAAATCATAGCTGTATTTTCATTAGATAGAGATATGGATAGACAATTTGAATTTTTCAACGATGTCAGATTTTTTCCAGATAAAATCTATGTATGTATTAATAAAATTGATTTACTTGAAGGAGATCGAGATAAACAGCTAGAAAATATTCAAAAACGAATCTCTGAATTCTTCCAGAAGAGAAAAATTAAAGTTGAGGATTATTTCATTACTTGTGGGGAAACAGTAGATAATTTTCAAGACGTTGAAGAATTTAATGATCATGTAGCTGAAATGATCTTAAAAATTACTACTCAATAAATCATTTTATTTCATCCTTCATCATTAATACTATATTATTATATAATCTTTCAATGTCTATTTGATACCCTATTAAAGGAGTTAGTTCTACACTTCTATTTTTTGAATTAATTGAGATATAACCTTTAGTTTCTAAGGCTTTTAAATCGCTAATTAAATTTTTCTTCTTCCTTATCTTTTTGATTTCTTGGATAGACGTTTTTCCTCTATTTTTTAAACAACATGTCAAAGTACAAAATAAAGTTGCTGCTAAACTAGGATGTTCGTTAAAAGGATTAGCTCCAAAGAACTCTGTTATTTCATTTTTAATAGATAGATACCAATGAGAATTGAGTGGATTATAATTTATCTGGAATCCTAGGGGATCTATATAATTTGAGAGTTTAGTCATTACGTTATTAAACACGAAATTCTCCGCCTTCTTTCCTGGATTTAATCGATCTATAATTTCTTCTCTTGTAGCCCCAAACTCGTGGTGACTCCCACGCTGGCTTAAGAGATACATCAATATTGATATTTCATTCATTTAATTTTCCTCATTGATAAACGAGATTTTTTTCTTTATTATATTTAATGATCCCTAATTGAATTAGATGCAATATATACACAAAATTCTCATAGATTTTAATTTGATCCCTTTCATGAGCAAATAAATCTTCAAATTTACAAGGTAATAAGTAAGAAATTTGGTCAAAGTATATTTGCATTTTTTCAGTAAATTCATGCTCTGGAACATTTAGTAAAAAACTCCCTTTATGATCTTGAATTTGGAGATGTTCTATTCTTTCAATTGATTTTCTTTCTTGACTATATCTATTATTACTATAATTCAAAAATTTTAGAGACATTGATTCAAGATAAAATATTTTCGTCCAACTCTTCATTAATAAGGAAGCAATTAATTCATCTGATGGGTTTTTTTCAATAAATTTAGTGAAAATTTCATCATCTTGAAGTGCATTTAATAATTTTTGAAGTTCTTCAAACTTTTGGGAGAGTAATCCACAAGCTCCCTCAAATGGCTTGGAATATTTAATAAGATTTACCATATTTAAAGTATTTTTTAGCTCTTGAAAAATTGGACTTAATTTTAAATCTATAAGAGATAATTTTCCAGAAAAAACATCATTTTTGATTTGTTCAATCTGATTAATTATATCCGTTGGATTATCATCATTTACCATGCGTTAATCTTCCTCCACGATGATTTTTGGATTGAAAATCGTGGAAATATCTTCTTTTCCTACCCTTGCAACACCTATGATCTTGTCTGCCAATGAAAATAGAGCTTTTGATGAGCTTGGCAAAAATAAAATTAGTTGGTTTTGCGATCCTTCAAGAGTAGACTGTATCATTTGATAACTAATTTCGGTATTTTTTTCGTCTAAAAACATGGCGGCTTCATCGAACATGCATAAAGGGGAAGGTCTGATCTCTTGTAGTGATAAAATAAGACAGATTGAAATCATTGAAATCTGCCCTCCACTTAAAGCAGTGCAAGATTTTAATTGATCCTTTGATACTGCGGCCTTAATATCTATTCCAAGGGTTTCAAAATCACCTTGCAAATTTAATGAACAATAGGTTTTAATCCCAGATGATTTGAATTTATTGTTTATACTAAGCTCTAAATTCTCCAATTCTGAGTTATATTTAGCAAAGTAAGTATCTTCCATTTTTTTTTCCAAGTTTAAAGCAGAATTTATATCTTCCTTGAGAATCTCTTGATTTTTATTTAATTCCTTTAAACTTGAAAGAATTTGCTCTTTTTCAATTAATAAAGTTTCATCAACATCTAGATATCCTAATAATTCTTTATCGATATTACGTAGCTCATTTTTAATCTCCTCGAGTGGTCTAATATTCTCTTCACCTTGAAGTTTTTTATTCCCGAGTTCTTCGTCAATTCTTTTCAAATCAAATTTAGTCGATTCAATTTTGTTTTCTAAATTTTCTAATGCAAAATTTTCATGCCCTAGTTTTAACCTCAATTGATTCTGAGATTGTTCTATTTCGTTCTTCTCTTTTACTTGTAAGCTCTTAATCTCCTTTTTATGAGCTAGTTTCTCTTTAATTGAGTGAATTTCTTCTTTAACTTTCTCTAAGTCATTAAATATCGAAAAACTTTTTTTATCAGCTTTCTCAAAATCATCTTTTTTTAGCTTGAATTCATTCTCAAGGTTATTTTGTTCATTTTTACGTAATAGTATTTTTGTATTTAACTCATTTCTTAACTCTTCAATATCTTTTCTGTCAATTTCTAATTTTTTTAACCCTGTGCTTAAATTTTCTAATAATCCCGGAATTTCAACAATTCTAGTTTTCCATTTTTTATAATTAGGTTCAATTTGAGCATTTAATTCTTTCAATTTAACTTGATTTGCATCTAAATCGGTTAAAAGCCTTGATTTTTCATTTTCTAAAGAGAATATTTTTTCGTAAATCTCATTTCTTCTCTCATTTAATCGCTTTTTTTGATTAAAATTATAAAGAAGATCGTTAAATATCTCTTTTTTATTAAAGATCTCTTTTAGCTCCTTATCTTGTTTAGCGATCATAGATCTTAATTGTGCTATATTTTCATCTAAGCTTTTAATTTCTTTTCCAATTAAGTCAATATGTTCTTTTAAAGTTGCGGAACTTAGAAAGCCCTTTAATCTTTTAAGAAATGGAGCTTCAAAAACATGCTTATAAGAACTTATTTGCTCGCCCTTAACTGTAACACAACGTCCTCTAAAATTTGTATTTTTATAAATTTTTTGGGCATCATCAAATTCTTGAATTACCAGACAATTTCCCACTTTGGAATACAATACTTTTCTAATATCTAAATCATTATTAATCACTTCAATTAATTCAGAAAGATATCCAATAATTCCTGGAAAATCAATTTCTCTTAAAGGAGAGATTAAATTCTTCTTTGGGAGATATAAATTACAGAATGCGTTTAATCTATCCTTTAAAACTTTTAACTGGCTAAACGTCTGCCAATCTGAAGCGATAAATCCAAATAAGACTTTTTCTCCCATAATTGATTCAATAGCATAGCTGAGTTCATCATTATACTTTAAATAGTCAATAATAGGCCCCTTGACCTTTAGATGTTGTTTTTGGATTTCTTCTTTTAAGATAATTATATTTGTTGGGATAATCACCTTACACTTGTCAAACGATTGTTGAGCTTTTCTTAAACTCTCTAACTTTTTAGATTTTCTATTTACAAGCTTATTCATTTTCGATTCTTTATCAAAAATTTCATCAGAGATTATGGATATCTGCTTATCAAAACTTCTTAATAATTCTTTAGAGGGACTCTTTAGAAACCATTCATTCTTTTTAAATTTCTCTTCAATATCTTGTAAACTTTGAAAGATATCATTAGCATCGCTAGTTAGATCTTTGATTAACCCGTCTTTTTCTTCAATTTTTGATTTATAATGGCTCTCTTGTAAAAGTAATCTCTCGTAATTTTGATATTTCTCTTCATTCCTAATTATCTTACTACTAAGTAAATTTTGTTCTTGAATTAATTCATTGATCTGCTTTTTAATGTCAGTTTGTCTGGCCTCGAATTCTTCAAGTATCTTCTCTGATTCAATTTCTTCTGTGTTTAACTTTACGATTTCATTATCTTTTGCTTTTATTTGTTTTTTGATTGTCTCTATCTCTTGTTTCTTGGAAAGCTTTTCCGTCTCCCAAGTTTGAACTTTTTTTAATAAATCGCTTTCAAAATAAGATAATCTCCCAATTTCCTCAGAGTCAGAATTAATTTCAGTTTCCAGACCATTTATATTGATTTGGATTTGATGAAGAAGGTTCTCACTGTCAATTATTTTTTTTTTAAAACCCTTAATTTTGGATTTAAGAGAACCCAATTGATTTTCAAACCTACTAATTATTAACAAAATTTCTTTTCTATTTGCCCATAAAAGTTCATCTTGTAATTGCTTTTTTGTTTTAATTAAAATTTGTTTTTTATCTAATCGTTTAAGTTTTGGTAATATGTTTTCTAATGTTCGATTAAGTGCATTCCGCTTACTTATCATTGACCTAAAATTAAGCTCTAATTGTTCTAATTTTGTTTTCTGTTTTAATATATCTTCTCTAAGGTTTTTAAGTCCAATTCCTTCCTCTAAAAATTTGCATAACTCATCAGGTTTAAGATTTTTTATCGCATCAATCTTTCCCTGACTAACAAAGGCAAAATGATTATCGGGATTAATGTTTAAATTAGAAAATATTTCTTGTACTTCTTCGGCTGAAACCTTCTTATAATCTGATTCAAAATCCTGTTTTAATTCATAATAGGGAGATCTCCCTTTAATCACAATCCTTCGAAATCTTATGATTTTATCATTGAGTTCTAAATGAAGTTCAACCATGGCATGTTCTTGACCATCTCTAATAAAATCAGACCACTTTTTATATCTATCATCTCTTTCATTACTTCCAAAAACAAATTTGATAGCTTGATAAATAGATGTTTTTCCTGACCAATTAGGACCAATAATAAGAATTAACCGTGGATCTTGAGCAGTTGATAGACTTGATAAATCTACCTCGTCTTTTCTGAATGATAAAAAATTCTCTAAAATCACTTTTTTAATTTTAACCTTAAAAGGAGGGTTTAAATCTATTAAAGTTGATTTTTGTTCAATCGTTGTTATTCATCTCTAAATTCCAAATGCTTGCTTTATTTGTTCAATCCTCTTTTTAGCTTTCTCTAAAGTGATTTGGGCTTTTTTAGGATCATCTTGTAGAATAAAATTATACTTTGCAAGTAATTGTAATTCATTAGGTTCAAGAGTTTCTCTTTTTTTCAACTTCTCCAAAATAATCATTAATTCCGCATAATTTTGTGAAGCAGCATCCTCATAGAGTTGATTAAGTAGAAACTGAGAACCACTTTCTTTTTTCACTTTTAACATTAAATCATCAATGAGTTCGTTTACAAAAACTTGTTCATTTTTGTCAGTTTTAGGTTTAGGAAGCTCATTTACTATTCTACTGTTCTCATTTGAATTTAATGATTTAGTAGTTGGGATAAATTCTTCTGAATCTATTAAATCTCGAAGTATTTGAGTTATTTCATTAGACACATCATTTAAATCAGAATTAAGATACTGCTTAAATATAGCCAGGTTAAGAAGTTGTTTCAGATCTTTTACTTCCCAATTATTGGTAATTTCGGCCAAATTCTTTATTTCAAATACAATTTTTGGATACTTCTCAGAAATAGTTGATAAGAATGATAGTCTTTCTTCTTTTTTTAACGTGGAAATTCGTATAAATAGATCAAATAATTCAAATATGTGAGTAGAATTATCATAAATTTCTGGTAGATTATGATTTATCCAAATAAAAAATGAACCATGATCCAAAAAGGAATAATTAATTGGCTTTTTTAGGAAATGTGATAAAAAACCCTTCATTAAATTATGATTCTTTAAAGTTAAGTCTTCTGATTGTTCAAATATTATTAAGTTTTTTATTTTATTTCGATCAGTCGAATCATTTTGTTTCCTATCATCAGAATTTCTTTCAATAAGAGTCCATTCGATGATCTCATTAAAATTGTCATAAAATTTATTCAAATCTCGGAGAATTATTTCATAATTAAAGTCCACAAAATTTATATTATAGTTTTTTGCTATAAGTCTGAAAAAATCATTAATATCAGTTCCATATCCAATATTGATAAGTAATGCTCCTTTTGGATAAATATATTGTTTTACAATCTCATCATCATCGTTAATCATCATTATTTTTAAATAATTAATTATCTCTTGGTATTTTTCCCTAAAAAAGATTTGATCTTGAGAGATATCGATATCGCTTGGATCAGAAACACAAATGTATTGAGATAAATTTAATTGACTTTTATATTCGTCCATAATAATTTTATCACTTCTATATTTACATGATAACTTGAAAATAAATATTTAGTGGTTAAGACGGTACAATAAAATTGATTTAGCAAAATTAGGAGCCTAATTTATTTCTTCCTTGCTATGCATGCAAAAACTTTCCCCTTTTAACTTATAGGCGATAAATATGCTACATTCTGGACATCTACACCCATTATTTTGGAATTCTTCCAATGGTTTTGTAGTTTTTCCTCGAGAACAAAATAGTAGATGGGGTTCAAATTCATTTAGTCGGTTTGGTTTAAACGAAGGGCAAACAAAACAAAATTTTCTGCACTCATTAAGAATTTCTTCTAAATCGGGAACTTGGTTAGGCATAAAAAAATGTATCTCTATTTGACATAGGATAAATTAGAACTTGATATAAATTTGATATTTATAGTTTATTAGATCAAAGTTGTAGTAGGTAGCCATATAAGGTGGCTTGAATAGAATTTTATCAAAACTCTTATTCAAAATTTAAAAATTTACAGGTTTGATTTAATAGTTTGTTTAACATATCTAAATTTAACGAATAATACGTATATTTCCCTTTTTTCCAACCTCGGATTAAGTCAAGTTTCTCCAATTCGCGCAAATGATGAGAAATTGATGGTTGAGATTTATCTAAAATAGCTTCTAATTCACAGACACATCTATCTTTTTCTTTCAATACATTAATAATTATCAATCTTTCAATATTGCCCATTATACTAAGAAAATCGAGAGTTCGATTTAATCTATCACTATATCTTAAATCCTTTCCCAATTCCTGTAACTCTTTGAATAAATTATCAGTATCGGTACAAGTATCACATGAACATAACATGTCTTTAATCTTGGATTGCCTTTTCGCTTTAATCTTAAAACACCATTATAAATATTGAAATATAGAGCGGTTAATATTAAGATAAAAGTTTTGAAATTATAAAAATTTTATTCAAATAAAATGAAGTTGATTCAAATCGAAATGCTTTTATTTTACACTAAATTCTAATATATCAAGCTCTAAGATAAGGATTTTTATTTTAACAAAGTATGAAACAATTTAATAGCCTAAATTGAGAATTATGGTTGAAGAAGAATTTGAAAAAGAAGTATTCGATGAAATAGAAATTGATGAGCAAAAATCGCGTAAAATCAATTATTTTGAAAAATTTTTACCTCTTTGGGTCGGGATTTGTATAATAATAGGATTAGCTCTTTCTCAATTTATTCCTCGGATTAGCCAAGTGATTGATTCATTACAGATTGGAGGCATCTCAATTCCTATCGGTATTTGTTTATTTTTAATGATGTATCCTGCCATGCTTAACATACAAGCATCTGAATTGAAAAAATTAGGAAAAAATCCAAAACCAATAATTTTGACTTTAGTTTCAAATTGGCTTGTAGCACCTTTCGTTGGTTTAGCCATGGCTTCTATATTTCTTCCGGGAAATTCTGGAGCGATGAGACAGTTAACAGTCGCTGTCATATTATTATCTAGTTCACCTTGTACTGCTATGGTTTTAGTCTGGGGTTGGATGGCAAAAGGTAATCAAGAACAAAATGTGGTAAATACAAGTTTAAACACGGTTACTATAATCTTTGGTTATGTTGGAATGGTTTCGCTTTTAACGGGGATTAAAAATATTCCAATAGACATTTGGCTTTTATTAATTTCCTTAATCATCTTTATAGGACTTCCATTATTTCTAGGAATCATCTCTAAGAAGCTTATTGTTACGAAAAGGGGTATAAATTGGTTTAATGATTCATATCGACCTGCTGTTGGTAAGATCTCAATATTTGCACTTCTCGTGACTTTGATTGTCTTATTTTCATTAAACGGAGATGCTTTACTTAATAATCCTGATTTACTAGTCTTAGTTTCCATCCCTCTCTTAGTTGGTTTTTTAATTGTTGTTGGATATAATGTTCTTGTGACCAAAATATTCAAATTGAAATACAAAGAAGCTGTAATCACAGTTATAATTGGTTCATCAAGTCATTTTGAAATTGCTATAGCAACAGCAATCACTATGTTTGGTATTGGTTCCGTGGCGGCATTAGGTACTACGATGGGGCTTTTTTGGGAAGTCCCTGTAATGCTTTCAATAGTATATTTAGGTAGATACCTGGGCAAAACTGGTTTTTGGAAATCAGATTAAAATACCATTAGTACAGAACATAATTAAACATTAGAAGTGGAATGTAATGGCAGTAACGTATATGAAAAGGTTAGAAGAAGAACCTGACACCTATGATGAAAAGTTTACGAATTTAACTAAAGGCATAAATCTTGAAGTATTTGAATGGATTTTAGGAAATTTAGATGACGATGATAGCTCTATACTAGAGGTAGGATGTGGAACTGGAAAATTATCAGCAAATATCGCACATAGTTCGAAAAGAAATGTGATTGCAATAGATCAGAATATTGAAATGATTAATCATGCTATGAAAGAATATCCAACTGAAATTGAGGGAACACTCCTTTACCAATTAGGAAGTTTCAAAGATCTCCCAGTGAATGAGAATTCTCAAGATATGATAATAAGCACATTCATGATATCCGAGTTAAGACCATTAGAACAACAAATTTTCCTTCGAAACGCATGGCAAGTACTGAAACCTGGGGGGAAGCTAATTATTGCAGCAGAATTTGTTCCCATGAGTATTTGGCGGTTAGGTTTTAAAATCAAGCGCTGGAGATTTAAAAAGAAATTGAGAAGGTTAAAAATAAAATCAACTAAACTAGTTAAATACTTTTTGGATTACATAGAACCAATCGGATTCAACATAATCAAGAAAAGAGAATGGAAACATGGTTCTATCCAAGTTCTCGAGTTGGTGAAGAATCATAAGATTTCTTCAAAACCTGGTTATTATAAACCTCTACAGAAAAAATATATGGGAATTTCATCACAATTGAGAATTTATAGGTGTACATTAACAGGACAAGTCGATAGAGTTCCCATTCAACCCGGTATATATCAATCTGGAAACCCTAACAGATCTTCACCTGTTTTGGTCACCGCTAATTATGATTTTACTTATATTAAATTAATGCGAGACCTTAGGCGTATTGATGCTTGGATTCTAGTTTTAGATACTGATGGAATTAATGTATGGTGTGCCGCAAGAGGTGATGATTTTGGTAATAATCAACTCATTGAGGCTGTTGAAGCTACTGGAATTCAAAATTATGTTGATCATAAGACATTAATTTTACCTCAACTTTCTGCAGGTGGTATTTCAATACCAAAATTACCAAAACAATTTCCGTTTAAAATAAAATATGGACCTGTTTGGTCAAAGTATTTACCTAATTATATTGACGAAAAACCATCCAAAAAGCCCGATTATATGAAATTAGCTAAGTTTAATTTGTATCATCGAATACGAGCTGGAACCACACACACGACCTTTTTGTTAAGAAAAATTTTCATTTATCCATTATTACTCGCATTTATAGGATTAATATCTTCTCTTTACTGGACTAATAAACTTACGTGGCTGGTTTACTTTTTATCTTGGATAATCATTTCAAATGGAATCATCGCAATACTATTTCCATTATCTAATTTCACGAGAAAATTCATATTAAAGGGAACATTTTTTGGCATATTGAATTTGATCTTACTTGGAGCTATAACAATGCTTTTTCATCAATCAATACTATTTACAATTCTTAATTTACCATTTATCTATTGGGTTTCATTCTTTTCAACAATGTCCTTTAGTGGGTATACTATGGCAACCGCTCCAAGAGAGATCCAGGGAGAATACCCCACATTCAAGAAGATAGATAAGATCTTAATGATTATTGCGATAATTTGTACAATAATTGGTATATTAATTTATTAAATCAAATATTATAAAATTAGAAAAAAAGGTGGTAAATAATGACAGAAATGAAAGAAAATACGTGCTGTACTCCCACTACAATCATTCAACTTCCAAAAATTTGGGTAAACGAATCGATATGTACTGGTTGCGGATTATGTGCAGAAGTTTGTCCATTTGGGCTCCCTCAAATGAGAAAGAATGGAAAATATGGCATTTCTGACGTAAATTCTTGCACCGAATGCAGTGCTTGTCAAAGAAATTGCCCAGTTGCTGCTATCACTTTATCTGAGCAAAAAGGATGTGGATGTCTTTGGGATGCCCGATATCGAATAAAGAATAATAATAAATCCTGTTGTGGATAAAAGAGGCGAGTGAATTTTGGACGAACTAAATGAAATTAAACGAAAAAATGTATCTGCAGATACTCATACTGAAAATCTAGAGCCCTCAAAACTTCAAGTTGATATTTATGTGCCCCTAAATGCTTGTGCTTGTGAATGGTCACAGTTTATGAACTTGATTTTTTCTGCAATAACACCCTACATTAAGTGTATTAAACATGAAACGAAATCATTGGATTCCGAGGAAGCTAGGGAAATGGGATTATTCAATAAATGTGTATTAATCGATAGAGAAAAAAGATATACCACATCATATGCTCTTAAACGAGATCTGCCAAATATATTGAAGGAAAAAGGATTACTATAATCATTCAGAAAAGGGGTGAAATTATTAAAAAAATTAATTTTGATATAAGCATTCCAATACAAGGTCTCCAAAAAGGCAAAAAATTCACGGTTCGAGTTAATGATGATGCAACAATTATAGAAGCACTCGCACTGGTTGATAAAATGGATCATGAGAATCCAAGCAATTCGATTTTTCCCTTATATGATGGATATATCCATAATTATTTGCAGTTATTTATAAATCTTGAAACCGAAGAATTTTATGATGATGTTGGAATATCTGCTTATGGACCCGATAAAAATGGATTCATGCGGAAGTTCAATCCTATCCGAGACAACATTCATTTCATCTTATATCCAGATAGCTCAATCCAACTCCAACCAGATGTGGGATGTTGATGAGAAAAAGTGAAAAGTCGACTGAATTTTAGCAAATTTAAAACATTAATACGAAAAAAATTCGGTAAAAACAATGAATACTTTGCTCATTATCTTAAAAAATCATGAAATTTAAGCTATCGAATGATCTCTTTCAGAAATTTTAGTGAATGAGTGACAAAAGGATTGCGTCCTTAATGCTTAAAAAAAATCCATTATGAAATTTAGTGTTCTTTGTATAAAAAATAATATTAATCTTAAAATAGGGTATTCATGCTTATATTTTTGTAAAGATGGATTCTTTTACTCATTTTTTAATAGGCCTCTTAATAAGTAGCTTTGCACTCAATCGTTTTGGAATCGGCATGGTGCTTTATTTGAGCATTATGGCCATAACTCCTGATTTTGATGTGATTTTTGAGTCGTTTAAGTTCATACGTCGACATGTAAATTTAGCACATAAGGGTATATCACATTCTTATGTATTCGCGGTCGCAATCACAGCGATGACGGGGGTTATATTCTCATTTTTTACACAAATACCTTTTTTATATGTTTGGCCACTTGGTTTTTTGTTTTACTCTCTGCATATTACCTTAGATTTCTTAGCAGCATCGAAAACACCGATATTTTATCCAATCTCCAAAAAAAGATATCGTTTTTTCATCGATCGGGCAATAAACTTTTACATGTTATTAATCTCCTTCAGTATTATGTTATCATACGTGATAATATTTTTTGTTTGGCCAACATTTAATCTTATTGTATTTTCCTATTATGTAAGTGGATTTTATATAGTTTACTTTGCATGGCGTATAGCAATGAAAGTATATTTTAAGATTAAGCTACCTGCTTCACATAGTTTCATACCTGGAATTACTCCCTTTACATATTATATCTATTCCACTAACACGAAAAACGAGGAGAAACATTTTATACTTGTTAAAAAAAGGATTTTTTCATCCAATTCCAGAACACTATTCGATTCAAAACTCAAATTGAATTCAGTTCAAGCAATTTTTTATGAAAGATCATTAGACTTAGCTGGAGATTATGCTTTTTTTTCCAAATGGGAAGATAAGATACCTATTATCACTGAATATGATAGTACCATAAACGTTACGATTTTACTAGCCGAAAGCTATTTTCGAAATTCAGGTTATGGGTTTCAAGCAAATTTTGACCTCAAGTCAAATGCATTAGTTAACAAATCTGAAGGATTTAATCTTCATTTGAAAATGAGTTAGATAATTAAAATAAAAAAAATAATTTGTTTAAAATTAAGGATTGAAATCCCAACCCGCCCAATCAGGATCTCCTTTTGGAGTTAAATAAAATCCTGTTGCGATCGAATCGGGATAAACAGCACCGAAAGAAGGAACTACCGCTTTAGTTCCTCCAGCTTGCCACTGAACAAACAAGGTATATCCAAAAGGATATCCTTCGTAGACATCATGTTCTCGGGTAAAAGCAGCATTTCCTCCCGCTCCGACTAACGGATTATCTGGGGTAATCGTTTCTAATTGCGTGATAATCTCATCTACGTCAAACGATTGAGTTTTATTAATAGCGTCTGCATAGAGGTATATCGCATCATAACTCCCTACTGCTGTATATAGTGGTTCATGATCATATCGATCAACATATGCATCCCAGAATGGTATTGATTTTGGTGTCTTTGCAGTTCTATAAAGAGCTTGTAATGTAGTTTCATACTCACACTTTTCACCAGAATCTTGCCAGAAGGTATCAAGTTGAGATTGGACATCAATACCGATTACCACGAAACCTGGTTGATCTTTAGCGTAGGAGTTCATCATTAATATCCCTCCTTGGGCAGAGATAACCGGAATTAAGATTTGGGCACCGTCTGATTGAACTTGGGCCATATATCCATTCATATCTGTTTGATCAGCGGTAATGGGATACGCTACATCTGATACTATCTGACCACCAAATAATGGAAGGTTTTCTTTAAGTGCATCCACCAAAGGTGTTGTCCAATCTAAATCTTCGTAAAGAATACCATATTTATTAATGGTTCTATTGGCATAAGATTCACTTGATAGTGCAATTGAAGCATATCCTAAATAATAAATGATTTCTCCTCCTAATGCGGTTGAATTAATTGGCATGTCTCTGAACCAATACTTATACCTGTCGTAATTTTCACCGACATTCTCACAGAATGAATCTGTTGCTGCTCCTGATCCTATAAAGGGAATTTTGGCATCCATGACGGTTTCTAAATAAACGTCAAGAGATTCCGTTCGAAAACCGCCTGTAAGGAATTGAACTCTTTTATAATTAATGATTCTCTCAGCGGCAGCTACACCTTTCGTGGTGTCTAAATTCGGATTAGATTCATCGGTGTCTTCTGCCGTGATTCCGATATAATATGTTTTCCCATTAACAACTAACCCACCAGCTTGATTTATTTCATATGCAGCTAATTGGGCTCCTTCTAATTGACCCGCTCCTTGAATATCATAAAGGCCTCCTAAAACACCCATCCTAATTATTTGATCTTCGGTAATATCTGATGGAGCACCTGGAGCATCTTTTGCCCCCCAAGAATATGGTGCTACGAAGATCCATACAGTAATTCCAACACCTACACCAATAACCGCAATTAAAACGATCGCTAGAATTCTTTTTGTTAATCGTTCCATTTTATTTCGTCACTTTTTTGTAGATTTAAGTTTAACAAGTACTATTTCGGATAAACATCTATTTAAAGCTTTAGATATTTTTTCCCATTTTTCGATGCTATTTTACGTACGTATATAAGCTTATTATATAGGAGAAGCTTTTTATAGAATGAACTCCAAAATTATGCATTAAATGAGAAATTTTGGTAGTACAATTCCACTTACAAATGGTGAATATATAAAATGATTGAGGATTTAGTAAGTTTTATTATTTTTGGCATTATACAAGGTTCCATTTATGCTTTATTAGCTATGGGATTTTCATTAGTATATGGAGTAGGTGGAATCTTAAATCAAGCTCATGGGGCGTTTTATGTAATTGCAATGTATATTTTTTATGCAAGCTTCATAAATATTGCTGAATATGGCTTACTCGTTGGGATGATTTTAGCAATAATTTTTACTCCTCTGGTAGGTGGATTGATTTATCTTTTGTTGATAAAACCACTTAAAGACAGCCATGTAGGTGTTGTGATTGTTACTTTTGCTTTTGCATTCTTTACTGAACAACTTGTAAGAATTATTGTAGATGCAAAATATCATGATATGCCTCATCTTGTACCTGGACTTTTTACTTTTTTTGGAGTTAATATACCTTATCATTATCTCTTAATTATTATTGTCTCAATATCTTTACTTTTTATCATTACCTTATTTATCAACAAATCCAAATTAGGAAAATCGATCAGGGCTGTCGCTCAAGATTCAGAGGCTGCTTCATTGATGGGAATTAATGTTAATAAAATTTTAGCCTATACTCTCATGATTTCTGCCTTTCTAGCAGCAGTTGCGGCCATTTTAAATGTTCCAGTTGCTACGGTAGCTCCACAAGTTGGATGGACCATTCTTCTTAATTCATTTGCAATCGTAGTGTTAGGTGGTCTTGGAAGCACCTCAGGAAGTGTAATAGGAGCGTACATAATTGCGTTTGCAAGAAGTTATACAAATTATTTTCTAAGTCCAGTCTTAAGTGCATTAATTCCAATTATAATCATCGTATTAGTCCTCGTTTTGAGACCGAGAGGATTGTTAGGTAAAAAAGAGATAGTTTAATCATCAAAAGAGGTAATTAAATTGTTAGAAAAATTTGTCGAGAAAATAAATGGCGTTCCAGCGTATTTACGAGACTGGATTAATACATTTAGAGGAAAATTAACAATTATCTGCTTAATAGGGCTAATCTTGCTACCACTTGCCAATCCAGGCCCTTACATTTTAGGGATATTTGCTACTTTCATGATCTATACTATTTTTGCCGCAAGTTGGGATTTTTTAGCTGGTTTTGTGGGACAAGTAAGTTTTGGTCAGGCCATATTCTTAGGCATTGCGGGATATGTCACCGCATATATAATGAAATATATTCCACTAGCATATTGGGATTTTACTTCATTTAATTGGGTTGTACTTGCGGATCCAATGCCTTGGTGGATAGCGCTGCTTATAGGAGCCATAATTGCCGTACTTTTTGGATTGATTATTGGTGTTCCAGCGTTGAGGCTAAAGGGGCCCTATCTCGCATTGGGAACGCTCGCCATGAGTTTAATTCTTTATAACCTTTTCTTAATGGGGCAATTAGGAATACTATGGGAAAATGCTTTTGGGACTGAACTCTTTGGTACTGATGGTTTAGGACAAGTTCCTCCAATTTCTTCGAATTCTACAATCCAATATTTAATGATTTTTCTCATTATGTGCGCATCTATACTAGTTATGACTCATATTGTGAAGTCAAACACGGGAACTTTGTTTAAAGCAATAAGAGATGATGAGACTGGAGCAACAGCATCAGGAATTAATACAACTAAATATAAAATTTTAGCATTTATGATAAGCGGATTTTTTGCTGGAATTGCAGGGGGATTATATGCTCTACGTTTTAGTGGAGTAAATCCCGGGTTATTTCAGCCCCTCTATTCATTTTATGCAATAATAATGGCTGCAATAGGGGGTCTTGCTACAATATCGGGGGCAGCTTTAGGGGCATTTCTTTTTGTATTTCTTGGTGAAATATTGAGATTACTAGGAGATATTCCTGCTCTCGATGTTTTTGGAGGTTTCACGGAACCAATTTTCATTTTTTCAATATTATTAATAGTAATTATAAGGTTTGCTGAGCATGGTTTATTACAACCTGTTTTAGAACGAATACAGGACGTTTGGGATTTATTATTGGGGAGATAATTTAATAGAATAAAAATAAAATGAGATGAAGTAATTTGGGTGTAATTTTAGAGGTTAAAAACATAACCAAGAAATTTTCTGGTCTAACAGCTGTAAATGATATGAGTTTTGAAATTCATCGAGGAGAATTCGTTGGTTTGATTGGACCTAATGGAGCAGGTAAAACTACTCTATTCAATCTTATTTCTGGGATGGACAAACCAACATCAGGAACAATTAGATTTGATGGAAGAGATATTACTGGATTTAGCATGAATAAAATAGTTAATTTAGGTATCGCAAGAACCTTTCAATTAGTTAGATCATTTAAATTCATGTCAATATTGGATAATGTTGAAGTGTCCTGTTTATCTCCAAGAGGAAAGAAGTTAGCAAAGCAATATGGAATTGATGAGTATGCCAGTACCATTTTGGCAGCAACGGGTTTGGTTGATAAAGCAAGAATTCCTCCTGTAATTCTTCCTCATGGCGATTTAAGAAAATTACAAATAGCAAAAGCTCTTGGTACCAATCCTCAGATGTTATTATTAGACGAGCCTTTCAGTGGATTGACTCATGAAGAACAAGAAGGTATAACAGATGTCATCAATAAACTACATGATGATGGAG
>Ga0315542_1000564_pt1 | contig 23547 bp, 22 predicted proteins | sample SalMarSW160120MG_FD_202541 | JGI IMG/M metagenome (GOLD analysis project Ga0315542, IMG submission 202541) | Salt marsh sediment microbial communities from the Plum Island Ecosystem LTER, Massachusetts, United States - Salt Marsh Sediment SW1601-20 ... | reverse complement strand
CTGTGAGCGGTTTCTCCTCAGAAAGGTACACGCCTTCGGGCATATCGGAGAGCTTATTCTGACGGTGGGTATCAGCATGATCATCTTGGACGGGGTAAAGGCTTACTGGGGAACCGAGAGCCTCCCGGTCAAGATCCCTCCGGTCCTCCATGGGCTTGTAAACATTGGGGGCCTGGATTATCCGATTTATCGCCTCTTTATTATTGCGCTGGCCCTCGTGGTCCTGTGTATTATGGCCCTGCTCCTCTACAAGACCCGATTAGGTATGATTGTGCGTGGGGCAGTTTCAGATGCCGATATGGTAAGTGCCCTCGGAATCAACACTCCGTTGGTGTTTATGTTCGTCTTTGGAACAGGTACCTGGCTCGCCGGGATTGCAGGAGTGGCCATAGCCCCCATTTTGACGGTCTTTCCGGGACTGGCAGATCAGATCGGTATGGATGCCTTTGTGGTGGTGGTTACCGGAGGGCTGGGGAGTCTCGGGGGCGCCTTCATCGTCTCAATCATTTTCGGGTTGCTGAATTCCTATGGCATTCAGTTTGTTTCACAGCTCGCGCCGGTCCTGATGTTTGCATTTATGGCCATTGTCCTGGCGATCAAACCTACGGGTCTTTTTGGGGAGAGAGAAGCATGATCAGAATATTCAGATGGATCTTATGGATTGCCGGGCTCGTTATTCTCCTTCTCTACCCGTGGCTCTTCGGCATCTACGATACGAATGTCTTTGTAATATTTGCAATCTTTGCCCTGTTTTCCGTCAGCTTTAACCTCCTGCTTGGCTTTACCGGACTTCTCAGCTTTGGCCATGCCATGTTCTTCGGCGTTGGGGGTTACGGTACGGCCATAGCCCTCAGTCGTATAGAGGGCCTGGCCCTTCTGCCGGCGGTAGGGATCGGCGCTCTGGCCGCCATTCTCCTTGCCCTGATCCTGTGTCCCCTGCTGGTCAGGGTAAGCGGCACTGCCTTTGCCATGCTGACCCTGGCCTTTGGCCAGCTTTTATATGTCCTGGCCCTGAAATTGAGAGATCTCACCGGGGGAGAGGATGGCGTCGGGGGATTCCCCATCCCCCCGTTCACTATCCCCGGTGTGGTCTCCGTCGACATGACGGATCCTCTGAATTTCTACTACTTTGCTATGGCCGTGATCATTCTGAGCATCTGGGTGCTCTGGTTCTTTACCAAAACCCCTCTCGGCAGCGTTATGGTGGGTATTCGCGACAATGCCAACCGGGTCGACTACCTGGGATTCAAGGTTCCCCAGACCAAGGCGGTCATTCTGATATTTTCCGGAGCGTTTGCCGGGGTCGCCGGGTCGATCTACGCCCTTTTTCAAAACCTCATCTCAGCCGATGGCGCATTCCACGTCATGACCTCCTTTGCGCCGGTATTGATGACCATGATCGGGGGAGTGGCCAGTTTTTTCGGTCCGATCTGGGGATCTGCCATCTTTGGAATATTAGATGAATTGACCACCCGGTACACGGAACGGGTGGAACTGGTTGTTGGCGTGATCCTTATCCTGGTGATCCTGTTTGCGCCCATGGGTTTTGTGGGTTTATACAGGGTTGTCAAGGAAAAATGGTCAAGCAGACGATCTAACAGGGCAACAACGGAGGCCAACTCATGAGTATCCTTGAAACAAACGGTTTATGCCACGATTTCGGCGGACTGGATGTCCTCTTTGATGTCCAATTAGAGGTCAAGGAGGGCGAGCGGCACGCCCTTATCGGGCCCAATGGCGCGGGTAAGACCACGCTTTTCAACGTCATTACAGGGACCTATAAGCCGACCAGCGGTGATGTCTTTTTCAAGGGGAAGAAAATAACGGGGTTTAAACCCCACCAATTAGTGCGGCTCGGTATGGGGCGTTCATTTCAGATCACAAGCACCTTTACCAGGTTGACGGCCTTTCAGAATATCCGTATGGGGATCCTTTCAAAAAGGGGGGTCCGGTTCAACCTTTTTCGAAAATTAGACAAGATGGGGGATATAACGGAAGAGACCGACCAGGTCCTCAAAAGGATAAACCTTGATGGAGAACGGGATATCCCGGCCAGTATGCTGTCATACGGCAAACATCGTTCTTTAGAGATCAGTATGGCCTTGGCCTCCGACCCGGACCTGGTTATGCTTGACGAGCCCACTGCAGGGATGTCCAAGGACGAGACCCATTATGCAGTGGAGTTGATCAGGAAGATTACAGAGGGTAAGACCGTTGTTATTATCGAGCATGATATGGATGTGGTTTTCTCCTTGGCAGACCGTATTACGGTGCTCCATTTAGGGCGGCTCCTCGCTACAGGGACCCCTGATGAAGTCAGGGAGAATCAGGATGTCAAAAATGCCTACTTGGGCGAGATGGAGGAATAAGGATGCTTCTCGAAGTTGATCATCTCAACACCTATTATGGTGAGAGTCATGCCCTGCAGGATATGTCCCTGGCCGTTGACCAGGGTGATCTTGTGGCGCTTCTGGGTCGAAACGGCATGGGAAAGAGCACAACCCTGAAGAGCATCATGGGTCTGGTCAGGCCGAGGTCGGGATCGGTCAGATATAAGGGCAGGGATCTGACGGGATGTCTGCCGCACAAGGTGGCCAGGGCCGGGATCGGTTATGTGCCTGAGGAGAGACGGATCTTTCCGAGGCTGACCCTGCTCGAAAACCTGATGATGGGAGTTAAGGCCGGACGGGTCGGCGAGGGTGGGAACGGCAACACCTGGACGCTCGAACGGATCTATGAACATTTCCCCTTTATGAAAGGCCACACCAGACAGAAAGGCGCCCATCTCTCGGGCGGCGAGCAGCAGATGTTAGCCATAGCCCGCACATTGATGGGCAACCCCGATCTCCTGCTCGTGGATGAACCCACAGAAGGATTGGCTCCCCTCATGGTCAAGGAGGTCCGAGATATCCTTGAAGACATCAACAAACTCGGGGTTTCAATCCTGTTTGTGGAGCATAACCTCAGAGTAGCCATGTCCCTCGCCCATCGTATTTATCTGATGGGAAAGGCCTTTCTTGCCTTTTCAGGAAGCGTTGAAGAACTGGATGCCCAACCGGAGATCCGGGAGAAGTATTTGGAGGTGTAGTGATTTTGGATTGCGGAATGCGGAATGCGGAGTTGGTCCTGTCAATATCTATTGATCAAGCCAAGTTTTAAATTGTTTATCTCATATATTTGGAGAAAGCGATGGAAGACAATCTGAAAGAACGGCCTGGCCCGAATATCAGCGGCGGAGAGGTGAGAATTGTCCGGACCACATCCACCTTCGACTGTGGCGGCAGATGTCCCCTCAGACTGCACGTTAAAGATAACAAAATTATCCGGGTGGAGGGTGATGATTTCTCCGAGCCCGGTCAACTCAGGACCTGCCTCAGGTGCCGGGCCTACCGCCAGATGGTTCACCACCCGGAGCGGCTTATGTATCCCCAAAAAAGGACGGGCGCCAGGGGTGAGGGAAAGTTCGAGCGGATTTCCTGGGACGAGGCCTATGACACATTGGCCGGTGAGCTAATAAGGGTAAAGGAGACCTATGGGAACCGGGGGATCTTTCTTGCCACCGGCGGTGGCTACTTGGCCAGTCTTCATAACGCGGGGTTTGCCGCATCCCGGCTCCTGACCCAGTTCGGAGGGTTTGTAACGCACTACGGAAACATCTCTTCCGAGGGAGCGGTCTGGGCCTCACTGGTCCAGTACGGCTCGGTCATGGTCGGTCACAGCAGGGAGGACATGCTCAACTCAAAGCTGATCATCCTTTGGGGCTGGGACCCTGCGCGGATGATCTCCGGCACCAACACCATGTATCATCTGATCAAGGCCAAGGAGAATGGCGCCAGGATCGTCGCAATAGATCCGAGGTATCACGACACTGCGGCAACAGTGGCTGATGAATGGATCCCCATCTTCCCGGGGACGGATACGGCCATGATGGCGGCAATGGCCAACGTGATGATCCGGGAGAATCTCTACGACCAGGCCTTTCTCGATAAATACACAGTAGGGTTCGACAAATTCGAGCAATATGTCATGGGCCGGGAGGACGGTGTGGAAAAGACCCCTGCCTGGGCCTCCGAAATCTCGGGTGTGGACGCGTCTACCATTGAGCGGCTGGCCCGGGTCTACGCCACTACCCGGCCTGCAGCGCTGATGGACTGCCAGGGTCCGGCGCGAAGTGCCATGGGCGAGCAGTATAACCGGTGCGCAATGACACTGTGTGCCATGACCGGAAACGTGGGACGGCAAGGCGGCAGTGCGGGGGGCGGTCTGATGGGTATCCCGGTGGGTCATATGTTTCGCATGTCTGCCATACCACCCGGGAAGAACCCCTTTGAACTGGATGGGCCCAACGTTAAGGGGACTCTCGACATTGGCATCAGGGTTGTTAAACGGGTACACATAAACAAGATCTTTGACGCCATCCTCAAAGGCAAAGAGGGGGGCTATCCTTCGGACATCAAAATGATGTGGTCCATGTGTAATAACTATTTGAATCAGACAGGCAACAGCAACAAGGCAGCGCGGGCCCTTAAAAAGCTTGAGTTCTTTGCCGTCAACGAACTGTTCATGACCCCACAGGCAAAGTACGCCGATCTGGTCCTGCCGGTGACCAGTGCGGCCGAAAGGAGCGACTTGACCCGCCCGTGGCCCTCGGGCCCCTACTACACGTTTGTCAACCGTGCCATCGAACCATTAGGCGAGTGCAAGTCTGATTTTGATATTATAAGCGACCTGGCAGAGCGGCTCGGGATTAAAGATTTCAACCCCTATTCTGAAGATGAATGGCTCAGGATGTTTGTGGAGAAGAATCCGGAGACAGGACCCCAGATTACAGACTATGAGAAGTTCAAGAGGGAGGGGATTCATCGAGTGAGTCTCCCTGAACCTATCGTAGCTTTCAGGGAGCAGATAGAGGATATTGAAAATAAGCCTTTTCTCACACCATCGGGCAGGATCGAGATATTTTCCCAGCGCGCAGCAAATCTGAATAATCCTCTCTGTCCACCTATCCCCATGTACATGAGTACCCCTGAGGACCGCAAGGATTCCCTGTTCGAGAAGTATCCACTTCAACTCCTCACCCCTCATCCTAAAAATAGGGTGCACTCTGATCTGTACAAAGTGGAATGGCTGAGGGAGGTGGAACCTCACCGGGTTTGGATCAACCCGGTTGACGCGGAAGCACGGGGGATCAGGGATGGGGACGAGGTCTATGTATTCAATGGCCGCGGCAAGGTGGCCATTACCGCCTGGGTCACGGAGAGAATCATTCCGGGGGTGATTTCCATCTTTGAGGGCGCCTGGTATGATCCGGACGAAAACGGGATCGACCGCGGTGGTTGCGCCAATACGCTGACCAAAGACGCGTACTCGGGTGGGGGCGCTGCTGTTATGAACACATGCCTTGTTGAAGTAGTGAAGGCTTAAAGGAGGGCTATATCGTGCAGATCGGTTTTTACTTCGACCAGACCCGTTGCACCGGATGCAGTGCCTGCAGAGTCGCCTGCAAGGACTGGCACGACATACCTGCAGGACCTGAGAACTGGATGCGCGTCATATACACCGAGAAAGGGAAGTTTCCTGATCCCTCTGTGAGTTACATGATTGCACCCTGCTGGCACTGCACTGACCCGGTGTGCGTACCGGCCTGTCCTGCAGGCGCCATAATAAAAAGGAAAGAAGACGGAATCGTTTTTGTAGATAGCGATGCCTGCCTTGGTAATGATGAGTGTGACGAGAAATGCCTCAAGGCCTGCCCCTACAACGCCCCCCAGTTTGGTCCTGAAAAGGGGGCCGGGATGCGAAAGTGTAACTATTGTCTGGACCGCTTCGCGGAAGGAAAGCTTCCCAACTGTGTCGAGGCCTGTCCGGTCAGGGCATTGGATGCCGGGCCGCTTCGCGAACTGGAAGATAAGTACGGCAAATCGAGGGAGGCTGAAGGTTTTAAATATTCCCAAAGGACCAAACCGGCTGTGGTCATTAAACCCAAGGAGCGTAATCGTATTTGATCGGCTTTTCGGATGATGTACAATAGTTTTTCAATTTTTTTAGTTCTTTGCGCTTTGGCGTCTTTGCGCGAGGTGTCTTTGGTTTCGGCTTTTCCGCATTAATCTACAGAAAATAAAGAAAGGAGTAAAGAGATGAACATTGATGATATAAAAACCATTGGCGTTGTGGGGGCCGGGAATATGGGGCACCAGATTGTTACCCTGTGTGCCATCCACGGCTATAAGAGCATCTGCACGGACAGCGATGCGGCCACACTGAAAAAGGCCGAGGCCTTTGTTGACCGGTATCTGCCCGGGCGTGTGGAAAAGGAGAGGTTGACTGCAGAGCAGGCTGAACAGGCGCGTAAAAACCTGACCTTCACTTCAAGCCTGGAGGAAACGGTCAAAGAGGCCGACTATGTTATCGAAGCGGTCATTGAAGTTGTTGATGTCAAGAGAAAGCTCTTTGCAGATCTTGACAGAATCGCGCCTCCACATGCAATCCTGGCCACCAACAGCTCTGCCATTGTCAGTTCCCGGATTGCGGATGCGACCGCCCGGCCCGAAAAAGTTGTCAATGTCCACTTCTTTAATCCGGCCCTGGTCATGAAGCTTGTGGAGGTGGTGCAGGGTCCACATGTGTCGGATGAAACCGCACAGATTTCGATGGATCTATGCAAAAGACTGAACAAGGTGTCTGTGCATGTCAAAAAGGAGGTGGAGGGGTTTCTCTTAAACCGAATATTTGGTGCCATTATTCGTGAAGCGCAATGGCTTTTAGAGATGGGTGTGGCTTCATACGAAGATATTGACAAGGCCTGTGTCTATGGCGCCGGTCATCCAATGGGGCCGTTTCGTCTCCAGGACCTGACAGGGATCGATCTGGGCTATACCATGGATATGGAGGCCTTTAAGGCTTCCGGTGACCGTTCGTTGCTTCCCCATCCCAGGCTCGTGGAGCATTACATGAGGGGCGAATATGGGGAGAAGACGGGAAAGGGTTGGTACGACTACTCGGAAGAATAGTTAGTGCCTGAACGAAAAATCATAGTTTTCGTTCGGAAACTGCTTAAGGAGATTGAGTATGCCTGAAGTAGACCTTGGCGTTATCGGTAGGAAGAGCGAGCCGGTCGTTTTTGAATATACCTGGAGAGACGTGGCCCTCTATGCCTTGGGCGTGGGTGCGTCCGCCGCCGAACTCTCCTTTGTGTATGAAAACGCTCCTGGTGGGATAAAGGTATTGCCGAGCTTCTGTGTGGTACCGGCTATCAGGGCCTTTCCATACGTGGGGGAGGATATTGAATGGTCCCGGATGCTCCACGGCGAGCAGACCATCCGTCTTTCCCGGCCTTTTCCCCCTGAAGGGAGATTAATTCAGGTGGGTGAAGTAACGGATATCTACGACAAGGGAAAAGGCGCTGTTTTTCATATCCATGTTACAGGTCGTACCGAGGACGGAAATCATCTTTACGATGCCAACTGGGCGATATTCTACCTTGGCGGAGGTGGCTTTGGCGGAGATCCGGGACCAAAGGCGGAACCCTTGGACCCCCCTGAAGGTGTTGAACCGGACCTCACCCTCTCTGTTAAGGTTGCCGAAAACCAGGCCGTCCTGTATCGACTCAGTGGTGATCTGAACCCTCTGCACTTAGACCCGGAAGCAGCCGGGCGAGGTGGGTTTGACCGTCCGATTCTCCACGGCCTCTGCACCTACGGCTTTGCAGTTCGGGCAATCGTAAACGGCGTATTGAGCGGTGACGTGGGTCACTTCAGGAGCTTTACGGCGCGCTTTTCCAATGTTGTCTACCCGGGGGATACCCTGACTACACAGTGTTGGGTCGACAAGGGGCGGTGCCTGGTGAGGGTGAACACCGACCGGGGCGTAGCTCTCAAGAACGCCGTCTGTGAATTCGCAGAAAGTGAATAGGGGTACAGAACAATCCGCGAAAAGCCAAAGTGAGACAGCCCATGACAGAAGAGATAGCCTTAGGATGATGCGGAGAGGGCCGTCTTTCTTTTTTCTTGACAGCGAGTAAATGATCTCTGTATACGGTTAATTAGCGGCCGTTAACTGACGTCAACAGCCATTCACAAACTGATTGCCTCCGCCCTTGGACAAAGGCATTCTTTTTTTACAAGAATTCTTGATGACCAGGCACTAAGATTTCCCTTGCAAAGAGAAAACATCGGAGTCCAGATGCCAAAAAAGACCCCATATAGAAAAATATTGGATAAGGCGAGGACGCTTTTCTGGAGAAAAGGGTATAACTCAACAAGCATGCGGGATATAGCAGCCGCTTACGGCTGCAAACCCGCAAATATCTACAACTTCTTTCCCAACAAAGAAGAAATCCTCTTTGAGGTGCTTCGGGAAGAGATGGAGCAGATAATTGAGCCCATCAAGCACTTAGAGGAAGACGATGGCACCACCCCCGAAGAGCAGTTGCGATTACTAATTATCAGTCACTTAAAACTGACGTTGAGTTACCGGCGATCAGCCAAGCTCCTTTTTGATGTTGCCTTAGACAACCTCTCACGGGCCAAACGGAAAAAAATTGTCGGTCTGCGGAATACCTATGACCGGATTATTCGAAAAGTCATCAGAAGGGGTATTGACAGCGGCAGTTTCCGGGGGGTGGATGAGAAATTGGCTGGGGCTATGATCGCGTCCATGATTACCCGAACAAGGCTCTGGTTCCACCCCAAGAAAGGAGTGTCGGTAGAGGGGCTGGCAGATTTCATCTTTGAGTTTGTCATTAAGGGTCTCAGGACTGAAGAAACAGAGACAGGCTGAAAAGTGCCCGCATTAGAGCATAATCGGTCACAGGTTCAGAGGTTCCCCTGTCCGTGGTGGGGATCTTCGACAGGGTTCGGACAAAAGACGAAATGAAAATATGAGCTGAAGAGGGTTGTGATGAATATTGCATTGACCCCTATACGTTTTCTGGAAAGGACAATCAAGATTTATGGTCAAAAGACGGGTGTGATCTGCGGAGACCATCGCTTCTCCTATCTCGATTATGGAAAAAGGGTCAACCAACTTTCGAACGGACTCTTAAAATTAGGCGTTCAAAAAGGGGATCGAATCTCCTATTTGGGGTATAACTGCCATCGACTCCTTGAGGCCTTTTACGGTATTCCGCAAATTGGCGCTATCCTCCTCCCCCTCAACATCCGATTGGTTCCCAACGATTTTGAATATATCATCAACGAATCGACTCCAAAGGTGTTGCTTCTTGACAAAGACTTCATCCCTCAGATCGAATCGATCAGGGCCCAGATCCCATGTGTGGAGCACTACATCCTTTTAGAGGCCATGGACCATGCGCCAGGCTGGATCACCGGCAATTATGAAGTGATGCTCGCCGGGGCGTCTTCTGACCCTCCTTTTCCTTTGGGGGCGTATCCCTTTGAAGAGGACGACGTTGCCGAGATCTTTTATACCAGCGGGACCACGGGGAAACCGAAAGGGGTCATGCTCACCCATCGCAATCTGTATCTCCATGCCCTTGAAACCCTCGCCGTCTCCCCTATGGACGAGACCGATATCCAACTCCACCTCATCCCCCTTTTTCACGTCAATGGCTGGGGAACACCCCATTACTTCACGGCAAAGGGGGGTACCCACATCATGACCCGGAAGTTTGATCCTCTGGAAGCGATCAAGATTATTCAGAATGAGAAGGTTACCCGCCTATATATTATTCCAACCATGGTCAATGCGATACTGGATCTGCCTGATTTCAAACAGTATGACGTAACCAGCATGAGAATATTACTCATCGGGGGGGCGCCTCCACCCACAGGGATTATCGAAAGGACCGAGGAGGCTTTCGGATGTTTGGTACACACCGGCTTTGGCATGAGCGAGACATGCCCTCTTATTGCCTGGCCTGAGTTAGGGCCATGGCTTGATCCTGATACAAGGGAATATCGTGCCCGGAAGACGTGGGGCTTTCCGATGCTTGGCGTGGAATTTCGGGTTGTTGATATGGAGGGAAGCGACCTCCCGTGGGATGGTGAGACCATAGGAGAGCTCCTGGTTCGGGGGGATATGGTCATGAAAGGGTATTACGCCAACCCGGAGGAAACAAAAAATGCCTTAAGGGATGATTGGTATCACACGGGTGATCTGGTTTCCATGGGCCCTGACGGTTCCCTTTTTATTAAAGACAGGATGAAGGAAATCATCATCAGCGGAGGAGAAAATATATCTTCTCTCGAGGTGGAACAGGTCCTTTATTCCCACCCCGATATTTTGGAATGTGCTGTAATCGGCAAACCCCATGAGAAATGGGGTGAGGTGCCGATGGCCTTTGTAGTACTGCAAAAAGGGTCCAGGGTTACGGCCGAGGAGATTATCGATTTTGCCAGATCAGAGATGGCCCGTTTCAAGGTACCTAAGGAGGTGAGAATTATTGATCAGTTCCCTCGGGGCGGGACAGGTAAGATCATGAAATCGGTGCTTCGTGAAAGGGTCCGATCTTCTTGATAAACCTGGGAGAACGAAGTAGAACTTCAGAAAGACAAGGGGGTGATATGAAAAGGGAGAGGTTTTCCAGTGTCAGGATAGACATAATGTTTTAATTTGTTTCGAAAGGAGGATGTTATGAAAAAAATCGCTCTTATTGGCTTTATTGGAATGCTTTTAGCCTTTTTCTCTGTTTCGTCTGCTCAGGCCGCAGAACCGATCAAGTTCGGTTTCTTACACAGCCTGAGCGGTGGTGTGGGCCAGGTCTACGGGATACCCGATCAGGCAGGTGCGAAGATTGCGGTTGATGAGATCAACAAGGCTGGTGGGGTTCTGGGCAGGCCCCTGGAGATGATTTCCAGGGATGATAAACTGAGCCCGGAGACGGGTGTCCGGGAGGCCAAAGACCTTATCCTGAATCAAAAGGTGCACTGGATTCAGGGAACCGTGAGCAGTGCCGTGGCCCTGGCCGTGTCGGCCTATTGTAAAGGGCAAAAGGTCATTTTCGTCGATACGGTGGCACAGTCGGCCGCCACCACCGGGGAGAAAGGCCATCGCTATGTCTTCAGGGCCTGCACAAACACCACCACATACACCCGTTCCGTGGCCAATGCGGCCGCCAAGTACTGGGGCGGCAAAAAAGTGTTTATCATCGGTCCGGACTATGAGTACGGCCACCGCTGCAAAACCGACTTCATGGATGCCTATACCAAGCTGGTACCCGATGCCAAGGTGGTCGGGGAACTCTGGCCCAAATTAGGGAATCAGGACTGGACCCCCTACATATCCAAGATCATGGCCTCGGATGCGGATTTTGTGTATTGTTCCCTCTGGGGCGGAGACGTACTCTCCTTTACCAAGGCGGCAACTGCCTTTGGCTATTTCGACAGGGTAAAGCACTGTGGCCAGGACTGGGGCAACATGGAGGCCCTGAGCAAGATGACCAAACAGTCTTATGACAAGGGCGCCCTGGGCGGAAGCCATTACCCCTGGTGGATCATTGATAATCCCATCAGCAACGCCTACTATCCCAAGTTCAAGAAGGTGACCGGCATGGATGCAGGACTGGCTGCCGCTTCCGGATACACCACGGTCTACGCCATGAAAGCGGCCATAGAGAAGGCCGGTTCCCTGAACACCGAGAAAATGGTGGATGCCCTGGAAGGCATGGTGGTGAATTCGGTGGTGGGTCCTGTAAAGATCAGGGCCTGCGACCATCAGGCCATGTGGCCTTTTTGGGTGGGTAAGGTGGTTTTTAACGATAAGCATCCCTGGCCCTATATTACGGAGGCCATTGTCCTGGAACCTCCGGAAAAGGGCTATCGCACCTGTAAGGAGATCGAGGCGGCCCGGAAGGCAACCAAGTAGGACCCTCGTCACATAGGTAGAATGTCCGGGCTTGGGCCCGAGGAGGTATTCCGAGCCCGGATCATTTCAAGAAAAGGATTACCATTAGCCAGCCATGACCTTACAAGGATTGATAATTCAGCTCCTGAGCGGCATTAGTACAGGGATGGTCATATTCCTTATTGCCGTGGGCCTGTCCCTGGTTTTTGGTACATTGCAGGTCTTGAACCTGGCCCACGCCGCCTTCTATATGTTGGGGGCATATCTCTGTTTCTGGATCAGCTCCATCCTTTCCCAGGTCACCGGCGCCTTCTGGTGGGCCTTGTTTCTCGCCCCTCTCGGTGTGGCCATCTTCGGAGGCCTTGTGGAGGTCCTCCTTCTCCGGCGCATTTATGACCGGGAGCATTTAGACCAATATCTGCTCACCTTTGCCCTGATCCTGATTATCGGAGACCTCTGCAAACTGGCTTGGGGCGTGGACTTCAACATGGTACCCACGCCGTGGCCCTTTAACGGCCCTGTTATCTGGGGAAAGATAATCTTTCCCAGGTATAACCTCTTTCTTATCCTGTGCGGGCCGGTGGTCTTTGTGGGGTTGTGGGCCCTGATCCGGTACACCCGTTTAGGCAAGATTATCCGGGCCATGACCTACAACCGGGAGATGGCCAATGCCCTTGGGACAAATGTTCCCCTGATATACACAGTCGTCTTTATGCTGGGGTGTTGGCTTGCCGGGTTAGGCGGCGCCCTTGTGTCACCCATGTCCTCGGTCATGCCCGGCATGGATATGGTAATCCTGATCGAGTGCTTCATTATTGTGGTCATCGGCGGGCTTGGGAGTCTCCCCGGCGCTTTCTTGGGCTCACTGATCTTTGGATTGGTCAATGCCTTCGGGATCCTGGTCGCCCCAAGGCTGGCCATCGCATTTGCATTTATCCTGATGATTATCGTCCTTATCGTCCGTCCCTGGGGGCTTATGGGCAAACCTGAATGATGGACCCTGAATTAGACAGAAATCATACTATAAAGACGATCGGCGGACTTGTTGCGGTTCTTCTTGTCTTCTTGATCCTGCCGCTATTTTTACCTGTAGGCTGGCTGAGTCTCGTCAACGAGATGATTATCCTTGCCCTAGCCGCATGCGGGCTCAATCTTATGTTAGGATATGCCGGTATGGTCTCATTCGGCCCGGCTGGCCTTTATGCGGTGGGGGCCTATACCACGGCCCTTATCCTCTATTATACCGAGATCCCATTTGGTCTTGCCCTCATTGCCGGGCCGGTGTCAGCGGCCATTGCCTCTGTCATTATCGGATGGTTCTGTGTCCGTCTAACCCATGTCTATTTTGCCCTCCTGACCCTTGCCTTTGCCCAGATTATCCATACCATTGTCTTTGAGTGGTATGGGTTTACAAAGGGGGATGACGGTATTGTTGGTATCCGGGTGCCGGCTTTTCTGGATTCCATCACGAACTATTATTACTTCAGTTTGATTATCGTGTGTATCTGTCTGGCCCTTATGTGGATGATTGTGAATTCCCCTTTTGGAAAGATCCTTCAGGCCCTTCGGGAGAACCCTGAGAGGACTAAATTTATTGGGATACATGTGCGGCTGTATCAACTCAGTGCCTTTGTGATTTCAAGTTTCTTCTTAGGTGCTGCGGGATCCTTATTTTGCGGTTTTAACAAGAATGTCTTTCCCAATTACGCCCACTGGATGAAGTCAACTGAGATGTTGGTGGTCTGTCTTCTCGGTGGGGTTTACAGTTTCCTCGGTCCTGTAGTGGGGTCCATAATTTATATATTATTAGACAAGGTCATCTCAAGCTTTACCCAGTACTGGCCCCTTGTCTTGGGCCTGGTCGTTCTCGCCCTTTTGCTCTTTTTGAAAGGCGGAATTGTCGGATTTATTTCAGAGAAGATTACAGCAAGCAGAGAGAGTAGGGGGAAGGGTGAAAGGAATGTTTAGCGTCAAGGGAATTTCTAAATCATTCGGGGGGCTCTTGGCGGTCAATGATGTTACCTTCCATTTGGAGAGTGGAGAACTCAGTTCTATTATCGGTCCGAATGGAGCGGGAAAGACCACCCTTTTCAACCTGTTGACCGGGGACTTGAAGCCGGAAGCCGGAGAGATCCTCTTTAAGGATAAAGATATCACAGGCCTCCCACCCCATCGGATATGCAGAATGGGGATCGGAAGATCCTTTCAGAGGACGAACATCTTTCCCCGACTCAGTGTCTTTGATAACGTTCAGGTGGCAGTGATGTCGTGGGAGCGGAAGTGCAGAAATATCTTCCTCAAGGCCCGGAACATGAACAAAAAAGAAACAGAGGAGATCTTAGACAGCGTGGGTCTCGGAGATAAAAAGGGTATGACAGCCGGACTCCTTGCCCATGGCGACCAGAGACGGCTCGAGATCGGGATCGCTCTGGGCAGCTACCCCGAGCTCCTGCTGTTAGATGAGCCAACCGCCGGGATGAGCCCGGAAGAGTCGAATAAGACAGTGGAACTCATTCAAAGGCTTGCCCGTGAAAAGGATCTTACCCTGCTGTTTATTGAGCACGACATGAGTGTGGTATTCGGTATATCAGAGAAGATCCGGGTGATGCATTTAGGATCCATTATCGCCGAGGGAAGGCTCGAGGAGATCAGGGCCAACGACGAAGTTCAGAGGATTTACTTAGCCGAGGAAAGATGATGTTATTGGAAGTGAAGGAGATTAACACGTTCTACGGAATCAGCCACATCCTTTTCAATGTGTCCTTAGAGATCGATAAAGGAGAAGTGGTATGCATTCTCGGGAGAAACGGCGTGGGTAAAACGACACTTCTGAGGAGCATCATGGGTCTTACAGCCGCACGTTCAGGAAAAATCCTGTTTGGGGGCATTGACATACGTGGTAAAGAGCCGTTTGAGGTTGCTCGATTGGGGATCGGTTTTGTCCCGGAAGACAGGGTTATCTTTCCGGCCCTGACAGTCGGCGAGAATCTGGAGATGGGAACGAAGAGGGGGGACAAAGGACCCTGGACGTTTGAGCGGGTCTTTGAGATGTTTCCCATTTTAGATAAACGCCGGGCACAGATGGGGGGAACTCTTTCAGGTGGTGAGCAACAGATGCTGACCATCGCGAGGACCCTGATGGGGAACCCTGAACTCCTTCTTCTTGATGAGCCATCAGAAGGCCTCTCCCCCTTGATCGTCAAAGAGTTAGGGAATTATGTGCGTAGCCTGAAGGAAGAGGGGATGCCCCTCCTTCTGTCAGAGCAAAATCCCGCGTTTACACTGAAACTCTCCGACAGGGCCTACATCCTGGAAAAGGGAGAAGTCCGTTGGAAGGGTGGTATAACGGAACTCAAGGAAAAGCCGGAGATCCTGAAGACTTATCTCGGCGTGTAGTGCTTGGGTGGCCGTCCTAAAGGAGGTTTATGGTGAAAAGAGCTTTTATGGAAATAGACAAAGTCTCTCAGTTTTTGTCTCCCAACAAGACCCTGTTGGGCAAGGGTGTGGTCCAGCAGTTGGGAAAAGAGGTCAGTGCATTGGGTGGTCATAAGGTCCTGGTCGTCACCGATCCCGGTGTGCTCAAGGCCGGTATGATAGAGATCGTTGAAAAGGTCCTGGTCTCAGAGGGGATTAAAATGGGCCTTTTTGACAAGGTTGAACCGGAGCCGCCGGTGCGTATTGTGGATGCATGCGCCCAGACAATCACCGAAGGGGCGTATGATCTTGTCATAGGCGTGGGGGGAGGAAGCGCCTTGGACGTGGCAAAGGGGGCGGCGGCCGTGGCACCAAACAAGGGAAAAGTCTTGGACTACGTGGGTATAGACACTATTCCCAAAAGGGGGCTTCCCAAGATCCTCATTCCCACTACGGCCGGGACGGGTAGCGAAGCAACCAGGGTCTTTGTTATGACGGACGAGACCGATAATACAAAAAAGGTGGTTTACAGTAACTTTCTCCTCTCAGATGTGGCCATGTTAGACCCCATGTTGACTGTATCGATGCCGCGTGGGGTGACCGCGGATACAGGTCTGGATGCCCTGGTTCACGCTATCGAGGCATATGTCTCTGTGAATACCACTCCTTTCGCAGAGATCCTGGCCAGGGAGGCGATCAGCCTTATCGCGCACAATCTGCCGATTGCATTCAGCAAGGGGAGCAATGTCCAGGCAAGATACAACATGCTCCTGGCGGCCAATCTTGGTGGGGCGGCATTCACAAGCGGCGGTCTCGGGGCGGTCCATGGGCTGGCCTATGTTCTGGGCACCGATTACCATATGGCCCATGGTCGGTCAAATGCCATCATGTTACCCCACGTCATGTCGTTTAATATGACTGGCAATCTTGAGAAATATGCAGATATTGCACAGGCCATGGGCGAAAATGTAGAGGGGCTTTCACTATATGAGGCAGCCGGGAAGTCCGTTGATGCCGTCAAAAAACTTCTCACGGCCGTGAACATCCCGTTTGATCTCTCTTCGTACGGTATTCCCGAGGGTGATCTGACCAAATTGGTCGAAGGAGGGCTTAAGCAATCGCGACTGTTCGCTCCCAATCCACGGGATCTCTCAGAAGAGGATGTGAAGAATATCTACAAAGGAGCTTTTTAGGCGAGATGAATTTAGCCGATTTTCTGACAGATACGGCCAACCGAATCCCTGACCATGTTGCCATCCGTTTTGAAGGGGAGGCCATAACGTTTGCCGAGATGAACCGTAGGGTCGATGCCCTGGTAACTGGCCTTACAGGTTTGGGGCTAAGACCGGGAGATGTCTGCATATTGATGATGCCCAGCTCTCTTAACTGGGCCCTGGTCTATTATTCCTTAGCCAAATTAGGCGCAGTAGTGGTGCCGGTGAATTTTCTCTACCGTCAAAGAGAGATCGAATATATCTTTAGCGATGCGGGAGCAAGGGCATTTGTAGGCAACAGTGGCTACTTGAAAGAGGCTGTTCCTGTCTTGGATTCTATGCCCATGATGGACATTCGTATCGCTGGAGGTGATAACCCTCCTGCCGAATTTGCTCCTTTAGAAGGACTATTCGGTGATGGCCAGGACTTCCCGACTTATAAGACCAAGGCCGATGACCCATTTTCCATCATCTATACCAGCGGCACCACCGGCGAGCCCAAAGGTGCCGTGTTGACACACAAAAGCCTCATGAGCGATGCCATGGTTTCAGCAAGCGTTCGAAACACAGATCCGGATGACATTGTGTTGAGCGTGCTCCCCCTCTTTCACATCTACGGCATGACCCATCCTCTCAACATCTCGATTTACCTCGGACTTACGATACGCATGTGGACAAGTTTTGACGTGGAAGAGGTCATGGCCGCTATTGAAGAAGAAGGTAGCACTATTTTTTATGCCGTGCCCACGATGGTCAATCGATTAGTCGAGTTGGCAACAAATAAGCCCCCCAAACGATCAAGCCTCCGCTTCTGTATCTCGGGTGGGGCCTCTCTCCCGGTGGAGATCTTGCATCGCTTTGAAAAAGCCTTTGACACGACCATCTACGAAAGCTACGGTCTTACAGAATTTTCGCCCACATGTGTTGAAAACCCTTTTGGCAGACCAACAAGACCCGGTTCCATCGGCCTGCCGATCCCGCCGTTTGAGGCCCGGATTGTGGATGAGAACGATAAGGACGTACCTGTAGGCGAAGTGGGCGAACTTATCGTTTCCGGCGATGCCGTCATGAAGGAATACCTCAACAAGCCAGAGGCCACTGCCGAGGCCTTAAGGGGGGGATGGCTTCACACCGGCGACCTGGCGCGCATGGATGGGGACGGCTACATTTATATCGTGGATCGCATAAAAGAGCTGATCATAAGGGGCGGCTACAATATCTATCCACGGGAGATCGAAGAGGTGTTGTACACCCATCCGAGCGTCCTGGAGACGTCGGTAATCGGAGTGCCGCACACCGATCTGGGTGAGGAGGTGGCAGCCGTTGTCGTGGTCCGGCCGGGGACGGAGGTCTCTGCCGACGAATTACGCCAGTATGTGAAAGAACGGGTGGCGCCCTACAAATATCCCCGGCTTATCAAGTTTGTTGATGAACTGCCAAAAACCGCCGCCGGCAAGATCTTTAAACGCGGGATTAAGATAGAGAGATAATGAGCGTTTTTCAAAGGTCTCGTTGTATGGTCGGGGAAATCCTGGAAAACCTTTCTGGATAGGTACGGAAATTTGCTTGACAATCATTAAATGATTGTCTAATAAGATTTATTAATAGGAAACTTTATCGTATAAAGTATCATAAAATACATTACTTACTTTTTCTTAATAAAGTCTGATAAGGAAAAATTTTATAGCTTTGTTTCATAATTATTTCTGCCTTAACACATTCATTCAATCGGAAGGATATTATGTTGCCGGAGCATGAAATCGGAAAAAACATCCGAATGATCAGAAAATTGAATGAGTTAACATTAGACGATCTGGCGAAAAAAGCCGGCTTTACTAAAGGCTACCTCTCAAAGGTGGAAAATTCTGAGAAAGCCCCCCCGGTATCCACCTTGCTCAATATCGCCAAGGCTATGGATGTCAGCATGTCAGAGCTTTTTGGCGAAACTCAGGAGCCGACCAGCCTTTCCTTGGTTAAAAAAGACGAAAGGCAGCAAATGGCCCGTACCGGCACAAGTTTCGGGTATTCCTATGAAACTTTGGCCCACAAGTATCGGGACAAGAAAATGGAGCCTTATATTCTGACAATCCCGCCCGAGATCGAACAGAGTCCGCTGTTTCAACACCAGGGGGAAGAATTGTTGTTTGTTATGCAAGGAACCTGCAAATTCCTGCATGGAGAAAATGAGTATCTGTTGGAGAAAGGCGATTGCATATATTTTGATTCAGGAATAGGTCACCGCGGTTGTGCTCTCGGTGGAAACGAAGTGAAAATCCTCATCGTCATGTTAAGTAGCTGAGTAATTAATTTTCTTCTTTCAACAGGAGGTCAAATGGACGCCTATGTAATTCAGGGGATGCATGGTCTCGTCTACGGCATGCTTCTTTTCCTTGTGACCTCCGGGCTCACATTGGTATTCGGGATGATGGGGGTCTTGAATATTGCCCACGCCGCTTTCTACATGGTGGGCGCCTATTTCGCCTATACCCTGGTCGCCTGGACAGGGAATTTCTGGATCTGCCTCATCCTGGTCCCCATTGGCGTGGGTCTTATCGGCGCGTTTGTGGAGCGGGTACTGTTGAGAAAGGTCCATGCCCTTGGGCACGCCCCAGAACTGATGCTGACCTTTGGCATCTTCTACATCCTGGCCGAAGTCGTAAAGATGATCTGGGGCACCTATCCTTTATCCGTAAGTCCCCCTTCCATATTGGCAGGTTCCATCCCCTTTGCGGGCGGCATATATCCCACATACCGGCTCTTCATCCTCCTTATCTCGGTAATTGTCTTACTCATACTCGCCTTCATCATGCAAAAGACCCGCATCGGTATTACGGTCCGGGCCGCGGTCTTTGATAATGAGATGGTGGATATATTAGGTATTAACGTGCAGGCGGTGTTTCTGGGTGTCTTCTGTATCGGGTCCGCCCTTGCGGGGCTTGCAGGGGTCGTGGCCGCGCCTTTCTTGACCACCTATCCGGGTATGGGCCTGGAAATCCTCATAGATGCATTCGTGGTCATCGTTATCGGCGGCTTTGGGAGTGTTTGGGGGGCACTGTTAGCCGCGCTTATGATCGGGGAACTCCAATCCTTTGGAATCATGTTTATCCCGCAATTGGCACTGGTTTTTCAGTTTTTACTCATGGCTATTGTCCTGGTGTTGAGACCTCAAGGTTTGTTCGGGGAGGCGGCATGACCACAATTCGAATCCGGAATATTATCTTTGGCCTGATCGTCCTGATACTGCTCATCATCCTTCCCTTTATTCTATCGGAAGTGCAGTTGAACATGGCGATTGAAATTGCCTTTTTTGGCCTCTTTGCAGTTAGCTATAACCTGCTCCTGGGCTACGGGGGCCTCCTTTCCTTTGGGCATGCGGCCTACTTCGGCACAGGCGCATACTTCACGGTCTTTGCCTGTAAATTCGTTGCGGGGATGCCCCTCTTTTTGGCCGTCCTGATCGGCGGGTTGGGAGGGGCCGTAATGGCTGTCATCGTGGGATTTTTCTGTGTTCGGCTGAGCGGGACCTATTTTGCACTGCTGACCCTGGCCTTTAATCAGCTGATATATTCAATCGCCCTCAAGTGGAGGACCCTGACCGGTGGGGATGACGGTATCGGATTTGATAAACCGGCAATACATCTGCCACTCATCGGCAAGCTGGATATGTTTTCCACGCCCAACGTATATTACGTGACCCTTATTGTGGTCCTCATTTCTCTCGCCCTTTTGTGGTTTTTCCTGAAGACTCCCTATGGAAACACGATAACTTGCATCAAAGACAATGAAGATAGGGCCGAATTTATCGGATATAATGTCTTCCGGTCCAAGTTGACCCTCTTTACAATGGCAGGTTTTTTTGCGGGAATCGCAGGAAGCCTCTTTGTCATCTTTGCGGAATTTGTCTCTTTAGATGCCATCGGTTTAACCATGTCCACAGAGATCCTTTTCATGACCTTTATCGGTGGGACAGGTTCATTTTTGGGTCCGGTCTTAGGGGCGGGCGTATTTATCTATTTCACGGAATGGGTGAGCGACATCACTGAGCATTGGGAGTTTTTTCTCGGTCTGCTTTTTGTGATACTGATCCTGTACGCGAACAAAGGACTGATAAGTCTCATCCCCGCCAAACTCAAAGAATTTTTTGGAAAAAAAGCACCAGTTGGAGGAGAGCGATGACAGCGCTTTTGCAGATCAACAGTGTGTACAAGGATTTCAGCGGGCTTAAGGTCCTTGTGGGGATTGACCTAACTGTTGAGCATGGGGAGCGCCATGCCATAATCGGGCCCAATGGGGCAGGCAAAAGCACCTTGTTCAATGTCATTACCGGAAAATACCGGGTTTCTAACGGTCAGATCCGCTTTAAAGATCAGGACATCACGAACTGGCCAGCCCACAAGGTGTCCCGCATAGGCCTGGCCCGCTCATTCCAGGTAACCAACATCTTCCCCAGCATGACGGTTTATGAAAACATCCGTAACGTCATCGTTTCAAAGAAGAGAATGCGATTCAATATGTTTACCCGTTTGGGAAATATAGAAAACGTCAATGCAGAAACGCGTGAAGTCCTGGAGACCATCGGCCTGGAAACCTCCTCTGATATTTCTGCCGGAGAACTCGCCTACGGCCACCAGCGCGCCCTGGAAATCGGCCTTGCCCTGGCCATGGAACCGGAGTTGATCCTCTTAGATGAACCCACTGCCGGTATGACGACGGAAGAGACACGGGATGCCGTCAAACTGATTGAACGTATCACCGCGGGAAAGACCCTGATCATCATCGAGCACGACATGGACGTGGTTTTTTCCATTTCCGACCGCATATCAGTGCTCCACTACGGGAAGATCTTAGCTACCGGCACCGCTGAGGAGATCAAGGAAAACCAGGAGGTCAAGAAAGCCTATTTAGGGAGCAAGAAATGATATTAGAACTGAAAGGGATTAATACCTTTTATGAAAAGAGCCATATCCTTCAAGATATCTCCATGTCTGTGAACAAGGGGGAAGTCGTCGGCCTTTTGGGCCGGAACGGTGTTGGGAAATCCACCACGTTGAAGAGCATCAGCGGGGTGGTCATGCCGCGGGCGGGTTCCATCCTATTTAAGGGAGAAGAGGTGGTGGGCATGAAACCGCACCAGGTCACCCGGTTAGGCGTGGGGTATGTTCCGGAGGAAAGGCGGATATTCCCCATCCTGACAGTCCACCAGAACCTCCTGCTCGGCAAAAAACCGGGGAAATTGCAGAATCAGGTCAAGGAAGGCTGGACCATAGAACGGGCCTACGCACTTTTTCCGCAACTAAAAGCAAGGCAGACCAGCAAGGGGGGCCACCTCTCCGGAGGCGAGCAGCAGATGCTGACCATTGTACGCACCCTCATGGGTAACCCGGAACTTCTGCTTCTTGATGAGCCCACCGAAGGGCTTGCGCCCATGTTAGTGGACACTGTGTCAGATGTGATCAGGGAAATCCATGAAGCCGGTATCTCGATCCTTTTAGTGGAGCAGGGTTTTGAGGTTATAATAGACTTGACCACAAGGGCCTATGTCATGAGCAAAGGTCAGATCGTGTTTGACGGAACATCTCAGGATTTAGCGGAAAATCGTGGGGTACGCGAAAGGTACTTGGAAGTATAAATTGGAAGTATAAATATTAAGGGCCAAGGGGGGTGATAATTTTTGGTTTGAATAGAAAGTCGAGGGGTTCTTTCGAGGGCCGAACAATCATCTATTAGAAAACGAGGAGGTAAAGGTCATGAAAAGAAAATGTTTAGCACAGGTTTTTTCAATGGTTGTCTTTGTATTTGTGGCAGTTGCTTTTCTGGTCCCAGCGGCAACGGCGGGTGACGAAATTGTTTTCGGAGTCTTGGAACCCCTCTCAGGGCCGTTTAAAGACGTCGGTGATCGCTATGCCAATGCCGTCAAGTTTGCCGTGGAGCAAATCAATAAGGAAGGGGGACTTTTGGGCAAGAAGGTCGTGGCAGCGGTGGAGGATGATGGCCTTAAACCTGCTATTGCCGCCAGGAAGGCCAAGAAACTGGTCCTTGAGGATGGCGCAAAATTCCTCATGACCGGAACGGGGAGCCACATCACCCTCGCCATGAACACCGTAGCCAAAAAGTACAAGGTGATCAACCTGACCTATGGGACTGAGGCAGCAAAGATCACCGGGTCAGCGTTTATTCCCTATACCTTCAGATGCTGCCTGAATACGGACCAGCATTCTGCGGCAGTTGTGGAATATATTGTTAAGAAGTATCCACAGTTCAAAAAATACTATATCATCTGTCAGGACTACGCCTTCGGACGCGAGGCAGCCGAGGGTTTCAGAAAAAAATTCAACCAGATAAAACCGAAAGGCGCAAGGATCGTGGGTGAAATCTTCCATCCCATCGCCACCAAGGATTTTGCGCCCTATATCAGCGCCATCATGGCATCCGGCGCTGAAGTGGCGTTATCCGGAAACTGGGGAACTGACCTGAGGCTCTTGATTAAACACGGGGCCTCCATGGGCTGGAAGGCCAAGTTAGGCAACTACTTCTTAAACGATCCCCTCATCTTGCATGATCTTGGAAAAGAGGCGATGGGCTTTGTCGGGGCAGACTCCTATATGATCACCATTGACACACCAAAAAACAAGGCGTTCCTCGCAAAATGGTCTGAGAAGTATAAGGATGCCCCCCTCGCTTACAGGTACCCGACTCTCAGCATGGGGCGGGCTTACTGGGCCGTTCGTTTCTTGGCCGAGGCCATAAAAAAGGCCGGTACGACCGATGTTAACGCCGTTATCAAGGCATGGGAAGGAATGCCCTTTGAAACGGCCTGGGGCGAGGTAACCATGCGTGCCTGCGACCATCAGATGATTTCGCCCGGCGTAGGAGGAGAAGTCGTGGCGAAGAGCAAGTTCTTCGATTTCCCCTACGTGGGTACACCGACGATTATCCCTGCAGTAGATATCACAACACCACCCGCTGAGACAGGAAATCCCCGCTGTAAATAACAGGGGTTTCAAATCACAGCAATGATAAAGGTCGTGGGGGGCATAAAGGTCCCTCCACGGCCTTTTCCCCCAATTAATCGTCGAGTTCGTCCAGCAGAAATGCAGTGATACGCTCGAATGCGCGG